>ERZ780212.2550-NODE-2550-length-11344-cov-2.959607_pt1 | contig 11344 bp, 8 predicted proteins | sample MGYA00511364_ERZ780212 | MGnify/ENA primary metagenome ERZ780212 (study PRJEB29588, sample SAMEA2147991) | human gut metagenome | biome: human gut; feature: human-associated habitat; material: faeces | place: Denmark | collected 2008/2010 ...
GAGTGTACAAGAACTTGTGAGTAGCGTATTGTTTACAATCGCCAAAGCATACACAATGAAGCAGTAACTACAAATTGTGAGATTGTAGCGAATCATCTAGCATATACATTTGTATATGTTTCTAGTAGCAGAATGGAAACAATGAAGAGAATGAAAAAGCTTCTGACAGGGCTCCTGACCCTGGGAATGACATTGTCAATGATGACAATGACGGCATTTGCGGCTGAATCTTCCGCGACTGGCACAGCGCCCAAAATGCCGACGATTGATACGAGTATAAAGGTTTCTTTAACAATTCATAAGTATGAATATAATGGAGATATGGCAACACAAACACCGGGTACGGGGAGTGCTGGGGATGAAGATGGAGTCCCGAAGACAGGTACGAATGCTGCAAAAAAGCTATCAGGTGTACAATTTACAATTTGGAAAGTAGCTAATTTGGATTCTTATTATGGCGTGGATGCTGCATTGCCAACGGTAGAAAATTTTGAGCTTACCGGGAAAGGTGCGGGTGCTGAATTAAAGATTAAGGCAACTAATCAGGTAGTTGATGGTAAAATAAGTGGCACAACAGATGCGGATGGAGTAATCTTCTTTGATAATACCCAGGTTTCCCAAGGCTTATATTACGTTAGCGAAACCGATGCTCCTGCAAACGTAACAACTAAAACAGCTCCTTTCCTTGTATCCCTGCCTATGACAAACGTAGCTGGAGATGACTGGATTTATGATGTACATGTATTTCCCAAAAACCAGACTACTTACGGTGGAGTAACACTTGTTAAGCAGGGAAAAGGTAGAAATGGCAATATATCTCTTGATGGTGCGGAATTTATTCTGCAGATGAGAGATGATGCCGGAAACTGGAATTATTTAAGCTATAATCAAACATCAAAAGAATGTACTTATACTGGTATAACAAAAGATACTGCTACAAAATTAAAAACAGAGAACGGTGGTAAGATCACTGTAGAAAATCTGACAGCAGGAACATACCGCTTTATCGAGGTTAGCGCACCCGATGGCTACATTGTGGATGGCACAAAGAAATATCAGTTTAAGATTGATAACGATGAAAACGTTACTTGGCAAGAAGATGCAGCTATAGGTGATATCGGAAAAGTTACCACGGATGGAACAGCAATCGTTACAATTACAAACGAAAAGCCCGACACAGAAAAATTTGTAATGGATCGGAAAAGTAAAGATTGGGAAGCTGACGCAGATTATAGAGTAGGCGCTGAGGTTCCTTACTTAATCCGAGTTGATGTACCTTCCAATGTTGCTGAGTTAAAAACCTTTAAGCTGACAGATAAGATGACAAATTTGACATATAAAGGCAGCTTTAAGATTTATAAGGCAAAGGATTATACTGCTGCAGATGAGATTCTAACAACAATTACCCCTACTTTTTCAGCAGATAATAAAACCTGGGAAATTAACTTTAACAAAGTAAATGCCGATAAAACAATCACTTCCGCTGTTAAAGACTATGCAGGAAAATCCATTTACATTTATTTTGAAGCAACCTTAGATAATACTGCAGCGATGACAGAAGCTGGTAACCCGAATAACATTACATTAGATTATTCCAATGCAATTTATCCGACAAATGAGCCCTCTAATCCGAACAATGGAAAAGACCCGAAAGTCGATCTCATTAAGGATGTTGTCAATGTATTTACCTTTGGAATTGATGTTCTCAAGTTAGATGGCGAAGCTACTACTTCTAATACTCCACTGGAGGGTGTTACATTTGATTTGTATCGTGTAAAGGATGGAGTAAGCCTTCCTGCAGCTCCTGCTAAAGTTACAGAAGCATGGCTGAAAACTGCGGGCAATGCTGTAAAAATTGGTTCCAAAACGACTGGTGCAGACGGTAAATTGTCCTTTGAGGGTCTTGATAACGCAACCTACTATCTGGTTGAGACACAAACAAAGGCTGGTTATAACCTGTTAAAGGAGCCTTACAAAGCAGAATTAAATCTTACAGCGACAATTACCAAAGAAACAACGAAAAAGATTACGTCAGGTACGGATGGAACAGTAACCACAGAGACAGAAACAACAACTACTTATGGTACAGGAGATGGAGTTAGAGCAACTAAAGGTAAATTTGAGGTAACCGTTAAGAACTACAAAGGCTTCACCCTTCCCACCACCGGTGGTATCGGTACCTTCGTATTCACCTTCGCTGGTATTGCCATGATGGCAGCAGCAGTGATCCTGCTGATCACCGGCAAGAAGAAAAAAGCAGAGTAATTCAGACAGATAACCCTTTTGTTATCTCTTCTATGGATGCTGCGAAGCTGTTGTGAAGTACAGCTGCAATTTTATCAGCAACGGGTCTGTATCGCGTTTCGTGTGCGCGAGGACAGATACCGGCACAGGACGGGGGTCACGTCCCGCCCTGTGCATCGCTCCTTCAGAACCCCCTTTCCCCCTGAAAGGAGCGATACTGCGGTGATCGCCGTCGGTCCTAGAAACCGGCTGCGGCTGCGGTAATCGGAAAAGGAAAATTTGGGATTTTCTTTTCCGTGTTGTGTTTTCCCATTCCCTTCCTGAAAAGGACATCCGGGCGCTCTCCCGTGCCCTTGGATGTCCACGAAAAAACGGCGCAGAGAAAATGCAGAAGCGGCGGCTGCCGCCGGCCTTTGATCTGTGCCTTTCCTTATAAAATGTCCGGAGGTTACTGTCATGGATAAAAAAAGAGCATGGTTTATCGCGATCTTGTTTTTTTCAGGCCTGTGTCTGACTCTGTATCCCTTTGTCAGCAACCTGATCGCCCAGTCCCATGCAAGTCAGGCGATTGCCGCCTATGATGAGCAGGTTGCAGAGATGGATCAGGAACAGATCGACGCTGCCAAGGAAGCAGTCCGCAAATATAATGAACAGCTCAATGCAGCAGTGGAAGCCAGCGCCATGCAGGGAGAGGATGGAATCAGCTACCTCGATCTGGTGGATGTGGGCGAGAGCATTGGCTTTATTGAAATTCCGAAAATTGACGTATATCTTCCCATATACAGTGGAACCAGCGAAGATGTGCTGCAGAAGGGCGTCGGTCATCTGGCGGAGTCCTCCTATCCTATCGGCGGTACAAGCACCCATTCCGTGCTGACTGGTCATCGTGGACTGCCCAGTGCGGTTTTGTTCACGGATCTGGATAAGCTGGAGGAGGGCGATGTGTTCTATCTCCATGTATTGGATGAGGTGCTTGCTTACAAGGTAGATCAGATCAAGGTTGTGCTTCCGGAGGAAACCCAGGACATCGGGATCGTGGAAGGAAAGGATTACTGTACCCTTGTCACCTGCACGCCCTATGCCATCAACACCCACCGGCTGCTGGTTCGTGGCGAGCGGACCGAGTACATCCCGCCGGAGGAGCTGGCAGAACAGAATGCAGTGCATGAAGTACAGTCCCAGACCATCACGAAGCGGATCGTGGATGTATGGCCGTGGCTGGTTGTATCCCTGCTGATCGTGGCAGGAGTGGAGGGCTCCATCTTCCTGTTGATCGTGAAACGGCAAAGAAGCTACGGAGATGTCCGGGAAAAACGAAAGAAAGGCAAAAGGAGCAGTCGGTCATGCAACAAAACAAGGCGCAAAAAGTAATTGAAGAAGTAAAAAAAGCATTTATCGGAAAAACAGAGTGCGTGGAAAAGCTCATGACAGCCATTCTTGCCGGCGGACATGTGCTGGTGGAGGATGTCCCGGGAGTGGGAAAAACAACCCTGGCGCTGGCCTTTGCCAAGGCAATGAATGTGGCGCAGAACAGAGTGCAGTTTACACCGGATGTTTTACCGGCTGATATTACAGGCTTTACCGTATATAACAGGGAAAAGGATGGCTTCTTTTACCGTCCCGGCGCAGCCATGTGCAATATTCTTCTGGCGGATGAGATCAACCGTACCTCCCCCAAGACCCAGGCGGCGCTTCTGGAGGTAATGGAGGAGGGCAGCGTAACCGTAGACGGCGTGACCAGACCGGTACCGTCTCCCTTTCTGGTCATTGCTACCCAGAACCCTGTCGGCTCTGCCGGAACCCAGCTGTTGCCCCAATCCCAGCTGGACCGGTTTCTGATCTGCTTTGGAATTGGATATCCCGATGCCGCAGAGGAAATGGATATTTTAAAAAGCCGCCGGAGCGGAAATGGGCTGGAAGATGTACGTCCCGTCATCAGCAGTCAGGAGCTGATGGAAATGAAAAAAGAAGTCGAAGAAGTGTTTGTACACGATCAGGTATATGACTATATCGTGCGTCTGGCTCAGGCCACCAGAAACAATGACGCACTGGAGATTGGGCTGAGTCCCAGAGGCTCTTTGGCGCTTTTGAAAATGGCTCAGGCGAGAGCCTATCGGAAAGGCCGCAGCTTTGTGATTCCGGCGGATGTTGCGGCAGAATTTCAGGATGTTGCGGCCCACAGGGTACAGCCTGTATCAAGCTCCGGAATGGATAGAGTCCGTGCAGCAGCTGTGCTGGAGCGGATCTTAAAGGAGACCCCGGCGCCTGCTCCGGAGAAAGGGTGAAGCCTTGAAGGAAAAAGCAATTTATATAGGAGCGGTCGTTTTGACTGCTATCTGGGGCGTAGCTGCTCCCGAGGGATTTGCTCCGTTTTTGCTGGGCTTTGAACTGCTGTTGGCGCTTTCCATGTGGATTCTGGTTCAGATCCTGGCTGGAAAGGTAGAGATTGTGCCGGAGCCTGCAGAAGAGACGGTGGGGAAAAAAGAGCCCATCGTCCTTCGGGTAAAGCTGAAAAATGCTTCCCTGCTTCCGGCCTCCTGTGTGGCGGTTACCGTCGGCTGGCGGGATCTTCTGGATAACAGCACGGGCACCGTGGAAAGCATGGGAATGGCAGGTGGAAAAAGGACCGGTGTGCTGGAATTTTGCATCCCGGTGAAGTATTCCGGTGTCTACGAGTTTTGGATCCAGTCGGCATCCGTGCGGGACTGGCTTCGGTTATGGTCAAAGAAGCTTTTGATCACAGATAAAAAAGTGCAGGTGTTGTCCGTGCCTCTGGTACATCAGGCGGAGGAATGGATTCCTCCGGCACAGCTCGCCTCCGGCGGGGATTCGGATCAGCATTCCCAAAAAAGGGGCGGGGACGATGGATCGGAGGTATTCGAGGTTCGTGCCTATCGGGATGGGGATCCGCTGCAGAGAGTGCATTGGAAACTGACTGCAAAGACCGGAGAAATGCTGGTGCGGGAATTCAGCCTGCCGAAGCGGGAGGTGTTTTTGCTGCAGGTGGATCTGTATCATCCGCCTCAGGAAAAGTGGGATCATTGTAAATTGGAACGGCTGCTGGAGCAGACAGCGGATTTTTGCTGGAGGCTTTTGGCGGCAGAACAGGAATATGAGGTATTCTGGCAGGAGCGGGAGCAGCTGTGCAGAATGCAGATTTCCAGAGCCCAGGAGCTGTGGGTCTTTCTCAAACGGCTTTGTTTTACCGCCACAAAGGAAGAGCTGGAGCAGAATGGAAAGCAGAGCCCAAAGCAATCTGCCGGGAAAAAGAAGTATCCGGCAGAGGATCTTTTGGAAAAAGGCAGAGGCAGCGGTGTAACAGAGCCGATAGCCGGCGGGCAGCTCTGGAAAATAGATGCAGAAGGAACAGTCAGGCAGGTGAGAGGCAATGAAGAAAGGGCAGGAGCCGGGACAGCTGGATAAAGAAGCGGTAGGCAGGATTACCTGTCGGATTCTACAGGAAGAAGAACCCGGCGGTATGCTGGTCAAAAAGCTGTGGCGGCTGGCTGGTATGCTGATCTGTCTGCTCTGCCTCACCGGTGGTCTTTGCAGCGCATTTCTCAGTGGCTTTGGAATCCGATATTTGGTCCCTGTTTTTTGGATGCTTCTGATTGTCTCGGTGCTGTTCTGGATCGGGTTTTCCAGACTGCCCCTGGAAGGGGTGTATCGGCTCCTTGCAATTTTGGGAACCCTGATCGGCGTAAGCCTTTTCCTGCTGCTGCTGCAAAAGGATGTGATCGCCGGGTATATGTCTGCTGTAAACGGAGTACGCAGCCGGTTAAATGAGGCCTATGACGGTACCCTTGCCCTGTATCAGGTGTCAGCATCTGCGATGCAGATGACGGTATTTTTCGGGTTTATCCTGTTTTTGCTGGCGGGGCTGTTATCTGCCGGGATCTGTTATCGGACCAATCCGGCAGTGATTCTGGCAGGAGAATTTCCGGTGCTGGCAGGAATCGGAATTGCCGGAGGGACACCCTCCTTTTTCAGCTTTTTTCTGATCCTCTTGGGAACCCTTGGAATGCTCAGTGCCGCCGCCGTCAGCCGGGCGGATCAAAGGGATCAGGACAGTGCCCGTCAAGCAAGGCAGATGACAGAGCAGATGAAAAGCAGTGTCAATGTCTGGCTGCTTTTGCAGGCTGTAGTGCTGTCGCTGTTGGCGTTTGTGCTGGTGCGGCCCCTGACCAATACCCTGCTCCAGGCACAGGAGGCAGGGATGAAGACACAAAACGGTGTGCTGCAGGCAGTCTGGCAGCTGCTTCCGGCGGTTTCCGGAGGGAGGCTGAAGCTTTCCGTTGAGGGAGTCGGCGGAGGGGTATCGGATGGCACACTGACAGATCAGGATGGTTTTTATTTTGGAAAGGTACAGGCCCTGAAGGTTACGGTTTCGGAAAAACCCTCAGAGACAGTGTATTTAAAGGGCTTTATCGGCACGGATTACACCGGGACAGCCTTTGAGGAGGCAGACGGGGAGAGCTTTGTGCAGGCAGCATCCTTGTGGAAGCTGGATGGAAATGTATCCCTTGGGGTGGAAAATCTGCCCTTTCTGCGAACCTATTATGCGGAAAACGTGGTGTTTACCGGAGAGGGAGACGATGCAAAGCCGGAGCTTTCGGCAAATGCAGCCTCCTCTGCTGTGACCCTGCAGGTGGAAAATCTGGCGGCAAATCCGAATTATACCTATGTTCCCTATGGAGCATTTTTAAACGATTATTATCAGGTGCTGGGAGGCGACGGCGCACTGGCAGGTCAGAGCGTTCAGCAGGATATTTTTTCCTGTTATCCCAGAAAGCAGCTGGAGGAGGTCTTAGAGGACTGGAACGAAACAAAGCAGCAGGAAAGCACTCTGGATCAGGCGGAAAGCGCCTATGCCGCCTATGTGCAGGCACATTGCAGCAGCCTGCCGGAAAATCTCAGTTATTTGCAGGAGAAATTTGACCTGGAGCCGGAAACAAAGGAAAGTGCAGATCCAAAGGAAGCAGAAAAAAACTGGGAAAAGATCAAAACCGCAGTGGTTTCTGAGCTGGCAGGAAATTATGAATTTGTCCGGGAACCGGAGGCTGTGCCCGAGGGGAAGGACTTTGTAGAATGGTTTTTAAAGGAATCCAAAAAAGGAAATTCCGTTCATTTTGCAGCGGCGGCCACCATGCTGCTGCGTGCCTGCGGGATGCCGGCACGATATGTGGTGGGCTATGCAGCGCCGGCAAGTCTCTTTAAGGGACAGGAGGACGGCAGCTATCAGGCTGTTTTGGAGGATGACAACGCCCATGCCTGGGCAGAGGTCTATCGGGAAGGAATTGGATGGACCGTAGTGGAGGCGACACCGGGCTTTGCCGCCCTGGTAACAGAAAGCGATGGAGCCTCGGGCCAGAAGGAGCAGGAAGCAGACAGCCCGGACACCCCAGGGGAAGCCTTTTATCAGGAGGACACGCCAGAGGCTGAGACCCTCGGGATCGGCAGCAGAATATTCCGGGTGGTGAAAAAAGCACTGGCGGCGGTGGCTTTGACGATAGCTGCCTGTGGGATCGCAGCAGTCATCCGGAGACATATCCTCTGTAAACGACGGAGAAGAGGCAGAAAAGGAGAAGCGCTGGGAGAGCAGATCCAAAGGATTTATCGAAGCTTTGCCGCTCTGCAGAAATTCAACAAAAAAAGTGTATGCAGCTGTCAGGAGGAGCGCTTTGCAAAGCAGCTTGGAAAGAAATATCCGGTGTTTTCGGAGAAGACAGCGCAGAAGCTGGCAAATATCGTACTGAAGGCATGCTATAGTGATCAGGGGCTGACAAAAAAAGAGTGTCAGTTTGTACTGGATTGCTATGAAAAGCTTGCAGAAGCTGTATCAAAGGAGCTGTCGCCGGCAAAGCGTCTGGTGGGAAGCCTGATCTTTTGTTTTTGGTAAAGCGGAAGGGAGAAGTGCATGAAACGAAAAATTTTGACAGTCCTTGCCATCCTTCTTGGTCTGGCAGGGCTGGGTGTCCTGTTATATCCCTCCGTCAGCAACTGGATGGAACAGGCAAAACAGCGCAGGCAGATCGCAGCCTATCAGGAAGCACAGGCGCAGATGGAGCAAAAAAGGCGGGCTGCCCTGCTGGCAGAAGCCGACCGGTATAATCAAAAGCTGGCAGAGCTTGGCATCAGCTTCGATATGCTGGGAGAGGCGGAAAAGGAGGCACTTTTGATCGACGGAAAATCCTATGATGAGCTGCTTTTGGCAGAGGACAGCGGTGTGATGGGATATCTGGAAATCGAAAAAATAAAGCTGAAGCTTCCCATTTATCACGGAGTATCGGAGGAGGCGTTGGAATCTGGGGTCGGTCATCTGGAGGGAACCTCCCTGCCGGTTGGAGGCGAAACAACTCATGCGATTCTGTTTGGTCATCGGGGGCTTCCCTCGGCAAAGCTTTTTACCGATCTGGATCAGCTGGAGGTGGGAGATACCTTTCAGATCACGGTGCTGGATCGTGTGCTGGTCTATGAAGTGACCCAGACAGAGGTGGTGCTTCCGGAGGAGTTAAACGGTTTGACAGCAGAGTCCGACAAGGATCAGGTCACACTGGTTACCTGTACGCCCTATGGAGTCAATTCCCATCGTCTTTTGATCCATGGGGAGAGGGTGCAGTAGATTGCGATAGATGGTTGGAGATTGTGATAGATAGAGAACAGGAAATTTCATTGTCGGTGGGGTGCAGGAGCGTATCCGGCAGGAGAAAGGTAGGCTGCAGCTGCAGCAGAAAGTGAGGAAGAAAATGAAAGGAAGAAAAATCCGGATCAGACAAGGGATAAAGGGCTGGCTGCTTGCGCTGGCCATGGTATTGTCCCTTTGCAGCGGCTGGAAGCAGGACGTCTGTGCACAGCAGAGTCAGAGCAGCTCGTCCAATTTGATGCAGGACGTGGATACGGACAAAAAAGGCTCCATCGAAATCCTTTTTGACACCATGCGGGACGAGCCCGTTGCAAATGCAGAGTTTACCCTGTATCAGGTTGCAGCAATGGTGGATCGGGGAGGCTATACGGTGCTGGAGCTGACAGGCGGATTTGAGGGCTGCAGCGTGCAGCTGAAAAATCTGACGGCACAGCAGTCTAAGGATGCTTCGGCAGCGCTTTTGGAGTATCAGAGAGCAAATCACATTTCCGGGGATACGAAAAGAACAGATGCAAACGGAAAGATCAGCTGGACAGGGCTGCAGACCGGTCTGTATCTGCTGGTTCCGGGTCAGATGCAGAAATACAGAACCGATCCGTCTCTGGTTTCGATCCCGACGAATCTGAACGCCCAGCTGCTATATGACATGTCGGTGAATCCGAAGGCCGAAAGAATTCCGGATCCGGTGTATCCGCCGGAAGAATCCGAGGAACCCTCTACGCCGGAGGTGAAAAAGCCGCCGAAAAAGACAGAGACCATCGTTACACCGGGAATCACTCCGGAGCAGAAAACACCGGAGAAGCTGCCCCAGACAGGACAGCTGCGCTGGCCGATCCTGGCACTTTCCACAGTAGGAGCAGGATTGCTGTTTCTTGGATGGTGGATCGGTCGAAAAAAAAAAGACTGTTCCAAGGCTCTGATGGGGCTTGGGATCCTTCTGGCAGCAGGAGCAGTGGGGATCTCCGCGTATAATATCTGGGACAGCAGCCGTGCCGAAGCTGCGGTGGAGGCGTCCTTAGAGGCCTATGAAGAAGAGCTGACTGCTGTGGAGCAGGAGTCGGAGGCACTTCCTGTGGATGAGAACAGCGGAATGACCTTTGTGGAGGCAGACGGGCTTTGCTGGATTGGCGAACTGGAAATTCCGTCCCTGCAGCTTACGCTGCCGGTGGCGGATCCCTGGAGCTATCCGTCCTTAAAAAAAGCACCCTGCCGCTACACCGGAAGTGCAGAGGAAAATTCCCTGATTATTGCCGCCCATAATTATAAACGGCATTTTGGCAATATCGGACTTTTGCCGGAGGGTGCAACGGTGAAGTTTACAGCGGTTTCGGGGGACGTATACGAATATGAGGTAGAAAAGGTAGAAACCTTAAATCCCTATGCAGTAGACGAGATGCTGTCCGGTGACTGGGATCTGACGCTGTTTACCTGTACCTATGGAGGAAGAAAGCGTGTGACGGTCCGGTGCAGCCTGGTTGGATGAAGAGGCAGAGAGATGGAGAAAAGAAGCATCCGCAGAAATCAGCGGCGACAGGCTGTCAGGGTCGCTGATTTCTGCGGATGCTTTTTGAATCAGAATGTTTTGAGGATTTCAGGGAAATACAATAGAATGCACCCTATGTGAGCATTCTATTGTCATGAATAGAATAATAGAATGCACGCCATGCGAACATTCTATTGGCATGAAAAAAAGAACCTCAATCTCTCAAGGTTCTTTCTGATAATCGAAATATGACACAAAACAAAAAGAACCCTGATTTCTCAAGGTTCTTTTAATCGGAGTGACAAGACTTGAACTTGCGGCCTCTTCGTCCCTAACGAAGCGCTCTACCACCTGAGCCACACCCCGATGTGCCGTATTTCTCAACCGGACAAATGATATGATACAGCATAATCGGACAGAAGTCAACACTTAATTTGAAAAAACTTCACAAATTAGGTTTTTCTGTTACAGTTCACTCGTACCGTTTGAGCTGTTCATAAAAAATTAAGGGTTTCTTTCTTGCAAGAAATGGAAATATAGACTATATTAAACGGACAAAAGGCAGGCACAAAATGGACAGACGGTAAGCTCGGAGCAAAGGCTCCCTAAAGGATACGATAAGCTGTCTGTGATCTGCAGAATGGAGTGAACATGAAATATTTCTGGTTGACCATAAAGAAGATGTTTCGTTTTTTATTAAAGCCCTTATCCTTTGTACCGGCGCTGTGCGTGATGTATATGATCTTTTCCTTTTCCGCCCAGACGGCGGACGAATCCGGACAGCTGAGTATGCTGGTCAGTGAAAAGGTGGTGCTCCTGCTGGGAAAGCTGACCTCCGGCAATCTGGATACCGCGCAGGTGGGAGTGTATGTAGATGAGATTCATTTTCTCGTAAGGAAGATGGCACATTTTAGCGAATATTTTTTGTTGGGACTGACACTTTCCCTGCCCTTGTATGTTTATCGGCTGGGGGG
>ERZ780212.2555-NODE-2555-length-11323-cov-2.685659_pt1 | contig 11323 bp, 8 predicted proteins | sample MGYA00511364_ERZ780212 | MGnify/ENA primary metagenome ERZ780212 (study PRJEB29588, sample SAMEA2147991) | human gut metagenome | biome: human gut; feature: human-associated habitat; material: faeces | place: Denmark | collected 2008/2010 ...
GTGTAGGGGTGGAGCGGGTTGCGGAAGATATCTTCCTTCGCGCCGTACTCCACAAGGTTGCCGAGGTACATGACGCCGACGGTGTCGGAGATGTGCTCGACAACGGAGAGGTCGTGGCTGATGAAGAGGTACGTCAGCTTGTATTTATCCTGCAATTCGTTCAGCAGGTTGATGATCTGCGCCTGGATGGACACGTCGAGTGCGGAGACCGGCTCGTCGCAGACGATGAACTCGGGGTTGAGCGCGAGCGCACGCGCGATGCAGATACGCTGACGCTGGCCGCCGGAGAACTCGTGCGGGTAGCGATCCTTGTGGAAGGGCTGTAAGCCGCAGTTGTCCATGACCTGATCGATATAATCGTCAAATTCCGCCTTCGGGACGAGGTTGTGCTCGCGCACGGCTTCGCCGATGATCTCGCCGACCGGCATACGCGGGGAGAGCGAGGAGAACGGGTCCTGGAAGATGATCTGCATCTTCGTGCGCAGGGCGCGCAGCTCCTTGTGGGAGAGGTCATAGACCTCCTGTCCGTTGAAGAGCACCTGACCGCCGGACTTGGAGTCATACAGGCGCAGGATCGTGCGGCCCGTGGTCGTCTTGCCGCAGCCGGACTCACCGACAAGGCCCATCGTCGTGCCGCGCTTTAAATTGAACGTGACGCCGTCGACGGCCTTGACATAGCCGACCGTCTTCGACACCATACCGCCCTTGATCGGGAAGTATTTCTTGAGGTGATTGACCTGCAGAATGTACTGCGGGTCATATTCCACGGGGGTGAAATTGTTGTCGATGATGAGTGAGGACTTCTGCGCCTCATCGGCGTGCTCCTGCTTCTTGACAAATTCATCGGCATTCTGCTTCTGCGTTTCCTTCAGTTCATCGAGGACCTGATCGTCGTTCTTACCGGCTTTCCAAAACGGCATCTTATTCACCCTCCTTTCCGTTTTCCTTGCCCTCGGCCAGCTCTTCCTCCACGACCTCCTCAAGGTCGGGACGCTTGCCATCGTAGTAGCGGTAGCAGCTCACCTTGTGCGTCGGCGAGATGCTCACCTCGCACGGGTAGTCGCCCTCGCAGCCGTTCACGCACATTTCGCAGCGGTCCTTGAAATAGCAGTAGTTCGGCATGTTGATGGGGTTCGGCACCTTGCCGGGGATGGAGTAGAGCTTTTCGACCTGACGGCCCACGACCGGCTTGGAGGCCATGAGGCCGATGGTGTAGGGGTGCGCGGGATGGGAAAAGATCTCCTCCGCCGTGCCCTGCTCGACGATGCGGCCAGCGTACATGACGACCACATAGTCCGCCATTTCGGCGATGACGCCGAGGTCGTGCGTGATGAACATGATCGAGGAATTGATCTGATCCTTCAGATTGCGCAGAAGGTCGAGGATCTGCGCCTGGATCGTCACGTCGAGCGCCGTGGTGGGCTCGTCGGCGATGATGAGCTTCGGGCTGCATGCAAGCGCCATGGCGATCATGACGCGCTGGCGCATACCGCCGGAGAGCTCGTGCGGGAACATCTTGTAAACGCCCTCGCTGTTGGCGATGCCGACCATCTCAAGGAGCTCAATGGTGCGCGCCTTGATCTGCGCTTCGTCGTGGCCCTTTTCGTTGTGCAGGGCCAGCACCTCGTCGACCTGGTCGCCGATGCGGAACACGGGGTTCAGCGCGGTCATCGGCTCCTGAAAGATCATGGAGATATAGTTGCCGCGTAAGTGCTGCATGACGCTGTCAGGTGCCTTCGTCACGTCGTAGGCCTTGCTGCCGAGGTTCAGGCGAATTTCGCCCTCCACGACCTGACCCTGCGGGCGCTGCAAAAGCTGCATGAGCGACAAACTCGTGACCGATTTGCCGCAGCCGGACTCGCCGACGACGCCGACAGTCTTGCCGATGGGCACGGAGAACGTGACGCCGTCGACCGACTTGACAACGCCCGTGTCGGTGAAAAAGTAGGTGTGCAGGTTGTCGAACTCGACCGCGTTGTTGGGGTCGTGCATCTCGGTCAGATACTCGGATTCGGGAACGTTCTTGCGCTTGCGCTTCTTTTCGAGCGCATTTGTGATCTTGCGGTTTTCTTTGGAAATGCGGCGGGATTCCTTTGCGGAAAGATAGCCGTCATTATGCTTCTTAGCCATTCAAATTCCCTCCTTTCTCAGCGCTTCATCTTCGGGTCGAACGCGTCGCGCAGACCGTCGCCGACGAAGTTGAAGCCGAGGACCGTCAGCATCAGGCAGATGCCGGCGGGGATCCAGATGAACCAGTAGCTCGTGAGGACGTAAGAGTTGGAAACGTCGTTCATGATGTTGCCCCAGGAGGCGAACGGGAACTTGACGCCGAGGCCGAGGAAGCTGAGCGTTGCCTCGGTGATGATGGTGGAGCCGAGGCTCATCGTGCAGTTGACGATGAGCTGCGGGATGACGTTGGGGATCAGGTGGCGGAAGATGCGGCGCGAAACGCTGATGCCGCAGGCCTCCGTCGCGGTCATGAACTCCTGCTCGCGCAGAGAGAGGATCTGGCCGCGGACGAGACGGGCGATACCCGGCCAGCCGAGGAAGCCCAAGATCAACATCAAGTAGAGCATTCGAATCTGCGGGTCGACGCGCATGCCGTCCATCGCTGCGCCCAGAATGATGATGAGCGGGGTGGAGGGGATGCAGTAGAAGATATCGACGATACGCATGATGAGGTTATCGACCCAGCCGCCGAAGTAGCCGGAGACGCCGCCGAGCACCACGCCGAGCGCCGCGGAGATGATGACGACGATGAAGCCGATGATCAGCGAGACGCGGCCGCCGTACATCAGGCGGGTGAGCATATCCATACCGTTTTTATCCGTACCGAGCCAGTGCGCGGAGCTGGGGAAGGAATAGGCGTCGAACACGCGGGTGGACGTGCCCTCCTTGATCGACCACTGGTACTTGGCGGGATTGTATTCAAGCTTGATCTCGCGCTCCTGACCGGCGTCGTTCACATAGGTGTACTTGGTCTTACCGTTTTCGACGGCCTGCTGCACGCGCTCTTTGAAGTCCTTGCTGATGACCGTGCCGCTGACCTTGGACTGGATGACAAAGCGGCTGATGTAGGCGATCTCCTCGCCATTCAGCATGACGCTGTCTTCATCAAGCGTATAGGTCTTGCCGCCGGCCGTGAACTCCGCTTCGCCATTGGCGTGCGCCTTGAGGGCGTTGAAGCTGAAGTTGAAGCCGAACTTCTGGCTGGGGTCGTTGGCGCTGATGATGTCCTTATAGGCGATGGCAAGGAGCCTGCCGCCGCTCGAGACGGAGTAGAGCGAGTCGCCCTCCTCGGTCACGTCGTAGGTGACGCCCTTGTAGGAGAAGCTGTCGTCCTTGCCCATGTGCAGCGTGAGCTGCGCCTGGAGGATCGTGCCGAACTCCTGACCGTCGGCCACGAGATAGCGGTACTCGGTGTTCTCGCTCATGGCGGCGTATTCCTTGAGCTGGATATCGTCGCGGTAGAAGACCTCGTCCTGCCCGTAGGGGCTGATGAGGCCGCCGATGAAGGAGAAAATGAACATCACGGCGAGGATCGTCAGACCCACGACCGCGAGGCGGTTGCGGAAAAAGCGCTTGGCGACCAGCGTGCCCGGGGAAAGGACCTTGACGCGGCGGTCGTCGTTGAGGGAAAGCTGCTCGGGGGAGCCGCTCTCCTGCTGATCGTTGATCTTCTTTTCTTCAGACATGGATTAGCGCCTCCTTTCTTACGCGATGCGCACGCGGGGGTCGACCACCGCGTACAGGATGTCGGAGATCAAGTTGCCCAGCAGGGTCAGGATCGCCAGGAACGTCATGTAGAACATGGAGAAGGGGATATCGCCCGCGACCATCGCATTGTACGAGGTGAAGCCGATGCCGGGGATGGCGAACAGCGTCTCGGTGATGAGCGCGCCGGCAAAAAGGCCGGGCAGCGAGCCGCCGATGAATGTCACGAGCGGGATGAGCGTGTTGCGGAAGGCATGGTAATAGATGACCTTATGCTCGGAAAGACCCTTGGCGCGGGCGGTGCGGATGTAGTCGGCGTTGAGCACCTCGAGCATGTTCGTGCGCACATAGCGCATCCACGGGCCGATGGAAATGAACACCAGCGTCACGATGGGCAGCACCAGATGCTTTGCCATATCGAGGATCTGACCAAACTGGCTGAGGGAGTTGAAGTCACGTCCTGTGAGGCCGACAAGGTCGAACCAGCCGAGTTTGACCGAGAAGATGAGCTTTAAGAGCGTCGCGAAGAAGAACGTTGGCAGCGACATACCCAGCAGTGCGACCGTCGTGACGGTGTAGTCAGTCACGCTGTACTGCTTGGTGGCGGCCACGATGCCGAGCGGCACCGCGATGAGAAGCTCGAACACGAGCGAGATAGCGCCCATGATGAACGAGACCCAGATGACCTCGTTGAACTTCTGGATGACGGGCACGGTATACTTCCAGCTGTCGCCGAAGTTGCCGGTGCACAGGTTCTTGAGCTGGACGAAAAAGCCGGGGATGAGGCCCAGGTCCAGACCGTATTGTGCGTTGAGCTGTGCCAGCCACTCCTCATAGGGCTTGGAGCCGGGAGCCTGCGAGAGCTGCCGCGCCATATTTTCCACGTAGGAACTGGGCAGGCAGCGCATGAGCACGTAGATGATGAATGTCACAAAAAAGAGGATCACCACCGACAGCAGCAGGCGTTTTACCAGATATTTGCGCATAGAATCCCTCCGTTTTTTGATAACGGCCGCCCCGCGCCCGGGGCCTTGTCGCCGTTTCGGGTTTGATATGTCTCTCTCTGCATATCAGCCAAATGCTCCGATGCACCGGGGCATTTGGATCATAAGCAGATGTGCCTGGGGCAGGCTACCCCGCGGCCGTGGGGCCGCAGGGTAGCCATGCGCCTAAGTAACGTTTTTGTGCAGCGACGGAGCTTACTGCAGGTCGAGCAGCTCAATGTCGTTGTACCAGGTCCAGTAGGTCGTGATATCAGGCGTCACGGTGTCGAGGTTGACACGCTTGGCGGAGATGATCACGCAGTTCTGGCGCTGATAGATGGGGATCTCGACCGCCCAGTCGGCCACGATGTCAAGGCACTGCTTATACAGGGTCTTGCGGTAGGTCTGGTCGGTGGACTGACGAGCCATCATGATGAGCTCATCGAGGTCGGCATCCTTGATCCAGTAGGACTTCTCGTTGGAGCCGCCCTGGCTGTGATAGATCTGGAACATATCCGGGTCGGGCGTGGCCTGCCATGCCATGGCGAACATGTCGGCAGTACCGGCGTTGATCGCGTTGGTCATCTCGCTGAAGTTGGACATATCGGAGACGATCAGGTTGAAGCCGATCTCCTTGAGGGCGTCGGACGCGAGGGTCAGAGCCATGAAGGAGGGGTGGTCGCCCGTGCCGCCGCCGCCGACCATGACTTCAGCGTCCATGCGGCCGCCGGCGGGAGCAGCGGTGATCTTGCCGTCAGCGACGGTGTAGCCGGCACCCTCGAAGTAGCCGAGAGCGGCCTGCTTGGCGGCGGCGTACTTGTCGTCGGCGCTCATGCCTTCGGTGTAGATGTCGTTGCCGTTGACGTCAACGGAGAAGGCGACCTTGTAGCCCTCATCGGTAACGCGCGGAGCGGCCCAGGAGGTGTCGGAGATGGGGTAGTTGATGACGTTGGCGAACTCACCGTAGTAGGAGTCGACGGCGACATCGCGGTAAACGGCGATAATCGTGGCGATGGCCTTACGCAGATCCTTGGAGGCCTCATCACCGCCGTTGCCGTCGCCGACCTTCACGCGGTTGGTGTTGAAGCCGACATAGCCGTAGCCGAGGTTGGCGACGAGGTCGGTCTGGATGGTATCGCCGGAGATCTCGCCGTTAGAGTTGGCTTCCTTGATCTGCTCGGCAGCTTCCTTGGAGTAGGAGGGGTCAGTTACGTCGATCGTGCCGGAGACAACGCCGGGGATCTTATCGACGTCCTGCATCTCGCGCCAGATGACAGTGTCGATCTTGGGCTCGCCCTTCCAGTAGGTCGGGTTCTTCTGCAGGGTGACAGCGCCGTTGGACCAGCTCTCGAAGGTGTACGGGCCGGAGCCGACAGGCGTGGAGGTCACGGACTTGACGTGGGACAGATCGCCCTTGACAAAGCCGAACATGTTGTTGTCGTAGTCATACTTGTCAGTCTCGCCATAGTAGTGCATGGGGCACACGGTGACGGGGAGCTGATAGATGGCGGTGGCGTTGACCTCGGTGAGGGTGACGGTCATGGAGTAGTCACCGGTCTTGACGATACCGGCAACGTTGGGAGCGGACTCGCCGGTCTGGACGGCGACGGTATAGTCGGTGTAGGCGTCGCCCAGCTCAGCCTCGAGGAAAGCGGAGATGCTGGTGCCGGCGGTCTCGGCGTTGATGCCGTCATCGGAGATGTCGTAGCCGTACTTAGCAACGATGGCAGCCCAGAAGTCTTCGACAGTCGCGTCATCGGCGAGATCGAAGCCCCAGTTGCCAGCCTGCGCGGCGACGGAGTCGTCAGCGGTGGCGTAACCGGAGGCGACCACGTAGTCAAGGATCTCCTGGGCGAACTTCACGCCGGCGGCGTCGAAGGCGGTCCAGTAAGCGTTGTACTGCTCTTCGGTGTAGAAGTCGTTGGCGGCGTAGGCGTCAGGACCGGCGGCGAGGATCAGGTTCTGCACAGTGTCCATACCGCTGCGATAGGCTTCCAGACCCTTGATGGGCAGGGAGTACAGCGTGGAAACGCCGTCATAAGCGGGGTCAAGCAGGACATAGTAAGAGAAGATGACATCGTCGATGGTCATTTCCTCACCGTCGGAGAACTTGACGCCCTCTTTCAGGGTGATGTTGTAGTCGACCGTGCCGTCGCTGTTTTCAACGATGTCGCAGTCGGCAATGCCCTTGTAAGTATAGTCGGTGCCGTTGTAGGGACGGACGTCGCCCTCGATGCCCTTGAGGACGACAGAGCCCTCGCGGTCGATGAGAAACAGACCGTCGAAGACCATACCCATGACCTGGTTTTCATAGTCATTGGTATAGAAGAAGGGGGAGAACTTACCGTCGAAGTTCTGCGTGCCGACAACAAGCGTCTTGCCGTCGGTCTGGCCGTCGTCCGTCTTCTTGTCGCCGCAGCCGGCCAGAAGACCAAGACACATGACCAGAGAAAGGATCAGTGCAAGTGTTCTTTTCATTGAATCTACTCCTTTATAAATTTTTGCTAAAACGGGTCGCCCCGTGCAGCACAAAGTAAGGTGCCCGCGCGTATACACGCGCGGAAAGGGGGAGTGCGCCTCCTATGGACATCTGTGCGCCGAAAAACAGCGCGTAGAATTTTTTTGATTATAGCATGAAAGGATGCACATTGTACAGAGTAAAATCTTAGAAGTTATTTTTTTTAGGCAATTTGTCCCATCCTGCCTGCATAATTTCGGCGCGCAGAACAAGGGCACTCAGTAGGGCTATCAGCTTCAGCAGGACATAGAGCAGCGCGAAAAACGTCTGTCCTGCGTGGTCATTGACGAAAAAGAAGATCAATTCGCACACGATGCCGAGAAGAGAAAAGACCGCCGTGACCGCCGTTCGCACGGGCAGAACGGCCACGCTTTTTTTGTAGTTGTACTCGCGCACCATGCCCCAATCCATGCCGAGCTTTGCAAGCGCCCAGATGACGCTCGCCGCGCCCAGAAACTCGCCGAGGTAGGGGAGCAGAACGTAAAAACAGTTCTGCATCCCCGGCGCAGGAATGCACCCGCCCGCGGCGACCGCAACGGTCAGAATGGCTGCCATTCCCCACACGGCGCGCTTAGATCTGCGCTGCTTTGCATCATCGCTTTGGCAGGCGTAGAGTGCCCCGTCGTAAACATATTCGCCCGCGATGTTCAGATGAAAGTCGTTCAGGTGCTCGCGGCGGTTGTGTTTTTTGTGCTGTTCGCCCATTATTCGATGCCCGTGAGGTCAAAGTCCGCGAGAGCCTTCTCCGCCTCGGCGCACACGCCGCGAAGGCACGCTTCGTCAAACGGACTCTCAAGGCCGGCGTTTTTGAGAAGGTCGGTGAACGTCCGGCTGCCGCCCTGCACGGTGTAGGCCATGTAGTGCTGCCAGGCGTTCCCCACGTCCTTGCGGATCATCGCCCAGAATTCGAGCGCCACGGTCTGGGCAAGGCAGTAGTCAATATAATAGAAGGGGCTTTCGTAAATATGCTTCTGGCGCTGCCAGCCCTCACCCTCGCTGTAGAACGGGATCTCGCCGTCCAGCTTCATCCACGGCATATAAATGCCCAGCAGTTCTTTCCAGGCGGCGTGGCGCTCGGCAGGGGTCAGGTCCGGCTTTTCGTACACGATATGCTGGAAGTGATCCACCATGGTGCCATACGGGATAAAGGTCAGCGCACCGGCCAGGTGGCTGTACAGGAACTTGCGGGTATCCTTGCCAAAGAAGCCCTCCGCCCACGGCCAGGCAAAGAATTCCATCGACATGGAGTGGACTTCGCATCCTTCCATGCTGGGCCACACAGTGGAATACGGCACGCGGTCACGGTTGGTGTATGCGGCAAAGGCATGACCCGCTTCATGCGTGACCACCTCAACGTCATGCTGGGTGCCGTTGAAGTTGGCAAAAATGAACGGTACCTGATAATCCCACAGGCTGGTGCAGTAGCCGCCCGCCGCCTTGCCGGGGGTGGAAAGCACGTCCAGCAGCTCATTGTCCAGCATGGTGTTAAAGAAGACACCGGTTTCGGGTGAAAGTTCCTCATAGAATTTTTTACCCTGGGCCAGAATGGCATCGGCATCGCCGCAGGGGGCGGGGTTGCCGGAACGGAACATCAGGGCATTATCGGCAAAGCTCATGGGGTACTGTTTGCCCAGGCGCTTGGCCTGCTCACGGTAGATGCTGTCCGCCAGCGGCACCAGATACTTGACCACGGCGGCACGGAACTTTTCTACATCCGCTTTGGTATAGCAGTTGCGGCCCATGCGGTAGTAACCCAGGGTGGTGTAACCCTCGTATCCCAGCTTTTTGCCCATCTTATCCCGCAGGTGGGTCAGCTTGTCATAAATATCATCCAGCTGTTTCTGGTTGTCCTTGTACCACTGGCCCTCGGCTTTCCAGGCGGCCAGGCGGCGGGCATCGTCCGGGTCATTCTTGAACGGGCTCAGCTGGGACAGAGTGTATACCCCGCCTTCAAACGGGATCTGTGCGCTGGCCAGCAGCTTGCCATACTGCTGGGTCAGCTCGTTTTCCTGCTGCAGTTCCTCCATGATATCGGGCGAGAATGCCTTGCGCTCAATTTCGGCGTTCACAAACATCAGGTCGCCGTATTCTTCGGCAAAGTCTTTGCGGTAGGGGCTTGCCAGCATGGCGGCGGTCCAGGAATCCTGCCACTGCTGGATCTGCGGCATGGCGCTGTTGGCAAATTCCATCTCTTCATCATAGAACTTATCCCGCGTATCAATAGTATGGCGCACGCTGGCCAGGGTGAACAGGGTATCCACATGCTTGTTCAGCACCTGCTCCTCCAAAAAAGCGGCGCGGGCAGCGGCATAGTCGGGGGCGTTCTGCAAACGCTCGGTCAGTGCGGCAAACTGTTCTTTCAGGGCGCTCATGTCCGGGCGCTCATAGGGCATTTCGGAAAATTTCATGGGTTCGTTCTCTCCTTATTCTACAGTTTTGTTCGTGACTTAGGGACATTATACCATGGCGCAAAAAATAAGACCAGCCCGAAAAAGGCTGGCCTTCCATGATTCTGTATGATTTTACATGCTATTCATAAATTATCGCACGCAGCGCCGGGGTGCTCTCCCCCTGCCCCTTTGCCGTCAGCGCAGGGGTTGGCCTGCCTGCCATTCCGTCCGCCGGGCCTGGTAAACCGCCAAGCGGCGGGCGGCAAGGGCATTTTTGCAGGCAGCTGCCCGGCGCTGCGCCTGCTGTTCAGTACGGGCGGCAGCGCGCTGCTGCGCGGTATTTTGTGCAAGCATCAGTTTCATGGTTTATGCCCTCCCTTGTGTGCTTCCAGCATACCACGGCGCGGTGTGGCACACCATACCGTATTTCTCCATTCAGGAAAAATTTTATTTTACTTTCAGGAAAGTTTTATCCGCTTGCATCCCTATGGTATAATAAAGCTGCAATATTAAATGAAAGGGATGGCACTACCATGACCAATGAAGTTTTGAATACCATGAAAACCCGCCGCAGCTGCCGCTGCTACCTGGACAAGATGCCAGAGCCGGAAGCACTGAACGCCGTGCTGGAAGCCGGCACCTGGGCCCCCACCGGCATGGGCCGCCAGAGCCCGGTGATTGTCTGCATACAGAACAAGGCCGACCGCGATACTTTGAGCAAGATGAACGCCGCCGCGATGGGCGGCAATGGCGACCCGTTCTATGGTGCGCCCTGCGTTGCCATTGTGCTGGTGGATAAAACCATCCCCACCTGTGTGGAGGACGGCAGCCTGGTGATGGGCAACATGCTGAACGCCGCCGAGAGCGTGGGGCTTTCCGCCTGCTGGATCCACCGCGCAAAGGAAATGTTTGAAACAGCCGAGGGCCAGGCCCTGCTGAAAAAGTGGGGTGTGCCCAATGCCGAAAACCTGCGCGGCGTGGGCAACTGCATCCTGGGTTATGCTGCCGAGGGCGGCAAAAAGGCCCCTGCCCCGCGCAAAGAAAACTATGTGGTGCTTGTAAAGTGATGCAGAACGAGAAAAAGCTGGTTGTTTTGTTCCCCGGCTTTGGTTACGGACCGGACAAACCGCTGCTGTATTATGCCGCCAAGGTTGCCCGCCGGCAGGGGTTGGACTGCATGGTGGTGCAGTACAGCCAGCTGTTCCCCCACGAGGAAACGCCGCAGGCCAGCGCCGCCAAAAGCTACCCCGGCGCCGCGCAGGACGCCATGACGCAGATTCCCGCCGGGTATGACCGGTACATCTGCATTGCCAAGAGCTTTGGCACGATGGTGGCCGCCGGTTGGGTAAAGGCCCACCCGGAATACCATGTGACCCTGCTGCAATTAACGCCCCTTGCGTGGGAGTATGCCCCGCTTTACGCCGGGATGCCCGCCTGGCACGCCACCGGCACTGCGGACCCGTTGGGCGGTGCCGCACTGCGCCGTGCTTTGGAGGATGACCCCGCCATTACCACCTATTTTGTGGAGGGCGGCAACCATTCGCTGGACACGCCGGAGGATTACACCATTGGCCTTGAGGCGCTGAAAGACATTGTGAGAAAGTATGAAGAAGCGATGAGGTAAGTTAGGCGGGAGGAGTTTCCGTTTTTAATTAGAAATGAGAAATTAGGGCAATACCGCATAATTCTAAGTGCCGATACGGCGAGCGAGGTGCGGC
>ERZ780212.2560-NODE-2560-length-11303-cov-1.778983_pt1 | contig 11303 bp, 6 predicted proteins | sample MGYA00511364_ERZ780212 | MGnify/ENA primary metagenome ERZ780212 (study PRJEB29588, sample SAMEA2147991) | human gut metagenome | biome: human gut; feature: human-associated habitat; material: faeces | place: Denmark | collected 2008/2010 ...
GGGTACTGTCGGCGAAGTGGAAAAACTGGCTTTCCGAATTTATGGAAGCCCCCTTAAATCAAATCTTATCCGATAAATCAAATCACCGAATTAGAAAACTTAAGGATTTCCAAACAAAACTTTCATCCTTAAGTTTTCTAGACCCTGCTTGTGGATGCGGAAATTTTCTGATTATAGCCTATCGAGAACTAAAGAGACTGGAGCTTGAGGCTGTTAAAGTTATTTATTCAAAAGAAAAAATGAATCGATCTCTTTTTGACGACTGGAGAGAGAAAATATCCAAGGTTTCAATTAACCAGTTCTACGGCATTGAGATAGAAGAGTTCCCTGTAGAAATTGCTCGGGTGTCCATGTGGCTGATGGAGCACGTAATAAATGTGGAATTCGCGTCATATTTTGGCCAACTTTTTCCGACAATACCACTAAAAGATTCAGCGAATATCATTTGCAATAACTCCCTAACTGTTGACTGGAAAAAGATTGCCGATCTCAAAACTTTGAATTATATATTCGGAAATCCACCATTTATTGGAGCAAAAATGATGGATTGCAAGCAAAAACAAGATGCCACTAATATATTCGGTAAGATAAAAATAGCAAATAGCCTAGATTATGTTCTTGCATGGTTTTTTAAAACATCGATGCTAATATCCGGTACTCATACGAGAGCAGCTTATGTGGCAACAAATTCAATAACGCAAGGCGAACAAGTGGCTCCAGTTTGGTCAAATTTAATGGGGAAATATAATGTAAAGATCGATTTTGCCTATAGGACATTCCGATGGGACAACGGAGCCCCTAATTCTGCAAAAGTCCATTGCGTCATTATAGGGTTTAGCGACAATCTAGTTCGCTCAAAAAAAGTCATATTTGACAACAATAGTCAAATTGTTGCTGACAATATAAACCCTTATTTAATAGATGCCAATAATGTTTTTATAGAAAAAAGATCCTTACCTATATCCAATGTTCCAAAAATTGATTACGGAAGCATGCCAAACGATGGAGGAAACTTTATTTTAACCGAAAGTGAATATAATGATATAGTTAAAACAGATCCCAAAATCCGTAAATGGGTTAAGAAATTTGTCGGTGCCACAGAATTCATCAACGGGAATATGAGATATTGCCTTTGGCTGAAGGACGCTAACAAGAATGATATAGCTGAGTCTCGGTTTATATCTGAAAGAGTTGATAATGTGAGAAGACTAAGACTGAACAGTACGGCCAAGCCAACTCAAGAAAAGGCTTCTTGTCCTCATCTATTTTTTTATTGTTCTCATCCCAATGGAAATTATTTATTAATACCAAGAACTTCTTCTGAAAGAAGAGATTATATTCCAATTGGTTTCATGGGGGCAGACACAGTAGCAAGTGATGCGTGCAGTATTGTAGCTAATGCAACTCTGTTTCATTTTGGAATACTAACCTCAAGATTGCACATGGTTTGGATGCGTACGGTCTGCGGTCGCTTGAAAAGCGATTATCGCTATTCTGGGGCAGTCGTTTACAACACCTTCCCGTGGCCGAAAATAACAGACGTACAACGTAAGTTGATTGAAACCCTCGCGGGGAACGTGCTGATCGCGCGTGAGATGCATCCTGACATGACGCTCGCCGACCTCTACGACCCTGACAAAATGCCTGATGATCTGCGCAAAGCGCATCATGAGCTTGATTTGGCGGTGGAGGCGCTTTACCGCAAGCGTCCTTTTGAAAACGACGAAGACCGCCTGCACCATCTTTTCGAACGTTACGAAAAACTCGTAAGGGGCAAAGACAGCGCCGAGCTTTACGACAAGGATTGAAACCATGACAGACATTCTCACCGTTCGCTACGCTCAAACGGGAAAGAGCACAACACCGAACCCCATGGGCATGCGCGAAATGCAAGCCCGAGCTTACGAAAAGCGCAACGCGCAATACCTTCTTCTGAAGGCGCCGCCTGCGTCCGGGAAATCCCGAGCGCTGATGTTTCTGGCCCTCGACAAGGTTTTGAAACAGGGACTCGACAAAGTGATCGTCGCCGTGCCGGAAATGTCCATCGGCGGATCATTTCGCGATACAGCGTTGAAAGAACATGGGTTCTTTGCAGACTGGCATGTCAATCCCCGCTACAACCTCTGCACGGCTGGCAACGAAGGTAAGGTCGATCGCGTCGTGGAGTTCATGAATGACGCGAACGCACACTATCTCGTCTGCACACACGCCACCTTCCGCTTTGCCTACGACCGCATAGGTGACGCGAAGAAATTCAACAAAACACTCGTTGCCATTGATGAGTTTCACCACACATCCGCTGAGGCCGGGAACATTCTGGGCGGCGTCATTGATGACCTGATGACGAACTCTACATCGCACATCGTCGCCATGACGGGGTCGTACTTCCGCGGGGATGCAGTGCCTATCCTGCGCCCCGAGGACGAGGCGAAGTTCACACAGGTGACCTACACCTACTACGAGCAGCTGAACGGCTATCGTTACCTAAAAAGCCTCGGCATTGGCTACCACTTCTATCAGGGACGCTACTTTGAGGCCTTGAAAGACGTGCTGGACCTCTCCAAGAAAACAATCGTCCACATTCCGAACGTGAATTCGATGGAATCGACGGGCGCAAAGCTGGATGAAGTAGACAAAATCCTTGACGTAATCGGCGACGTGCAAAGTCGTGATCCCGACACCGGCATCTATCGCGTAAAGACGCGAGACGACAAAATCCTCTTTGTGGCAGATTTGGTAACGGACGACGCTCAACGCATCAACGTACTCAACTACTTGAGGAACATCAAAAGCGCGAACGAAATGGACATCATCATCGCACTCGGCATGGCGAAGGAGGGTTTTGACTGGCCGTGGTGTGAACATGTGCTCACAATTGGCTACCGCGCCAGCCTCACCGAAATCATTCAGATTATCGGCCGCGCTACGCGAGACTGCGAAGGAAAGACGCATGCGCAGTTCACGAACCTCATCGCCCAGCCTGACGCCGATGACGAGGATGTGAAGACCTCCGTGAACAACATGTTGAAGGCCATTACGGTCTCGCTCTTGATGGAGCAGGTGCTTGCGCCCAACATCACCTTCAAGCCGCGTTCTTTGATTGGCTCCGGCGAGAAAGTTGAACCCGGAACCGTCATTATCGAAGACGAAGACAATCCTGTGTCAGCACGTGTGCAGAAAATCCTCTCCGAAGGCGGTGTGCAGGATGTCATTACCGCAGTTGTGCAGGACACAAAGACAATTGCTCCTCTAGTGGCCGGCGGCGAACAGGCGGAGCTCTTTACAAACGTAGATCTACCAAAAATTGTCACACGGCTCTATCCCGATCTCACACCGGAAGAAGTAAAGCACGTGGCGACCACTGCACAAACGGCGATGGTGATTCACTCCAATGGCGGACTTATTCCGGGCGACCAGCTACCGCCGGGAGTGGTGATTTCTGACGATGACGGTGCAGAGGGTGGGGCCGAGACTTCCGGCAACGAAAGTAAAAGTGATGATGAAGGCGAGCGAGATCCGCATCGCCGTGGGGCCGAGTTTTTAAAGGTGGGCGAGAAATTCGTCAATATCGAAAAGCTCAACATCGACCTCATTGCGAAGATCAATCCTTTCCAAGGTGCCTACGAGATTCTGTCCAAGACCGTAAACGCTCCCATGCTGAAGACGATTCAGGACATGGTGGTAACCAATCGCTCAGGCGTTACGGAGGAAGAGGCGTTGCTTTTGTGGCCCAATCTCAACAGCTTCATCGAAGAAACGGGCATGAAGCCGTCGCTCACGTCGAATGATCCGTATGAGAAACGGCTCGCGGAAGTGTTCGCCTTTTTGGCAAGAAAGAAGGCGGAGCGTCTGGCGGCACAACCAGGAAAATAACCTATGAAATTTCGTACGCCGAACTCGTTGGAAGAAATTCTCTCCGGAGAAAATGATCCCCTGGGACTGATGGCTGACATTGCGCCGGCCAAAGCGCGGGCGCCTAAAGCCGCTTTACCTGTCTACACTCGTTTTCAGGAAATTGTTGATTTTAGAGAGGCGACAGGACGGACGCCTGCCATTGATTCAAGTGATCTTCGGGAAAGACTTCTGGGCAACCGCTTGAAGGCCTATCAGAGCAATCCTGCGATGGCTGCGCAAGTGGCTTCGCTCGATCAATATGGGCTTTTGAAATTGACTACCGAAGTCACACCTCAGCCGGAACCAACATCTAAAGCCCCCCTTCCTAAAACGCTTGATGACATTCTGAACAATGACAACGGGTTGCTCGATGAATGCGATCCGTCCATTCTTCAACTGACGCACGTAAGTGACTCTCAAGAGGGAGCAGGAACGCACAATCTTCCCGAAGAGATTGCCACGCGTAAGCCCTGCGAGGATTTCTACAACTTTGAAAAACTATTTATCGATATTCAGCGAGACATTCTGAATCGCAAGGTAAAGACAGTTCGCTTCAAGAATGAATCTCAGCTTGAAGTGGGGGACTTCTACATTCTGAACGGTCTGTTATGCCTCATTGACTCTGTACTGGAAGAAGGACAACGAGACGGCCGCGATAATCCTCGTCTACGCGTCATTTTTGAGAATGGAGTTGAAACCAATATTCTGAAACTTTCCTTCACGAGAGCGCTATACAGAGATTCTACGGGGCGCCGGGTGATTCCTGATGCAGATACGGTCGCTAATCGCATGACAGGAATCAATCATCACGACAAGGCGACAGGATGTATCTACATTCTGGCAAGTGAGACTAAAGCGCCCGCTCTCGCGGATCTCAAGATACGCGGCAAACTGGTGAAAATCGGCTATTCCTCACAGGACGTGGAGGAACGCGTGAAAAATGCTACGACGGATCCGACCTATCTGGAAGCCCCAGTGCGGATTCTGGCTTCCTTGGACTGTTACAACCTCAACCCGCAGAAGGTGGAACACCTCATCCACGCGTTTCTTGCGAAGCAGCGCATCAACATGACGCTCATCAGCTCGAAGGGCCTCCCCTACAAGCCTACAGAGTGGTTCGCGGTGGATCGTGACACAGCGATTGCAGTCGCAGAACACATCGTGAAGGGGGATATCATGAACTATCGAATGGATAACACTACCGGAAGAATCAAGAAGATCTCATAGGCAGCTCTGTGCAAAGGTTTTAGTAACGCACCAAGATTGGGGAATTGGCTTTACAGCGCAATTCCCCAACTTTTTTATCAGTCTTGGTAAATCCGCGGGAACGCTGCCGCCCCTTCCGTTACCAATACGTCATTCCAGTCCACACCTTTGGCGTTTTCCGGAATCTCCTTTCCTGGCAGAAGAACCGCGCAGAAGATGCCCTGCTTCAGCAGCCGCTTCCGCAAGTTTTCTGCCGCTTTCTGCCCGGTTTCCGACCGATCCTTATCGGCGAAGATGAAAACTTCTTCCACGCCTTCCGGTATTTCGACCGTCTCCAAACCGTGCGCCGAAAGACATGACCAACACGGCACTCCTGTGGCCTTCACCACGGAGAGTGCTGTTTCGATGCCTTCTGCGACAGCGAGTTTTTCCACGGGGTTTCCCAGATGAACCGCACAGCCGACAATCGTTCGATCCGACGGCAACGCGGAAATCCGCTTCGGTGCCGCGACCGGTGCTTTGTGCCCGTCTGAAGAAAGAAAGGTACGGTGCAACGTCACCAGCCGGCCTTCCCCATCACGAACAGCAGCCACCATCATCGGAAACGACTTTTGAATACCGTCATCGAGACACTTTCCCTGCGGTAAAGCTCGCAGATCCTTCAAAACATCCGCAGGAAGTTCTGACAATCCACGAAGGGAAAGGTATCGGCCTACAGCCGGTACGTCCGTCAACGGTTTCGATGCCTGCCAACACGCGTCGATAGCCTGAGCAAGACGTTGATCCCGCTCCTGCATTTCGACTGTTTGCCGTCGTTCATCGTCCGGCGACGGAAGTTTTTCGACATTCCAGATCATGTGATGAAACTCTTTACCCGTTTCGGTCACACGAACTTTCTGCCGAGACACCTGCGTCAGGCGGACACGGTCACCCACCATCAGCCCGGCCGCAATCACTGGCCCTCTCAGGGACAGATAAAAGAGGTTGCGTACCTCACCGGTTTTCTCGTCGGTAAACCGAACGATAAAGCGCTGATCCTGGTCTTCGAATCCCAGAATCTTGCCGACGAATTGCCGACGACAGGGAACCTCATCCAGCACTTGAAAGTCACACGAATGCTCCATGTCCAGCACTTTGGCAACGGCTTCCAACGTCTCTTTGAAACTCCAACCGTTGACCCATTCCAGAAGCGCAAAACCGTCGCGGAAATTACCGCAGGTGTTGCAGACGCCGGAACCGTTCACTGCGAAGTTTTTGAAGAGCCGAAAACCGTCTTCTCCGCCGTGGCAAGGACAGGCCACGTGGTGGCCCGCCTTTTCTGCGGCGTGCTTGAGTTGCGGCGCGAGACAGCGCAGGATGTAATCCCACCGTCCCGATGCCTTGGCTCGTACCGCATGCACGTCAATTTGATAACACATAACGCAACTCCTAAAAAAGAAACGAAGGCTTGTCCCCGAAGGGACAAGGGCCCCTTCGGGCAAGAGAAAAACCTCCGATCAAACCAGGAGGCGTTCTGCGAACTGAAACAACACGGCTTTCAAGTCCGCGATGTCATGAATCCGCTCAGCGTCCGTGAGGTACTGCGTAATCCCCACGTCATTGCCGATCTGAATCCCATAAAGGCGAATACCGGCTTTGGCCAACAGTGCGACCTCCGCTTTGAAAGCTGTTTCCGGAACGTCACCGTCCGTTACCAGAAAAACCGCTTTCGCTTTTTCCCGACAGGACGACAACGCCTGACGCGCCGTCATCAGCGCTTCAATCACCGGCGTCGACCCAAAGCTTTCAATCGCACCAAGTTCTCGGGGATCCAGCGTTGCAAGACGCTTTCCGTGTTCCAACACCGTGCAGCACGCGTACTCCTTGCGGCCGCAGGCCGTTCCCGGAAACACCGTGAGTGCTGGGTTGATCCGCGGAATGCTCTCCAAGGCCTGAATAAGCCCCAGTGCCGCCCGTAACGCCAATTCACCGCCCGTGTATCCCATGCTTCCGGAAAGATCCAAAAGCACATGAACGGCCGTGCTGACAGTGCGCTGATCTGTCCGTCGGATGAATAATCGGTTCTCCCCCGTCACGAGACGGGCAAGACGCCGACCGCGGTCAACCCATTGCCGCTGCACACGATCTTTGGACTGCACCAAACGCAGAAGCGAACTTCTGAGCTCAGAAGAATCCTGTCGAGCCATCGTCAGGCGTTGTTTCCCAACGGAGGCCTTACCCAATATCGGACGAACCTTCGCCGAGCCCGGCAACTTCTTCAGCCCGGAAGGGTGCTTCGTTCCCCGGTGATTCGGTGTCAGACGCTCAAACGCCTGAGACAACGACAACGGGTTATCAACCGGCCCGACGTCTGCGAGCATTCCCCTTAAGGGTGTCAACGAAAACGACGCCGGTTGATCGTCCCCCGGCACACGAACTTGCCGGGCCTTGCGGCCCAACAAACGCATGATTTGCCGACGGATCGCCTGCACATCCTTCACGGATTGAGCATCCTTCACGCCAAGCGCCAAGATTTCGAGGTCCGCGGTAGTTGTCGCTCCCATCAGGGACTGAACGGCAATACGCGCTTTCTTAACCAGCGGTGACAACCACGTTCGGTTCATCAACTGTTCCTCCGCAACTGCAAGAAGGAACAGCGGCAGGATCGAAGCCGTGGTCGGCAGCGGCTTTTCCGTGAGTTCCGTAACGGTCGGACGATGTGCAGCTTCGAAGAAGTGTTCAGCCCCCGGATAGAGACCGTTCATCAGTCGTTCGATGCGTACGTCTTCCAACGCGTTGTCAATCGAAAATTCCAACGGAGTTGCGGTGCGATCCGAAGCCTTCATGTCAGTAAACCGCACATGTCCGCTTTCGTGACAGAGCAACCCCAGGATCCGTCGTTCTTCATCTGCCGTTGCCGCCGTAACGGCGGGAAGGTCGATGACCTCTCCGTCCGTCTTGGCGCAGTCGGCACCGAAGTGAATCGTGACGCCGCATTGCCGTCCCAGTGCGGCTGCAACGATGGGAAGGCTTTCAACGAATACGTTTTCGTTTTGCTGCATGGTTTTCTCCGAAAAGAAAACCCGCGCTCAGGGCACCATCCCGCCCGTGAGAGGGCGGAAAAGGCCCTCAGCACGGGTCAGGTTGTGAAACAGTCCAAGGAAAAAAGGCTCAGACTGCGGTTCAAAAGTACATGCCGTCCCCAACATCCACGTCAGGAATAGCTTGCGTCTTCGGCGATGTCATTTCGGAGGCCGAAGCCTCGTCGGTGTTGTCGTCGACCGTTTTGTCGTCATCGTTTGTCACCGGTTGCGAGTCCGAAGACTCGTGCTCCAAGGTGACGACGGTTTGACGATCGGCATCGGAAAGAGCGTCCGATTTCTCGTCCCCGTTTCCGACGGCCGTTTCCTCGAAGAACTCGTCCATGTCTGCCAATAAATCCGGCTGAGACACGACAGTTTCCTCATTCGCTTCCGGAACCTCAGTTTCTGTCGTGAGCATGGCGGTCGAGTGCTCCGCCAAACCTTCAACAGAGACCTGCCGGCGGATGATGCCTTCCATCAGCGTTCTGTCCGCCAGCGTCTGAACGACCGACGACAACTTCCAAAACGCATCACCGCCGAAATAACCTTCTTTCGGCATGGCCGCTGCCACTTCATCAATGAGACTGATGAGCGGTAGGATGTCTTTCGATAAGAAGGACAGTCCGTTGAGCCGCTCCCGGATGCGCAAAAGGGCATTCACCGTTTTGCGGTTGGCTCGATCCTTCCCTAAGAACGACTCCCGGAAGAACGTTTTCGCGCACTGCGATACGTCGTCCAGCAACTCGCCGGCGAGTCCTCCGAGACTCTGTTCCAACGCCACGGCCTTCTCATCCGTCACCGGCTGCAGCCGGAACGCTTCATAGCCCGCGGAGAATCGCGAAGCCACGTCGTTCGGTGACAACCGGCTATTGCGGAGACCGTCGGCAAACGACGGATTTTTCTGCTCCCACGCCTCGACATACTCGTCGTAGTGCAGCAGAAACATCGTTTTGGCATCGATGTACGACGCCACGATCCGATCCAGCGCCTGTAAAACCTGAGCGCTTTTATCGTCCGGTATGGCCCAGCCGGAGAGATACCGCACGCCGCAGCCGGCAAGGAGTGCTTCGGATCGATGCTTGATGCGGTCAAATTCCCGCAGATGCACGGAATCGATGATGGCTTTGAGACCCAAAGATCGCGTGACCTCTTTGGGCGGTAACTTCCCGTTGGTTCCGACCTGAAAATCCCCCTCATGCATCGCACGGGTGCCGGTCCATTGTTTGAATTCCGGTACCACGACGACGATTCGGTGAATGATCGAGGTTTTCACTTCTTGGTTTGTCATTTCAGACTCCTTAAAAAGAAAGGGAGTCCGAAATGCCCCCGTACGGGAGACTTTCAAACTCCCTTGGGGGAAGACGTTCCAAAAAAACGTCGCGTTAAAACCACATCGGCTCACTGCGGTCGGCCGCCGTGAGGCAGTCTTCCATCGTTTCGTCAATGAAGTCTTTCGGCATCGGAGAACCGGTTGAACGAATCAACCAACTTTCTTTTGCCTCCTTTCGGAAACCGTTGAGTTCCTCGGGCGTAATGCCTTTGGCACGACACAGCTTCTCGTAGTCCACGGAACCGACGGCGGCCCGACGGGTCAGCGCCACGCCGGCAAAATCGGCACAGCGGTAGTCACCCATCAGGCGTGAGAGTTGTTCCTTGCAGCGCGTACGAACAGCATTGAGTCCTTCGATCTGCGCCTTGAGGTCGTCCACTTCGCGGGCAGCCGACACATAGTCCGCGGCCAACCGACACCACTGCGAAATTTCGTCGTCCGTTTTCGGAACGTAGAAATCCCGCTGCAGGTCTTTTTTCGGTTCTTTGTCTTGAATGACGAGGTCCCAAAACGCCCGTCCGGTCTTGCGAATCTCCGCAATGAGGTTGTCATCGCGGTCAATCTCAAATTCCGTCAGGGCATTCGTTTCACCGTCATAAAAGACCAACCATCCGTGGCGAGCTCCGGCTACGAGAAGCTGATGCTGCACCTGGATGTTGTAAAGCCGAAAAGCGTCGCTTTCCCAGCCGCGTTCCTTGACGTCTGCCATCGTTTCCGAACCGGGGCATTTGATTTCCACCGGCTCATCACATGACGTCAGTCCGTCAAAAGACGCACGGAAAAGGCGATCTTCCGAGCACTCCGCGCACAAAGGCAGAAGAACTTCCGCGTGCTGCAGCTGAAACATCTGCCGCACACGATCTTCGTTTTCTCGACCGTACCGCACCTGAGGATTGGCACTCAAATCCGGCGGGCGTGCCCGACCGGTTTTCTCGCACCACAAACGCCAAGGCGTTTTATAGGGACTCCGCCCCAAAATGACGGCGCTTTCGGTGGCGGTAATTCCCATCCATCGCCAGCTCAGCCATTCCGGTGTCCGTTGATCCAAGTCCACAAAAAACATTCGTCACCTCCCGTCAGGAGACAACATTTGCTTTCTGCGGTTCAATCACCGCCGGAGCTTCTGTCGCTTTCGTCTTCGCTTGAAGTACGTTTTCCGCATACGTTCGGTCTTCGCCCGATAAGTTGCTTTCGATCCACTGACGGGCCCGTTGCCAACCGTTTTCACGGCCGACCGCCAAGCCTGATAGCTTTTCGAGCATCGCATCAAGTTTCGTGCGATCCATCGTAAGGCGCGGTGTCTCCGCCGTAGTAACCGCCGACTCAACGTTCTGCAGCGTCAGGCGGCCGTTAAAACCGTCTTCGCTGTAGGCGTCGCCTTCGTCATACAGTCCCGTGAGACTGAATGCCAAGCGGGCACATTGGATGAAGCTGCGTGTCCTCAGCATGCGCCGAGGCCACTTTTTCCAGACCGGCGAGCGGTCGTTGAAGCACTCCACCATGTATTCCTGAATGACGACGGGGGCTGCGATGCCTTTAAGGCGCATGGAGCATTCGACGTATTCCGGAAGTTCTCCGTCATAGCCGGGAAGCCGCACCGTGGTTGCCGAAAAAGAGAAGCTCATTCCGTCAAAGTCCTTCTGAGACCGGACGATTCGCGCCCAACCGTCAAGACTGACGACCGGGACGATGTCACCGCTCTTACCGCGAAACGCAAAGATTTCACGGTTAAAGGGGTTCAGACCAAAGTTCTCACAGACCAAGAGAAGAACCATGAGCCTGAGTTCACGGGTCGTTTTTAGGGCTACAGA
>ERZ780212.2573-NODE-2573-length-11219-cov-2.491222_pt1 | contig 11219 bp, 15 predicted proteins | sample MGYA00511364_ERZ780212 | MGnify/ENA primary metagenome ERZ780212 (study PRJEB29588, sample SAMEA2147991) | human gut metagenome | biome: human gut; feature: human-associated habitat; material: faeces | place: Denmark | collected 2008/2010 ...
GTCGCTATTGTTGTATATAAAAGTTTAATACCTGTAGTTTGCCGAATGCTTACGATGAAGAAAGTGAAATATAGTTCACTTTTGCAATATGGAGAAAAGAAAAGGTTGGCCGTTACTGACCAACCTTCCTATACATATTGCTTAATTGCCTCTATGCGGTTTAATGCTTATACAGATAAACAAAGACAAAACCATAAACGGCAAATAGTAAAGCATATAACATCATTATAACATCCGATATATCGGGTGTCTTAATATAACTTCCGCTTGCAAATAGGATATGCCCGAATATATAATCCGATGCATAAAGTATGGAAATAATAAACATTATTATCCCTAGTACTTTATATTTCTTACGTCCTTCCCATTTTGAAGAAGAAGTTGCACTAATCTGTATATTATTTGATGCGGTATTCTTTCTAAAATAATAATACCAAACAGCAATTAAAATTACCAATATTACTATAAATCCGAATAAACCCATAATTTGACTTTTAAGAGAGTATTATAATTATTTGTTCCATTTTGCTTCGACGTTATTAAAAGAATCATAAAATCCTTCAAAAAATCCCTTTGCAAAGGAATGAAACCTTTCATCTCCAACTTGAGGAACAATATCGTATGCTCTCAAATAGTAAGATGATGCCGCACCCAACAAAGGATCATCATCAGGTATAAAGTTGAAATCTTTTGCAGCTTCATATCCATCAATATATCCTTCCTTATAGTAAGGATCAACTTCTTGAGAGGTTATTTGTTCTTCGTTGATTTTATTATCTTCTGTTACTGTCTCGTTTTCTTCCTTTTGGGGGAAGAAAGTACTATTTCCTTTTGTATCAATATATCCCCATTTATCTGCAATTTTGGCAACAGCAAATCCTTCTGAAAAATCCCAGATTTCATCATAAATGTACGGGACAATCTCATTTCCCTGTTCGTCTATTGCTCCATACTTGCCATTCAATCTAACAATAGAAACTCCTTCTACAAAAGGGTTACATCCTGCTACCCAACCTGCATCTGAATATTCATCAAAATAAGCATCAAACATAAGAGGAATAACTTCTTTTCCCTCTTGATTTATAAAACCTGATTTTCCATCTTTAACAACAATAATTAGGCCATTATCTGATGGATATATGGCATCATACACGGAAGTCGAGATTTCATTTCCTGTTTTATCAAGCAGTCTATATGATTGAGATGTTGCTTCCCGTGTGACTATTACATTTTCAAATACTTGTATATCACCATAAACAAATGGCAATATCTCTTTGCCCTTAGTGTCAATACCTCCCAAGAAACCCTGTTCATCCATTACAATGGCAATTCCTTTACTAAAAGGATGCATGCCGTCTGCCGTATTATATGAGCATGGAATAACAATATTGCCTTTTCTGTCTATGTATCCACCGCTCGACAAACCTTCCTCATTGCTTACCTCAACGGCTGCCAAGCCTTCCGAAAACGGATGGGCAAAGGTGTATTTACAAGGAATCACTTCTTTGCCTTGTTTGTCAATAAAACCGTATAATCCATCTCTTACGATCAATGCCAAGCCGTCCGAAAATTCACTTGCGTTTTCGTATTTACAAGGAATCACTTCTTTACCTTGCTTGTCTATATAGCCATATAAACCATCTTTTTGTACTCGTGACAAACCGTCGGAGAAGGGGTAGATTGTCGAATATATGCAGGGGGCAATTTCTTTTCCATCGTCATATAAACAGCCATAACCATACGACTTCTTATCAACAATAAAATAATCATCATACTTGCTTATCCATTCGTATTCAAAAGGTATGACTTCGTTCCCTTTTTTATCAATGCAACCGTATAGATTTCCCTTTTTTACAACAGCAAGAGAGTTGTCGAAAGTATTTACATCTTCATATTGGCACGGTATTACTTCATTGCCATTTTTATCAATGTACCCCCATAAACCGTTGCGTTGAACAGCGGCAAGCCCTTCGTGGAAGTCGCTTAATTCTTCATATTTCTGAATATTGCTTGTCAACTGTTTTGTAATACCGCTACCTTTCGTCATGGCAGCAAATTCCTGAATATTATTTGCCAACTTCCCTGCACCGTCATCTCTTATCAGGGCAAACAATACTCCACATCCGATAATCACAACTACAATAATAGCAATTATAATACCTTTCTTGCTACCTCTTTGTTGAGGTTTAGGATTGTCGTTTGCAACTTCCTCTTTGGAGGTATTCAATGTTGTAGTGTGAGGCTCTACCGATTGTTTTGTTTCTTCCTGTTGCTCCATTGACAAGCGCACAAAGTAACCGCATTTAGGGCATTTTTCGGCTCTATCTGAAACCATCTGCCCACAACCTTTACATCTTATTAGTGCCATAATATATAAATCAAAATAAGTATTTCCAAATATCTAACATCATTTTTCACTCTAAGGACAATTATTGTATTACATATTGAAAAACTATGATTCAAAATTGTAATCTATAACTTTGGTTCTCTTATTATCCGTTCTTTGGATACTTCCATGAGAAACCGCTATTATCAAAAGTGAACAAGACTTTTCTTCTTCCTTGAGACTCCACTTGAATAGCTACTTTTTTTGCATGTTTTAGACTGTTCATAAAACTGTCATAGTCTACTATGTAAATAGACTGATGGTTATCAACCATGATACTGTATGTTTCAACCTCTCCGTTGTCAAATCTCGCATATATTTGAGGTAAATATTCTGTTTCGAAACTACCGTTCTTTATCATCAAACCAATCATACTTACCTTATTTACATATGTTAGCCCTAAATATAAATTAGTCTCACCATATGATACACAAGCCATATTTTCAGATTGATTTGTTGCCATATGAGTTATATTATCTGTCATTGCATCTTTTAAATCACAATACATCCATGCTCCATATTTAATAAGGACTTGTCCATTTTTATATATGGTATCTCTACGCAAATATTTTTCAGTATCATTTATCAGTTGTTCTTCCGTATTTTCAACAGTTCGTTGCGCAACTTCTTTTTTATCAATAAAAACGTATAGGACTAAACCCACAACTATGACAATTAGATATAGATAGATTTTATTTATGCCATTTCTTTTTTGAGGTAATGAACTTTCTTGCTGTTTAAGTTTATGAACCTCATTTTCATTTGGACACCCACAATTTGGACACACTGTATCTGTTGCAGACATCTCATAACCACATTCTTTGCATGCAACTTTTTTGTCTATTGGACATCCACAATTAGGACATGATTCCGCTTTATCCGAAATTGTATGTCCACATTCATTACATTTAATTAGTGCCATATTGACCTTAATTGTTATTTTTGATTTGTAATGTTAGAAAAACTTATTTAATATTAGTCACTTATTTTTTTCATGTACTTGTAAATTCTGCGCCACTCATCGCCATCCTTTACATATTTCCTGTCGGGGACAATCAGCACTTTCTTATCAAAGTCTATTTCTATGCCTTTCCCGCCATCTTTGAAATAATAAATGAAATATCCCTCTCCTTCGTCTTTGTATTGCCAAGTCCCTTCATACTTATAGGTAAAATCACTACCTTCATTTCTTGTTATGACTTTCAAATTATTCCCTTTAACGGTTATTTCCGCATAGATACAATCCCCCATAGACGGCCTTTTGTCCTCATCAAAATGATATATCCATGTGCCTTGTAACCAAGAAGGGCCTTATTGCGAAGTTTCCTGAGTTTCGTTTTTGTTATCACTTAATGATACTTGAAGTCTTTTTTCTCCATCTTGAGCATAACCATCCCAAGTCTGTTTATTTATACAAATACGGAAAGAGTTATTTCCATCTTTACCGATAAAAATTAAATCATTATCGGAAATTTCCCCATCCATTCGTATCTTTCCACCTAAATCTACATTAGTATAAATGCAATTCATTAGTGTGTTTCCACTTTTTTCAAAAGACAATTCAATAGGGTATGTACCGTTTGCATCCGTCATTGAGCCATAAAGTGTTATGTTCTCCAATGTTTCTGTTGCGCATGAATCAGATACAACAAAGTCGTTATTCTCCGTTGCAACAGCCACAGAATCTGACGGCAATTTATCTTCTGTTATTGTATCTTGAGTAACTTCAAATATATCTACAAGTTTCATAAATCCATTGGATGTAGGTTGAGGCTCATAAGAGAATAACGCATCAGGGTCTGGTAGAGCCGACTGAACTGTTATTTGAAAATTATTTAATACAAGAGCATATTTAGTAGGCCATCCAAGATAACCTCCACCTTCCCAATATACAGCAATATACTTTTCACCTGTATTGGCAAACTTCCCTTCCTTAATCTCATATGTACCTTCTCCCCCATTACTCCAATCATCATCAGATGGATTCATGTAGAAAGTTTTATACCGACCATTGGCAAATTCGACTTTGACCCAATAACCCAATTCTGACTCATCTGTATTTACTGTATGCTCCCAAACTGTACCTTCAATTAGTTGTTTGGCATCTTGTATAGTTGTGACATTTTGAAGACTTGCTTCAATAGTTGGAATATCACGTGTCTGTTGTGTGATTTGATTTGAATCTTTTTCTTGCCCTCGTCCTTGTAATATGGCAAACAATACTCCACATCCGATAATCACAACTACAACAATAGCAATTATAATACCTTTCTTACTACCTCTTTGTTGAGGTTCGTTATTGATAACTTCTTTTTGCTCTGTTTCCGTTGTTGAATGAGTTTCTACGGATTGTTTAGCTTCTTCTTGTTCTTGCTCCATTGACAAACGCACAGAGTAACCGCATTTAGGGCATTTCTCGGCTCGGTCTGAAACCATTTGCCCACAGCCTTTACATTTGATTAGTGCCATATTCCCTTTTAGTTTTTATCCAACATAGCCTTCCAATATCTCTTATTCAATCTGCGGAATGTCTTGTGTAATTGAGGCCAATAGCGGTGAAGTGCCTTGCCCATTGCACAAGCCTCAACAATGCAAGCAAAAATGCCAAATGCCAAGCATATTGCGAAAATAATTATGTTATAAGGAATAGCCAATGCTATTATTGTATCTTGCTCTATATGGATGTCACCTTCTATTACACGAGATATAATGAAAGCATTTATGCCAAAAAGAAGCAAAAATCCAAGTATAAGCCACCACGCTTTGAGTATAGACCAAACAAGCGAATACGCTATAATCTTGAAGATAAGATTGAAGAAATAGAAGATGTTGTTTATAACATCATATTCTTCTTGATTCTTTTTATCCCTACAAGTCAGATACCAAGGACCAAGAAGCCAATCAATCAATGGATGCTTTTTGTACAACGTTCCTTTGGGGTAGTTGTACAAAGGCCAAGGGTCTTTAAAAAACCAAGAATTAGATTTGAATGGAGAATACGGCTCTTTTTCGTTGAAGTTGTCATGTATAAAAGCCGATTCCGTTTGCCAATCGTTTTTGTTGGCTTGCCCATTGTCTTGTGTATCTTCTATTGGGCATCCACAGTTAGGACAAGCCGTTGCGCCATTTGGAATGATTGAGCCACATTCCTCACATCTTCTTTCTGCCATATTTACAATAAATTACCACTGCATCTATGGCCCTGCGATGCGATTTATGTTTAAGATTAAAAAAGCATAAGAAAAAAGCGAGGCCGTCATTCTGCCTCATCTACTGCGTAGGGTTGGACTCCCTGTAATATGGATAAGGAGAACAGACAGCCCCACTTGGATGTATTTCGTGTTGATATACGAATACAAACCAAGAGAGCGTCCTTCTCACATATTCCGATATTACTTTTGTAAAGTGTCCAATTTTACGCAGTTGGAATAAGCGAAAATGCGCTTTCTTCAATATGTCTGCACACTATTTGCTAATGTGCGCAACAAAGATACGCATTTTCTTTGGAAGAACGCTCAATAATCCAACAAATTAACTCTAAAAATCTAATAGGTCGTATGTTTCAAGCAACTCTTTTTCTCTGATTCCGAGATAAATTTTTGTGATAGAGATATTACTATGATTGAATATCTCTGAAAGTTTTATTAGAGCCATATTAGCATTCTCACCGCTGCTTTCATACACTTTTCTACCAAATGTTTTGCGCATACTATGAGTTGAAAAATGCTCGATTTTGAGATTGTACTTTTTCTTGATTTCCTTAAATAATATATTGATTCTCTGTGTACTATATACCATTTTCTTTTTACTCAAAAAGCATTTCTCATCATCATTTGTGATATGTAGAGCATCATGACAGTGCTTTATATGACGTTGAAAATCCGAATTTATCTTTACAGTTCTGCGCTTGTTTGTCTTTTTCTCATTGAGAGTGAATTTGTCATCATCCAATAACATAGACCAAGATAGGGTTAGAATGTCACTGATACGCAATCCAAAGAAACAACCACAACCTATAAGGAGCGACATACGGTAATTTCTATCTTTAAACAATTTACGGATAAGACTCATAGCCGTGTCCCATTCTAAATAATCACTTGTCTGATATTTGTGAATTGCTTGTTTCATATATTCAAATTTGCTTATTATTTCCTGTTTCTGAATATCTTTATTGTCTTGTCGTGTGTAAGTTGCTTATTTTTCAACGCACATTCAAAATTGTGGAGAAAATGAATATTCACGTTCAACCCTTTCCTTATAGTCGGCAGTCTTTTCAACCTTGTTGTCTATCACATCAACCAACATATCCAAATACACGTCCGTAATTATATCAACAACCTTGCCACGTTTGATAAATGACACCTCAAACAAATCTTTACTTTCATTATAGACAACCTCAACAACACCACGAAATTTAAAGCCCTGCACTTTGAAACGTAATCCGTTGGGGATAGCCATCGGGGAATTGAATCCCCAAGACCAAACCACCATCAACTTTGCTTTGAGTATGTTCATTATGTATTGTGCCATTTCCATATTATGCAGCCATTTGAAGGTTCGTAGGAAGTATGATTGCCATCAACTCCGCTTTCTTTATCTCATACGCTTTGTTAGCCTCTTCATCTTTGCTCCACATATTCTTGTGTACATTTTCGTATGTTGCCTTCCAAAGTTCACGCATTGCATTTCTCACAACAGCGTCCTTGATAGAAGCTACCAATTCAACGAAATAACGCATTGAACCTCTTGCATTATCAATGGCAGGGTGAGTGTAATCTGCCATCATCCACCACCAATCGTGATTTTTCAATACCTCTAATGCCTTGTTGATTGTCTCTGTCGTTGCCATATCTTTGAGTATTTATTGTTATTACTTTTGTTTTTTATTTACACTACAAAGATAGGCATATATTAAATAATAGCCAAATTGTTCGATCTAAAGTATGCTAAAGTGGATAGTTTATTGCTTGACAGTCAACAAAATAAAAAAGGATGCCATTTGCTGACACCCTTAATACTTGAATTAAAATACTTCAACCAAAGATTCCCACCGAAAACTTCTCCAAGCTCCTTTTTCTATGTCATAAAAGGCTGTTGTGCAATAGTGCTCACGACTTTCACCGTTGCCGTTTGTCTTGGCCTTTGCAAGGTTGGGTTGGGTTGTTCCCCAACATTCCCTTAGTTCTCCGTTCTTCTTTATAAACGTGAAATGTGCGATACCATTTTGGAGCTTTGTTTTAAGCGTTTCAATCATCATCGCTTTTATTATACCCAACTCATCCGACTTTGTACGGTTGGCAATAACGGTTGCCCTTACTGATGTTGCACCTTTAACTACGATTGCTTGTATCATAACTGTATCTGTTTAATTGTGAATGTTTTGATTTCTTTTTCTACTGCAAATATAGGCATATATTAAACAATAGCAAAATGTTAGCTGCTAAAGAAAACTAAAGTATGGGCAAATATGCAATATTTGAACGAAAAAGTTTATCTTTGTTCCGAAGTAACTATATAAGATATGGAAGAAAAAAAGAAACAGGAAAGAAAAGTTGTACACCTTCAAATAGGCGACAAACATTTGTATTACGGCAGTATATCAAGACTCTTTGATGATTTCACTGAAGATGAATTGGGCGTAAGTTATTATAAGACAAAAAATAACTTGGCAAGAATGGGAACAATAACAACCGATAAATGTGTTATAAGGCAAGGCTTTCTGATTACCAAAGAAAAGAAAATGTGATACTATGCCGTATAAAAGCAAGATAAATTATAATCCCATTTTATCAGTACAGGAAAATGCAGCAAACAACAATGTTACCGTTGCTGCTATACGCTCATACATTCGGACAAATGGCATAAATAGGAAATTGGATAATGCCATTATTATAAAGAGGAGGATTGATGAAGTCGTTAAGACAAACCCCAATATTTCATTAAGGCAATTATAGGCACAATTAGGCTATTCGGTTAATACCATTAGAAAATACTTATTACAAGATGTCAGCGTATCAACTAATGATAAAATCAAAATATCAACATTTGATACGTCTAAATGGAACGTTATTATAAAATCTGTGTCGGACAGCCAAGATGAAATCTTGTTTAATATTTTGCGACTGTATGTAGGTAGAAGTTGCTTTGATTGTGATATGACTTATAGTATAGGTGTGTTTTATCGCAATATCCCTCAGCCTACAATGAAATATGATAAATATCCACAATTTGAAGATGTTTTGCCTTTGGAACAGGCTTATGCCATTGAAAATGGTGCATTACATTCAATTATCATAGATTTGCCATTTACCGTAAAAAACAGTGAGAAAGATGCGCAAACATCAATGATCGCAAGGAGATTTAATTGCTTTTATTCTGTGGATGAGTTATACAAAACCAATGTCGAGATGCTGAATTTGGCATACTGCAAGTTGCAAAAAGGAGGTTATCTCATAATGAAAACGATGGATTTTGTTTATGGGACAAAGCAATATTGGGTTAGTAACTTTGTGCAAGATAAAGCTGCTGCAACAGGCTTTATATTGGAAGATACATTTATTCTTGTGTCAAAGCACAAGATTTTATCCGCAAAAATAGGTGAGCAACGTCATGCACGCAAATTCCACTCATATTTTTTCGTTTTCAAGAAATAAATGATTGATGAACGAGCAACGGTTAATTATGTGTATGTCTTGAAGTATTGAAAAGTCACATTTGTTTTACATAACCAATTGATTATATGAAACTTATTTGTTTGAAGGTTGGGAATATCGGCACTTACACCTTAAAATATCAATTTAAGGGTAAAATTTTGTGCCAATATTCAGTCAACGCCCTGCTAATCTTTTCTTTAGTTTCATCTTTGTGTTTCTTGCCGAACATAGGATTCTTACGGCCTTGCTTTGCTAATTTCATCTTGAACCTTGTAGCGTCAGACACTTTCCTGCTAAATCTTTTTGCCATATCTATTGAACTTTATTGAACCATCATTATATTTATAACAATAAATAGTTAGTGATTTAAGAAAATGGAGAAGTATTATGTCATAAACATAGATAATTTAGAAATAACTTATCATGCAGATTGTGTAACAAGAGAATACCTTGCAACACATGACCATATAGACTTAAAAGATATTTGGTTGCAGCGAAAGATGAGTAGGCATTATTATAACGAATTTGAGATTTGGTGTTATGATTATAATGAAACGAAGGGTCTTTATTCTCGTATGGTAGGATATCTAAATTTTGAATCTCCAAATCCACACAGAGGTGAAATTTATATCAATTACTGTAATGAGGCTTTATATTCAGACTTTATTATTGGTGCAAGATTCTACCTTGAAGAAGTCTTAAATCTAAAATTTCTGAGAATCTCGAAATTGGATATTGCAGCGGATTTCAATTTTAACATACAGAGATACATATTGAAGTCTTATAAAGACTTAGATTATGAACTCTTGATAAACGGGGAAGTCGTGAATGAATCTTGTGTACATGGAGTAGGTGTATATGCTGGTAATAATCCTCGAAACAGGTTGTTTGCAAAACCTTCATTGGATTTTGCTAATAAAAATAAGACTTTAACAATGAGAGTTTACGACAAGCTAAAAGAAATAAAAGAGGAAAGCAATAAAACATACATCCTTGAAAGAGATGGATTTACAAGAATATATAGAGTGGAAATGACTTGCAAGAATCATAAGGTTTTATATAAATCATTAGTAAGGCTTGGATTGAGTGATGAAGATTTATATTCTATGTTGGACGACCATAATATACTTCAAAAGTTATTTACAGATTTGATGAATAGATTGGTGAGGCTTAGGAAAAATAGGACTGTTTACAATTTGCTTTATCATGCAATAAAAGATTTTGAATGATGTATTTTGTGTTGCTTAACCTGCATTGTGGGGCTATTGGTTAATAGCCCTATATTGTATTTTCATAGAAACCTAACGGTATGCTTCATAATAGTTCAATGGCAAACGTTCTATACTGAAAGCGAGGATACCTACTACGCAAAGGCTTCACGTCTGTTTTTTGGATTGTTGATAAAGTTCATTAAATCATCTTCTGTGTACCATATCTTATCACCTTGTTTAGTGTAGCCAAGTAACCCATTATCACGATAACTTCTAAGGGTGCTTTCTTTCACATTCAAGATATTCATTAAGTCCTTATTGGTATAGATGGGTTTGCTACTTTCTTTTATCGTTTGTGGTAACGGTCGAAGTTCATTTACTATTTCAGTTTTGGCAAGACAGCGAAGAACGCTTAGACAATTACGGATAGACCGCTCTCGGTAATATAGGGTATCACCGACCATAACAATATCATTTTCCTTCACTATTAGTAATGTATTGACAGTAGTCCAATCATTTCCGAACAAGTCATTAACCCACTGTTGACTTAATAAATGGTATTCATCCCACGGTAATTTAGGGGTATCGTTAATGCAGCTTTCATCTAAGATTAGTTCTTGAGGCTCATTTTCGCTCCAAGTGCCGCTTATCTTTCTTTTGGCTTTGTTTGCTTCAACGATATGATGATATTTGCTCCAAATGGACTCCTTAATGTTAATTTCGTTATTCATGTTTCATTTTTATCTTTATATATATGCAAAGATATATTTTTACCCTAACTTTGTTCTTGTTAAAGCTGAAAATAACGGTTATGTGGCCAAAAAATCGTTGATTATCCGTATTTTAGCGTAAAATGAAGCAAAATAAATTTGTCTATTATATGTATGAAATATGTAAATTGCTTATCATTAGATATATTTTTATTAAAAGCGACTCTTCAACGAGGACGAGTATTGATGTGCGTCGGAC
>ERZ780212.2575-NODE-2575-length-11206-cov-4.695722_pt1 | contig 11206 bp, 10 predicted proteins | sample MGYA00511364_ERZ780212 | MGnify/ENA primary metagenome ERZ780212 (study PRJEB29588, sample SAMEA2147991) | human gut metagenome | biome: human gut; feature: human-associated habitat; material: faeces | place: Denmark | collected 2008/2010 ...
TGCGGTTAAGCATAGTTGGACCTCTTTGAGGCCCTATTACCACGAATGCCAATACACCTAAACTGCGGATGAACCGTCGTTAGTAAAACATATAGTCTATCATTATTATGTTTCCTATCCAATTCGCTACAGTGATGTAGGAAAATCAGGATTATATTATGCCATTATTTGAAAAATGGTTAATTTTGCAGCGTAAAATAATCAGGCGGCAGTTGCGAGTTGAAAATAAACTTGCTACTTGCGTATGAAATGTTTATGATAATAATTGACGGTAAAAAAACACGTGCGGCATTGTTTGACTTGGACGGCGTTGTGTTTGATACAGAAGGACAGTACACGCTGTTTTGGGGAAGTCAATGCAGACTTTATCATCCTGACAAACCAGGACTAGAGTATCAAATCAAAGGACAAACTTTGGTGCAAATATTCGACAAGTATTTTGCGGATTTGCAGGGAGAACAACCGAAAATAGTTGCAAGGCTTGAAGAATATGAGCGGAAAATGGATTATAGTTATATTGACGGACTAGTTGATTTTGTGTTTGGTTTGCGTAGGGCTGGCATAAAGACGGCTGTCGTGACGAGCTCGAATCTTGCAAAAATGGAGGCGGTATATTCTTCACGCCCTGAGTTTAAGGAAATGTTTGATGCTATACTTACGGCGGAAGATTTTGACCGCAGTAAGCCTGATCCTGATTGTTACCTGAAAGCGGCTGCAAGGTTCTGCGTTAGACCTGATGAGTGTTTTGTCTTTGAAGACAGCTTCAACGGCTTGAAGGCGGGAAGGGCGGCTGGCATGACCGTTGTGGGTCTTGCTACGACAAATCCTGTGGAAACTATAAACCCATTTTGCGACATAGTTGTAAAAGATTTTAGGAAGTTTGGAATTAAAAAATAAGGATTAAGAAAATATCTTTTGAGATTATTTGTAATGAATTTGTATTTTTTAATCCCTGATGATTAGATACTTAGCTCATATTTATAAATAATAAGTTTAAGGTAAAAATGACTGGATATTTAGTTAGTGACACACGTAAGGTGACAACTCACCGTTTTATTGAAATGAAACAGCGCGGGGAGAAAATTTCCATGCTTACGTCTTATGATTTTACTACGGCATCGATTGTTGACGGTGCTGGGGTCGATGGTATTCTTGTTGGCGACTCAGCATCGAATGTAATGGTTGGTAATGGAACAACGTTGCCAATGACAGTAGAGCAAATGGTTTATCATGCAAAATCTGTTGTCAATGGCGTTAAACGCGCTCTTGTTGTATGTGATATGCCATTTGGAAGTTATCAGGTAGACCGCAAGGAAGGTGTGAAAAACGCCGTCAAGATCATGAAGGAAAGTGGTTGCGATGCCCTGAAGCTAGAGGGTGGTGTTGAGATTATTGACACCGTGAAAGGAATTCTTGATGCAGGTATTCCAGTAATGGGACATTTAGGTCTCACCCCGCAGAGTATAAACAAATTCGGAACTTATGCGGTGCGCGCAAAAGAGGAAGCCGAGGCCGAGAAATTATTGAACGATGCCCGCCTGCTGGCTGAGACAGGATGTTTCAGCGTAGTGCTTGAAAAAGTGCCTGCTACGCTGGCAACGGAAGTGTCGAAAGCAATTCACGTGCCAACAATAGGTATTGGCGCAGGTGCCGGAACCGACGGGCAAATACTTGTTGTTGCTGACATGCTTGGCATGACAAAAGGTTTCAATCCTCGCTTTTTGCGCCGTTATGCCGACCTTAACACTGTTATGACTGATGCCATAGGACAATACGTTACAGATGTAAAAGACTGTTCGTTCCCTAATGAGCAAGAAGCCTATTGATAAATGATGACAATCACAAAGCCGCGGGCGTGATATTGCCAAACAAGACAATACCACGCCCGCGGCTTTATGATTCTATCTATTTGAATAATAGGGGTACAACAATAACACTGTTAAGACACCTGCATAATTATTTTTATTGGTTTACACCATATCCGAACAAGGCAAAATCACCTTTAAGCGGGTCGTCAGGAAATATTTCTGCAAGTCTTGATGTCAGTTTGCGTGCTGATGCCATTGATGCGGTCTTACTACTGATCAGCCCTAGTCGGTTGGCTTCCTGCAATACATGAGTATCCATTGGAACAATCAATGTCCGTTTGTCAATGAAATTACTCCATAATCCAAGGTCTACAGGTGAACCATCGCGCGCCATCCAACGTAAGAACATACACACACGCTTACAGGCAGAAGTTGTGTTTTTCGGTATTATGGTTTCTATTCCTTTGCTTGCAAAATAATCAGTGATTGATTTCACAGCAGTGAACCCATCGTGAGCGTTCTCCATTACATAACGTCCGATACTGCCATTGGCTTCTATCATTTGTTGTAACGCGGTAAACAAAGTGTGCATAGTATGTCTAGTGTAAAGACGATAAAAGCATTCATCGTCATCGGGAACATCATCTTTGAATAAGCCTCGACCCACCCAGTTGTACACATCACCCTTTGCGAAGTCGATAATGGATTGTATTTTCGGCATGAACTGTTTACGGTTTCCATAACTTAAGCATGAAGCAACGAATGCTGTTGTTTCTTTATTCACGCCGCCTTCCACTTGATGCATGAACCAACTGGGGTCGGATGGCAGGAAATCTTTTGTCTCGTACCGCTCAGCATAAGTCCTTAGAATAGTCTCTATATTTTCCATAAATGGATGCGATCTAAAGGGTTAATAGTAAACAAGCAGACAAGGGTTCACTCCTTGTCTGCTTGTAAGTGTAATTTTGTTGTCTAAAAGATATTAGAGGATCGTTTTTACAGCCTCAAGCATACCTTTTTCCTGTATAAGGTCGAGGTCTTTCTTAACAAGAGCGTTGAGCCCCTTGATATTGTTAAGGTCTTCACCCCATATCTCTGTTGCTCCAAGTACGCCGTCGGTAACTTTCTGTGTGTCGCCTGTAGCCCACAATTCTTTCAGCAAGTCCATTATTTCCTGTGAGTCGTTGGGCACGATGTCTGTTCCGTCAGCACGTTTGCCGCCTTTGTAGTAAGTTATGATGGCTGCAAGTCCGAATACAAGTCCTTGCGGAAGTTCACCCTTACGCTCAAGATATGTCTTTACGCCGGGCAAGTCGCGGGTTTGGTATTTCGGGAATGAATTAAGCATAATGCTTGTTACTTGGTGGTCTACAAACGGGTTCATAAAGCGCTCAAGCACGTCGCTGGCAAACTTCTGCAACTCTTCTTTCGGCAAGTTGAGTGTTTCCATAAGCTCTTCAAACTGTACTTTGTGTATGTATTTGCCGATAACAGGGTCTTTACATGCGTCACGAACGATATTTATGCCACTGAGGAAAGCCACTGGGCTGAGTACGGTATGAGGACCGTTGAGCAATGTAACCTTGCGCTCGTGGTATGGTTCTTCTGATGGAACGAAAAGAACATGTAGTCCGGCTTTGTCTGCTGGGAATTCTTCGGCGATCTCTTTCGGGGCTTCGATAACCCAAAGGTGGAATATTTCGGCCTGTACTACGAGGTTGTCCTCATAGCAAATCTTCTGCTGTATGTCTTTAATTTCTTTACGCGGAAATCCCGGTACGATACGGTCAACCAATGTAGCGTAAACGCCGCAGCAGTCTGTAAACCATTTCTTGAAGTCGTCGCCGAGGTTCCACAGTTCAATATATTTGTAGATACAATCCTTGAGAACGTGTCCGTTTAAGAAGATAAGCTCGCAAGGGAAGATTATGAGTCCTTTTGTCGGGTCGCCGTTGAATGTCTGATAACGACGGTAAAGCAACTGAACAAGCTTGCCCGGATATGAGCTAGCGGGAGCATCGTCGAGCTTGCAGGTCGGGTCGAAGGCAATGCCTGCTTCCGTCGTATTTGATATTACGAAACGTATCTCCGGCTGATCGGCGAGTGCCATGAACGCTTGATTCTGAGAGTATGGGTTCAAGGCGCGGCTTACTACATCGATACGTGTAAGGCTGTTGACGGGTTTTCCTTCTTCAAGCCCTTGCAGGTTGACGTGATATAGACAGTCTTGTCCGTTGAGCCAGTCAATCATTCCGTTGGCAAGTGGCTGTACGATAACAACAGAACCGTTGAAGTCGGTCTTTTGGTTCATGTTGTAGATAATCCAATCTACGAACGCACGAAGGAAGTTACCTTCTCCAAACTGAATCACTTTCTCGGGCATTACGCTTTTAGGCGCAGTCCTTTTGTTTAAAGCTTGCAATCTTTTCATGATTTGTTTATTAAATTTGTTTTTCCTTGTTTATGGTGCAAAATTACTGTTTTATTTAATACATTGTTCACTTTTCTTATGGGAAAAACACGTAAAGGTTTGCGCTTTTCCACTTGAGTGCTAATGTGTAAGCATTATGTATGTAATATTTGATTACTTTTTACACGTTGCATATTACATAGCAAAGACGTTAAATCCTCCGTCGACAACGGCAACCGTGCCGGTGACGAACTTGGCGGCGTCGCTCATCAGGTAATGTATCGTGCCGCAAAGCTCCTCGGGGTCGCCCATGCGTCCGAACGGAGTCTGGTGTATCACGTCGTTGCCGCGCCGGGTGTATGTGCCGTCGGGATTGGTCAGCAGCGTGCGGTTCTGCTCCGTAATGAAGAAACCGGGGGCTATGGCGTTGACGCGGATGCCCTCGCCGAACTTCTTGGCGCACTCCGTCGCCATGAAAGCAGTGAAGTTGCTGATGCCCGCCTTGGCCGCGGCATATCCGCAGACGCGGGTTATCGGGCGGAAAGCCGCCATCGACGAGAAGTTGATTATAGAGCCTTTGCCCTGTTCCACCATGGGCTTTAGGAATATCCGGGTTGGTATCACGGTGCCAGTAAGGTTGAGGTCGAGCACCTTCTGGAATTCCTCCACCTTCAAGTCGAAGATGTTGCCCTCGGGGGATATTACGGCGCCGGGCATGTTCCCGCCGGCGGCGTTGAGCAGGGTGTCCACCCGCCCGTACTTCGCGACGATGCCGTCGCAGTTCTTCTGTACGGATTCTTGGCTCATTACGTCGGTCTTCATAAACTCGGCAATGCCGCCGTTAACGGTAATGTCGTCGACAATCTCCCTGCCTACGCCCTCTTTCCTGCCGAGGATGATCACCCGCGCGCCGTTCAGGGCGAGGTATTTTGCTATCGTGCGGCCGAGCACGCCCGTGCCGCCGGTGATTACAACGACGTAATCATTGATGTTGAATAAGCTGTTCATTGGATTTTATATTTTAAATAAGGCAAACTAGCCTGATAAGCCCGATAAGCCTTATGTATGTGAAATGGCATTTTTCTTGATTACTAATTCTTCGTCCTTCATACTCGACTTATCCCCAGTTCGCGGTCGACAGTGGCGAGTATGCCCTGCACCTGCCCCATGGCGAACATGCGCCCGAGGAACGTGTAGCCGGCGTTGTAGCCGCGGTCTTCGTCGCCAAGCATGTTGGGTCCGTGGTCGACGCGCATCGGCAGCTTCGGGTTTGCCTTCTCAAACGTGCGCGCCAGATCTATCAGGTCGGCGCGTCCGCCAAGGTGGGAAGCCTCGGTGAAGTCGCCGTTGGGGAACACCTTGCATGAGCGCATGTGTACGAACCATGTGCGGTCGGCGTATTTCTTCGCCATTTCAGGCACGTTGTTGTGCGCACCGGCCGACAGGGAGCCGGCGCAGAAGGTAAGTCCGTTGTGCGGGTCGTCAACCGCCTTGAGGAACCATTCTATGTCCTCGTCGCACGTCACGATGCGCGGCAGGCCGAGGATGGGGAACGGCGGGTCGTCGGGATGCACGCACATGTACATGCCGTACTTGTTGCACACGGGCATGATGGCGGCGAGGAAGTAACGCATGTTCTCACGCAGCCGCTCCTTGGTGATGCCTTTGTACATGTCGAGCAGCCGGCGGAACAGCTCGACGGGGTGCTCGTCATCCTCGGTTATGTTGCCGTTGACGAAACCTTGCGTCTTCACTATGATGTTCTCCACCAGCTTGTGGTTGTCCGCCGGAGCCATCGTCAGCTTCAGCTTCTCCACTTCCGCCATCACCTCGGGGCTGTAATCTTTCTCCGCCCCGTCACGTTTCAGGATGCAGCAGTCGAAATATGCGAACTGCGCGTGGCTGAAATACAGGTTGCTCGTGCCGTCGGGATTCGGGTGGGCAAGGTCCGTGCGCGCCCAGTCGAGCACGGGCATGAAGTTGTAGCAGATTGTGTGCACGCCCTCAAGGCCGAGGTTTTTCAGGCTCTCCTTGTAGTTCTCTATCAGCCGGTCGCGGTCAGGGCCTGCGTACTTGATGCTCTCGCTGACGGGCAGGCTCTCAACTACTGACCAGCGCATACCGTAACTTTCAATGTACTCGCGCAGGTCGCGTATTTTCTCGCGCGGCCAAACCTCTCCGTTCGGAACGTCGTGCAGGGCGGTCACTATGCCCTCAACGCCGATTTGCTTCAGCATGGCAAGAGTTATCTTGTCGTTCTTGCCAAACCATCTCCATGTTTTTTCCATAATCTTATTTTTTTAAAGACAAGTTACAAGTTGGCAAGCAGGCAAGGGTATTAGCCTTGTCGCCCGTCTGCCTGTTTACCCGTCACTTTTCCGCTTGTCACTTATTACTTTCCGATATGCCGTCTTTTGGCGTGCGAAAGGCCACCTTTTGGCGTGCAATATGCCGTCTTTTGCAAGCCAAAAGACGGCATATTGCAAACACACTGACAATCAGGCATTTACAACAAAGGTGAAAACCAGCATGAAAAACGGGTGGAAACACGGCGGAAACAGCTTTTACAAAAAACACGGAATAAATTTTGCCACACACCGGTTTTTCATTATCTTTGTGGAAAGCAAACATCAAATATACAATGACTCAGGAAGAAAAGACCCGGATAGAGGAGAAAATCGTCGACGTGCTGAAAACAGTGTACGACCCCGAGATACCCGTGAACATATACGACCTAGGGCTTATCTACAAGATTGACGTGAAGGACGACGCCATGGTGGACATAGACATGACGTTCACCGCGCCCACATGCCCGGCGGCAGACTTCATACTCGAGGACGTAAGACAGAAGGTGGACGCTCTCGACGGGGTGAAATCGGCCACGGTCAACCTCGTGTTCGAGCCTGCGTGGGACCAAAGTATGCTCAGCGAGGAAGCCCGGCTGGAACTGGGACTGGAGTGAATACCCACCCCAACCATCCCAGAGGGAGGGCGCTTGGTATGCTTTGTCGGCGAGAAGAAAAATATTAACAAAAAGCATTCAAACTATAAAATACATATAGTTACATACAAATACCAATAAAAACAGGTATTCAAACTCCTTCCCTTCGGGAGGGCGGGAGTGGGTATTTAATACTTAGCTATCGCCTATGCGCAAGAACATCTACATACTGTCCGACGCCCACCTAGGATCATGGGCTATCGACCACGCACGCACGCAGGAACGCAGGCTGGTGCGCTTTCTCGACGACATAAAGACGAAAGCCGCCGCGGTATATCTCTTAGGGGATATGTTCGACTTCTGGTACGAATACAAATACGTAGTGCCGAAGGGTTATACACGCTTTCTAGGCAAGCTGTCGGAACTGACGGACATGGGGGTCGAGGTGCACTTCTTTACCGGAAACCACGACATTTGGGCGTATGACTACCTTGAAAAAGAGTGCGGCGTGACACTCCACACCAAGCCTATAACAACCGAGATATACGGTAAGATATTCTATCTTGCCCACGGCGACGGGCTGGGCGACCACGACCCGAAGTTCAACTTCATACGACGCATGTTCCACAACCGCACATGCCAGCGGCTGTTCAGCGCCCTGCACCCGCGCTGGGGCGTGTGGTTCGGGCTGACGTGGGCCAAGCACAGCCGCCTGAAACGCGTCGACGGCAAGGAACCCCCGTACCAAGGCGAGAACAAGGAGGCCCTCGTGCTATATACCAAGGAGTACATGAAGACCCACCCTGACATCGACTACTTCATCTACGGCCACCGCCACATAGAACTTGACCTGATGCTGTCGCGCAAGACGAGGATGATGATCATCGGCGACTGGATATGGCAGTTCACCTACGTTGTGTATGACGGCGAGCACCTGTTCCTCGAGGAATACGTCGAGGGGGAAAGCAGACTGTGAGATAAAGGTGAGAAAGTGAGAAGGTGAGAAAATACAAGCAATTCAAGCATACTTGTTTTCTCACCTTCTCACTTTCTCACCTTCCCACCTTTAAAATCATCTTTTCATCTCAGCGCTGCCGCCGCGTATCACGGCTTCAACCTCGCCTACGGTCACCATGTTGTAATCGCCGACGATTGTGTTTTTCAGCACCGAACCGGCCGTAGCGAAATCCAGCTTGGCTTGGTCGTCGGCGTAATTCTGGTACGCATAGAGCATCGCTCCTACGAAAGCGTCGCCCACACCCATGCTGTCGATAACGTTGTTCACCTCGTATATACGGGTGGTATACAGTTTTCCGCCCGACCATAGCACGCCGGCCATGACGTGATGCTCCGACGTTATGACGTTGCGCAGGGCGATAAACAGATGCTTGCAGCGGGGCAGTTTCTCGTTGACACGCGAGCAATAGTCCTCGAAGGCGTGCTTGTCGATTACCTCGCTTGAGCCCGCGGCGTTGAACGCAGGAGCCACCAAGCCCAGCGCCTTCTCGTATTCGCCGCCGCTACCGAACACGATGTCGCTTTTACGCATCAGCGGAAGGAGCACCTCCTCGGCGCTCTTGCCGTATTGCCAAAGGTTCTTGCGGTAGTTGATGTCGCACGAAATCTCCAGCCCAATGTGGTCGGCCGCGTCTATAGCCTCGTGACATACGTCGGTAAGTCCCTGCGTCAGGGCGGCGTCAATGCCCGACCAATGGAATATTCCGGCACCGTTGAACGCCTTGTTCCAGTCAATCATGCCCGGCTTCAACCGCGCGAAAGCGGAGTCTTTGCGGTCATATATCACCGAGGCGGCACGCATGTCGGCCGCTTTCTCTACGATGTAAGTGCCAAGGCGTTCGCCTTTCATCATCTTTATTTCGTCCGTTCCCACGCTGTGCTCGCGCAGTTTCATCAGGCATACGTGCCCTAAGGGATTGTCGGGAAGCGCCGTAACCAGCGACACTTCACCCCCGTAAGACGCTATCGAGATTGCCACGTTGCCCTCGCTGCCACCGAAATTCACGTCGAAATGGCGCGACTGCTGCAGGCGGAGGTTGCCCGGCGTGGTAAGCCTCATCAGCATCTCGCCGAAAGTAACTATCTTTTTGCCCATAGTAGATTTGTTAAATGCAAGTAGAAAAAGAAAAAGGCGCTCCCCCGGCAAACGCCGCACAGGGAACGCCTGAATACATATCTTGCTTACTTCTGCAGCAAGTTCATAGTGTCAGTGGCTATCATCAGCTCCTCGTCGGTAGGTATTACGCATACGGTTACTTTCGAGTCGGGGGTGGAAATGACAGCTTCCTCGCCGCGCACGGTCTTGTTTTTCTCAACGTCGAGCTTCACTCCCATGTACTCCATGCCGCTGCATACTTCCTCGCGCATCTGGTATTGGTTCTCGCCTACGCCCGCGGTAAACACGATAATGTCGCATCCGCCCATGGCGGCGGTGTAAGCTCCCACGTATTTCTTTATGCGGTAGTTGTACATGTCGAGCGCAAGTTTGGCGCGTTCGTTGCCGTTTGCCACGGCATCGTCAATCTCGCGCATGTCTGACGAGATGCCAGTCACGCCGAGCACACCGCTCTTTTTGTTAAGCAAGTTTGACATACCGTCGGCATCGAGGCCGAGCTTCTTCTCGAGGAAGGTTATCGCGCCGCCGTCGATGTCGCCGCTGCGGGTGCCCATCATGAGGCCCTCGAGCGGGGTGAGGCCCATCGACGTGTCCACGCAACGCCCGTTCTCAACGGCCGCAACGCTGCCTCCGTTGCCTATATGGCAGGTTATTATCTTCTTCTCATTGTAGTTTACGCCGAGGTATTCGCACACTCTCTGCGACACGTAGCGGTGGCTCGTGCCATGGAAACCATAGCGGCGCACACCATACTTCTCGTAAAGCTCGTAGGGAATGGCATACAGGTACGAGTGGGCGGGCATCGTCTGATGGAACGCCGTATCGAATACGCCCACTTGCGGGAGGCCGGGCATCAGCTCGCTGACGGCCTGAACGCCCTTCAGGTTGGCCGGGTTGTGCAACGGAGCGAGGTCGCTTACCGACTTGAACACTTCCAACACCTCGTCGTTGAGCACCACGCTCTTGTTGAACTTCTCGCCTCCGTGCACCATGCGGTGGCCTACCGCGCCTATTTCGTCAAGGCTCTTGATCACTCCAATCTCAGGGTCGGTAAGCAGGGAGAATATGAACTTCACGCCCTCGGTGTGCTCGGGAATGTCGTGCATCACTTTTTTCTTCGTGCCGTCGGGCATCTTCACTTTCACGAAAGCTCCGTCGAGGCCCACGCGCTCGGCGCCGCCGGATGTCATGACAGACTTGTCGTCCATGTTGTAAAGTGCGTATTTGATAGACGAGCTGCCGCAATTTAAGACAAGTATTTTCATTGTTTTTCTTATATTTTTTGTCAAATGATTGTATATAAGCTCAATTAGCCCAATTAGCCTCATACGCCTTTGCCAGCGTTTGTCATGAAAACCGGCGTGAGCATATCAAGCTCCCTCCCCTCGGGAGGGCTGGGGAGGGGCTTATATTATTGCTATTATTTCTTCGCGTCCATCGCCTGGCAGGCGGTGATTGCTATCATTTTATATATATCGTCGACAGAACAGCCGCGGCTGAGGTCGTTAACCGGGCGGGCGATACCCTGCAGGATAGGACCGAGGGCTACGGCGTCGCCGAGGCGCTGAACGAGTTTATAACCGATGTTGCCAACTTCGAGGCATGGGAACACCAGCACGTTGGCCTTGCCTGCTATCTCGCTTCCGGGAGCCTTCTTCGCCCCTACTGAGGGCACTAGGGCTGCATCGGCCTGCAGTTCGCCGTCAACTTTCAGCGTTGGGTCAAGCTCCTTGGCCAGCCGGGTAGCCTCAACAACCTTGTCTACAACCTCGTGAGAGGCACTGCCTTTGGTCGAGAAGCTGAGCATTGCGACGCGCGGGTCGGCAAAGCCGGCAACCGACTTGGCCGTCTGGGCGGTGCATACGGCTATCTGGGCCAGCTGCTGCGCGTCAGGCATAGGCGTAACGGCTACG
>ERZ780212.2581-NODE-2581-length-11179-cov-2.718267_pt1 | contig 11179 bp, 13 predicted proteins | sample MGYA00511364_ERZ780212 | MGnify/ENA primary metagenome ERZ780212 (study PRJEB29588, sample SAMEA2147991) | human gut metagenome | biome: human gut; feature: human-associated habitat; material: faeces | place: Denmark | collected 2008/2010 ...
CGCCCCTTGCCGGGCGGCCATCGTGTCCCTGAACATCCGGGACCTGGATTCCGGCGAGGTGTCTGATGCGCTTTTGCAGGGCTGGGGCATTGCTACCCGCCCCGGTGCCCACTGCGCGCCCCGGCTCCACCAGGCTCTGGGCACCCGGGAGCAGGGTGCGGTGCGCTTTAGCTTTTCCCCCTTCAACACGGAGGAGGAGATCGACGCCGCCGTGGCCGCCGTGGCCCAGCTGGCCCGGTGATATGCAGGTCTGTCAAACAGCCCGGACGGTAAAATGAGCCAGCAGTCAAGCCCGCAGCCGGCCGGTCTCACGGTATCCCTTCGGTGGGCCCCGGCAGGCCTCAGATGGTTGGCCCATAGCCATGCACCAGCTTTGCATTGACGATGTCTACCGCCATACGGCGGACACCGGGACGATTCCGATCTCCTCCGGCAGCGGGGTCGATTTGACATGGGAAAATACTTATATGTGGGAGATCAGGTAATGAATGCAGCGATTTTAGACGAACTCATCCATCTCTATGAGGAGAATATGGACACCCTTTATGGCAGTGAGCATGATGAGATTTTTAAGTGGAGGGCCTTAAAGACCTTCCAGCGGGAGTGGTTCCGAAACGATCATCCCGATTTTGCTTCCCGCTTCAATGCTGCCACAAAGGACTTTTCGGTCCTGATCGACAACAGCCGTATGCATCCCCGGAACGCCATCGTGAAGCTCTGCGAAAAGGATTCTGCCGAAGTGGAGCACCTGTTCTGCGATGTTCTCTTTGCCGAAGATCACGGCAATCTGAAGCTTCGGCAGGAACATATGGATCAGTTCCTGGACGGAATGGAACGGCTGCGCATTGCCTATTATCCGGGCAGTTGGTCCTTTAAGCACGATCGGCACGCCGCCTCTGCGTATCTGGCTATGTATGCACCGGAGGACAATTACATTTACAAGTACAGCGAGGCCGCCCAGATGGCTGCCTATGGAGAATACGGATTTGACATTGGGTCCGGCGGAAGCTTTGACCTGAGCAAATACTACCAAATGTGCGATGAAATCGTGGAGCGTCTGAAGGCGCATTCTGAATTCCTTCGAAAGCATTTCGACAAGCTCCGCAGTGACGGCCATTGTGCAGAGGAGCGCAGCCTGCATTTGCTGGCGTTTGATTTGGTTTACTGCTGCCGGACCTACGGCTACTATAAGGAAATCCCCTACGTCCCAAAGGCAAAATCCCAGAAGCGCAAAAAAGCAGCCGAGCAGCAGGAAGCCGATGCGGCAGCACGCCAGGCTCGGATTGCAGATATTACCGCCCAAATTGAGGATTTAAGGGCGTCGCTCCCGGATGTTTCGGATATTTCGCTGGTGAATGTTGCCGTCACTTCCAGGCTCTACGGTGGCGGAATGGTGACGGAGCATAATCTGGATACGATTCGGGTCCGGTTCCCAGGTGCAACAAAAACATTTATTCTGGATGCAAAATTCCCGCAGCGCCCAACCTTTGAAAATGATGCAGATGTGGTCGCTGCCTACACGGAATACACGAGTATCAGCGGCAAAATCGAAAAGCTGGAAAAACAGCTGAAGCAGTTGGGCGGTTAAATCTGTCTTTTGGGTGGTCAATATGAAAGCACTAACCTACACAGAACGCGGCAAGTTTGCCCTTCTGGACAAGCCGGCGCCGAGGATACTGGATTCCCGTGACGCCATTGTGCGGGTGACGCTGGGCTCCATCTGCACCAGCGATCTGCACGTCAAGCACGGCCCTGTCCCGCGGGCTGTGCCGGGCATCCGCAGTGCCTGCACGCTGGAAAGTCCGTTCAATCTCCTCCGGCATCATGGGAAGGTATTGCTCTGCGCTTGTTTCTTTACCGAATCTACACTGGGGAAATGCTATGATGTAAGCACACAGTAAGAAAGAGGAGCTCCGTGGAAAACGACAGCAGCGACGATAACGGTTAACCGCTCTTATATGGCCTGTTCATATGCGGCATACCTGCGCCCTTTACTGCGGTATCGGGTATAGGTGTGTCTTTTTTGCGTGAACAGAAGGCGGAAGAATGTTATGTGTTCAGCGCCGGAGCCAGCTTACTTTGTACCGGAAACTGTGAAAGCCGATGTTCTATTTCAGAACATGAAGCAGACGCATACGACATTTACTTTACGGTCTCCGAGCTGAGTGCGTACAGGGTATCCTTCATCACAGTCAGGCAATGCCGCGTCTGTTTGGCCTGCGCACAGTAAAGCGATTACGCGATTCAAAAGGAGTGAGGATAATGACGGGAGAAATGCCTTACAGAAAGCGCCGCCTTTCGTCTTTTCAAATTATCATATTAGGCTTTGCCGGGGTCATTCTGCTGGGTGCGCTGCTGCTGATGCTGCCGCTCTCCACAACAGCCGGGTGCGTAACGCCATTTCATGAAGCGCTTTTCACCGCGACCTCCGCTGTTTGTGTAACGGGGCTTGTGGTGCAGGACACCGGCAGCTATTGGTCGGGCTTTGGTCAGGCGGTGATCCTGACGCTGATTCAGATAGGCGGGCTTGGTGTTGTCACCGTGGCGGCATCGGTTGCGCTGCTGTCCGGGCGAAGGATCTCTCTGATGCAGCGCAGCACCATGCAGGACGCCATTTCAGCGCCGAAGGTCGGAGGGATCGTCCGGCTGACCCGGTTCATCCTGCGGGGAACATTTCTGATCGAACTGGTCGGCGCACTCGTCATGCTGCCGGTGTTTTGCCGGGACTACGGATGGCACGGGATCTGGATGGCGGTGTTTCATTCCGTCTCCGCCTTTTGCAACGCCGGGTTTGACATTCTGGGAACGAACAATAACTTGTATCCGTCCCTTACCGGTTATGTTCAAAATCCGGTAATCAATATCACGATCATGCTGCTGATCATAACCGGCGGCATCGGATTCCTGACATGGGATGACATTTGCGAAAACAAGCTGCACTTCCACCGTTATCGAATGCAGAGCAAGGTGATTCTTGTCACGACACTCACGCTGATCGTCCTTCCGGCGCTGTTTTTCTTCTTTGCGGATTTTGATGCCCTTCCCCTCGGAGAGCGGATTCAGGCTGCCCTGTTCCAATCGGTCACGCCGAGAACGGCGGGCTTCAACACCGTCGATCTGCCCGCCATGTCCAGCGCATCTCTGAGCGTGATGATTCTTCTGATGCTCATTGGCGGTTCTCCCGGGTCCACGGCAGGCGGCATGAAAACCACCACGCTGGCAGTCCTGCTTGCCAATGCTGCCGCGACCTTCCGCCAGCGGGACAGCGCCCAACTCTTTGGGCGCAGAGTCGATTGCGGCGCCGTCAAAACCGCCGCGACCATCCTGACGATGTATCTTGCCCTGTTCTTTGGCGGAGGCGTTTTTATCAGCGTATACGAGAATCTTCCGCTGTCCTCCTGCCTGTATGAAGCAGCGTCGGCGGTAGGCACGGTGGGACTGACATTGGGTATTACGCCGCAGCTGCATATTCCCTCGCAAATGGTATTGATCGCGCTGATGTATCTGGGGAGAGTCGGCGGACTTACGCTCATTTACGCGGCGGTGTCCAGCAAGAAAACCGGCAGCGCAAAGCTGCCGCAGGAAAGCATCACGATTGGATAAGCAAAGGAGTATCTATCCCATGAAAAATGTTTTATTGATCGGAGCAGGCCGCTTCGGGCGGCATATCGCCATGCAGCTCTCTCAACTGGGGCATCAGGTCATGGCAGTCGATACCAATGAGGAACGGATCAACGATGTGCTTCCGTTTGTCACCAACGCACAGATCGGCGATAGCACCAATGCGGAGTTCCTGCGTTCGCTCGGTATCGGAAATTTTGATGTTTGTTTTGTGACCATCAGCGGCAGCTTCCAGAACTCGCTGGAGACCACCTCGCTGCTGAAAGAGCTGGGTGCCAAATGCGTGGTATCCCGCGCCGAACGCGATGTGCAGGCGAAGTTTCTGCTCCGCAACGGCGCAGATAACGTGGTCTACCCTGAAAAGCAGGTGGCAAAATGGGCGGCGATCCGATTCACTGCCGACCATATTTTCGACTACATAGAGATCGACGAGCAGCACGCCATCTTTGAAGTGCAGGTGCCGGAGGCGTGGATCGGGAAAAGCGTTGGTGAGCTGAACGTCCGCAGAAAGTTTGGCATCAACATTCTCGGCATCAAACGCGCAGGAGAAACGGATGTTTCCGTTACGCCGGACACCATATTGTCCGATGACATTACGATTTTGGCGTTGGGTGAGTATAAAGCCCTGCATAAGTGCTTTCGGATTTGAAAAGGGTTTCCATACTGACGGAAAGGAAAAGCCAGGATATGAGCCGATAGCGGCGAGGGGCTTATCCGAATAACGGAGGAGGCGTTGGCCTTCTCCGTTTTTTCTTTCAGGATAACGTCCGTCAGGCTCTCGCCCATTTCCCTAAATTAAAGATATTGGTTATGTATGAGTGCCTACGCCTACTTGCATAGGTACTCATATTCGTTGTTTTACTCAATTTTGCCGATAAATCGGTAGTAGATGTCAATATCCTGCTCACGCATACCGTCCACGATGGCTGCTTCGTGAATGACGATTTCCTCAATCAGCGTATTCAGAAGCTCCGCTGTCAGTTCGGTGGGATTAGCGTATCATAGTCTGCTACACTAAATTCAATCTCATAAAAACATATCCATCTTCAACGGAATCTGAATAGGCAAATCCCAACTTTGTCCAAAACTTCTGCGCAGCTGTATGGCGCTGATTTACAGGAGCTGAAACTCGTCTTGCTTTGTATTCCTTATAAAGGAAATCAATACAGAGTTTGGCAGCAGCAGTTCCATACCCCTTTTTTTGATAGGCATCATCAATAAAAAAATTGATTATTTGATAGTTTTCTTCACCAACATACATTGAAACAAAGCCAATCATTGTTTCATCAGCATAAATTGCAAATGGCTTGGTGTCTTTATAATGAACCCATGCTTCTGCCAGAGAATACGCCACAGAATCCACAAAATTTTCATTTGCAACGCTGGCTTTAAGATTAAGACAGTCTGTGTAGTTATTCTCGTTGATTGTTCGTAGCTCTATCATTTTATCTTTCTCCCAATTTTCATATCCTGTCGCCACTTGGGAGCTTCGCCATCGTCTGCCCAATGCTCATCCATAGAGGCGATCTTACCGTCTTTCAGCTTGATACGACAAACCACATAGCCTGCGTATTTGTCATCCACAAGGGCGGCATACACCGGAAACTTGGCAAAAAGATATTCTTCCATTTCTTCTCGTCCTGCTTTAATGTTCGGCCTGGATGCAATGCCTTTATATGAACGCAGCTCTACACGAAATAGGGCAACCATTTCTGCAAGTGCATCATTTGCTTGTTTTATCTCTAATATCTCCATCATAATTGCCCTCCTTTGGCTGCATACAAAACCTCATAATAATTATAGCATAAATATGTGAAAAAATCTATCATATACATGGAAATCCCGCCCGTCCCGATATATTTGTGATCGGAACGGGCAGGACATAGTTAATCAAGCGGCTTATACTCGGTTACAGTTTTCAAATAAGTTTCGGGATTGCCGTTCAAGATAAGGTCGTTATACTCCAAAGGAGCGTTGTAAATTAGATAGTCAAGCTCTGACCGTTCATACATATTTCGGGCAACCTCGTTCTCAACGGCAATCGTATCAATCGCAATCATGCTGCCATCGGTGAATTTCAGTTCCACACAGCAGTTATCGAAGTTATATTCGCAGGAAATCAGCTTTTTCATAGGGTTTACCTCCAAAAATGTTTTGTTTGGAAGTAATGTAAGCGTGGGTTTTTAGTGTGGTATCTTTAAGTTTGGGAAACCCCGTTTTCCCAGCGGGAGACCGCCTGACGGGTCACAAATACCTTTTCCGCAAGCTCGTCCTGTGACAGTCCCATCTTTGTCCTGAGCTCTAAAATCACATTTTTGGTAGGCTCTCGCCCGTTTCCTCCTTGAACTTGCAGGAGAGGCACAGGCGGCCAAGGAACAGTCCCTCCGTTTTTCACAAAACCATTCTGTCAGAATAGTGCGAATTGTTGAAATTCTCAATAGGGGTTGACGAAAAGAATGGGGCTTGCTATACTATAAATGCCTTTGTCAGACACATGACAAAAGACGAAGTTTTGCTGGAGGTATGGAACATGAATCGGTGCAAACGATGGCTCGCATTACTACTGGGTGCCGTACTGCTGCTGGGCACGATGTCCGGCTGCAGCGGCACAACGGCCTCTGACAGTGAGGACGGCGCATATCGGAAAATCAATTTGTCCATGGCGGTCAACGGAACAGACACGCAAATCGACTCGCTGGTAGCCCACCACTTCGCAGACCTGGTGGCGGAGCGTTCAGGCGGAAGCATCACCATTGATGTGTTTCCCAACGACACGCTGGCCGGCGGCAACAGCACCAAGGGCGTGGAGTATATCGCCGTAGGCGCAGCGGATCTGGGAGCTTATGCCACCTGCGTCCTGGCCAACATAGAGCCCAAGATGTCCGTGGCGACGCTGCCCTGGTCCTTTACCTCCTATCAGGAGGCACGGCAGGTCATCGATACCACCGGCGGTGCTTACTACGCAGAGCTGCTGGATGCAAAGGGCATCACGTATCTGGGTTCCTTCCACAATGGCTTCCGCCAGCTCACCAACAGCAAGCATCCGGTCACCACACCGGAGGATCTGAAGGATCTGAAGATCCGTGTCCCCGGCTCGGCGGTATATATGGGCGTATTCAAGGCGCTGGGCGCCAGTCCCACGGCCATGAGCTGGAGCGAGGTGTTCACCGCCATCCAGCAAAAGACCATTGACGGACAGGAAAACGGCTGCTCCGTGACCAAATCCGCCAAGATGGATGAAATTCAGAAGTACATGACCATCTGGAATTACAGCTATGAAAATGATCTCTTTGTGGCCAACAAAAAGGTTTGGGAAAGCCTGGACGAAAATACACAGGCGCTTCTCCAGCAGTGCGCCTCCGATGCCTGCGAATGGGGCCGCGACCGGCTGGAGGCCGAGGAGGACGAGCTGATCCAGGGCTTCCAGGACGCCGGTATGCAGGTGGATATCCTGACGGAGGAGCAGCTTCAGGCCTTTAAGGACGCGGTAAGTGACGTAACGGCTGAGCTGAAGGCCCAATATGGCGAAGCCGCCTGTGCCGCTTTCGGCATTGAATGAGGAGGATCCATATGTTTGAGAAAATCGAAAAATTCGTTTCCTGCGCGTGCGTTTCCATTATGGCGGTGCTGGTCTTTTCAAACGTCATCGCCCGCTTCCTGTTCAAGCATTCTCTGGCGGTTTCGGATGAAATGTCCACCTACCTATTTGTCCTGATGAGCTTTATGGGTACCGCCATCGCGGCCCGGCGCAGAGCGCATCTGGGGCTTTCCATCATCACCGACCATGTCAGTCCCCATACGCGGCTGATCATCCAGCTGGTCATGTACGGCATCTCCGTGCTGTTCTGTCTGCTGATCGTGTTTTTCGGTGTACAAATGGTCATCAGCCAGTATCGGCTGGGTCAGGAAACTGCCAATATGCAGTGGCCCGAGTGGATCTATGGGGCCTTCGTCCCCATCGGCGCAGCCTTTGCGGCAATTGCTTTTTTCCAGACCATGCTGGTCATGTGCAAGGAATATAAAGAACAGGAGGGCGAGAAATAATGGTCGGAATCGTATTATTGGGCGTCTTTGTGGTGCTGCTGGTGTTCGGCGCACCCATCGCCGTGTGTCTGGGTATGTCCAGCGTAGGCGCTATTCTGGCGCAGGGTGCGGGTAAGCCTCTGGACGCCATTATGAGCGTGCTGCCCCGTCTGTGTTCCTCTGCCAGCAGCAAATTTGTTTTGCTGGCGATCCCCTTCTTCATCCTCTCCGGCAATGTGATGGAAAAGGCCGGCATTTCCGGCCGCCTTATCAATCTGGCGGAGAAGTGCCTGGGCCACATCCGCGGCGGCATGGCCATGGTCTGCGTGGTGGTTTCCTGCTTCTTCGCAGCGATCTCCGGCTCCGGCCCCGCCACGGTGGCGGCCTTGGGCCTGATCATGATCCCCGCCCTGGTAAAGGCCGGATATCCCGCCGCCTTCTCCTGCGCTCTGATGGCGGCAGGCGGCGCCATCGGCGTGGTGATCCCGCCGTCCATCACCTTTGTCGTGTATGGTTCTATTGCGGACGCCTCCATCACCGACCTCTTCAAGGCCGGCGTGATCCCCGGTCTGCTGATGGGCGCAGGCTTGATCGTCGCTGCACTGGTCGTCGGCCGGAAGATGGATCTGAAGGTGCTTCCCAAGGCCACCGGCAAGGAGCGCTGGAAAGCGTTCAAGGATGCATTCTGGGGTCTTTTGATGCCCGTCATCATCCTCGGCGGTATCTATGGCAGCATCTTCACCCCCACCGAGGCGGCCGCCGTCTCCGTGTTCTACGGGCTGATCGTGGGTATCTTCGTCTATCGGGAGATCGACCTGAAGAAGATCAAGGACATCCTCATTGACTCCTGCAGCACCACGGCCACCGTCATGTTCATCACCATGGGCGCCACGCTGTTCGGCTATGTGCTCACCCGCGCCCGGCTGGATCTGGCCATTGAGGGCTTTATGATGAATGTCACCGGCGGCAGCTCGATCATCTTCTTTATCATCGTGAACATCGTCCTGCTGATCGCCGGATGCTTCCTGGACTCCACCTCCGCGCTGTACATTTTCACGCCGCTGTTCGCGCCGGTGGCGCTGCAGCTGGGCATTGACCCCATTCATCTGGGCACGGTGATGATCGTGAACCTGGCCGTGGGCCTGTTCACGCCGCCGGTGGGCGTCAACCTGTATGTGGCCTGCGGCATCGGCAAGATCAAGATCGAGGAGATCACCAAGGGCATCGTCCCCTGCCTTGTGGCAGAGCTGGTCGTTCTACTCCTCGTCACCTATATCCCCGCTCTGTCCACCATGCTTGTTGGTTGACCCTGCGGGAAAGCTCCGGGTACCTCTCCTCCCGGAGCTTTCCTGCAAAAAAGCCCCGGAACGGACAGCTGCTCCCGCATTTTGTACAAAAAGCCGCCCTCTGATTTGTAGAAAACCAAAAAAGTCAAAAACCCTATTGACTTTGTCCGACAAAGGAGTATACTGTACTCATAGTTTGTCAGACATATTACAATACCCCTTCAAAAATGTTATTATGAGGTGATTTTTATGAAAGACATTTCCATTCAGGAGCTGAAAAACACCGCCGTACAAATGCGCATGAAGGTCATTGACATGATCTACAAGGCACAGTCCGGCCATCCGGGCGGCTCTCTTTCCGCCGCAGATTTTGTTACCGCCTGCTATTTCAAGTACATGAGCCTCGACCCCAGGAACCCCCGCTGGCCGGATCGCGACCGCATGGTGCTCTCCAAGGGTCATGTCTGCCCCATCCAGTATGCCTGCCTGGCAAGCGTCGGCTTCTTCCCCGAGTCCGAGCTGGACACGCTGCGCAAGGAGGGCTCCATGCTGCAGGGACACCCCTCCATGAACAAATGCCCCGGCATTGATATTTCCACCGGCTCTCTGGGACAGGGTCTGGCCTGCGCCGCCGGTATGGCGCTGGCAGGGAAGCTGGATCACAAGGACTACAAGGTGTTCTGCGTGGTGGGCGACGGTGAATCGCAGGAGGGCGAGATCTGGGAGGCTGCCAATACCGCCCACAAGTACAAGCTGGATAACCTGATCGTCTTTGTAGACTGCAACAATCTCCAGCTGGACGGCACCTGCGACGAGGTGATGCCCAACGGCGATCTGGGTGAGAAGTTCCGCGCCTTCGGCTGGGAAACGCTGGAGATCGACGGCCACAGCATGGAGGAGATCGTAGCTACGCTGGATAAGTGCTACGCCTCCCGGAACGGCAAGCCCAAGTGCATCTATGCACACACCGTCAAGGGCAAGGGCGTCTCCTTTATGGAAAACCAGTGCGGCTGGCACGGCGTCGCCCCCAATGATGAGCAGTATAAGCAGGCCATGGCTGAGCTGAAGGCCCAGCTGGTTCACTAAGCAAGGAGGGACATGAAATGAGCGAAAAGAAGAATATCGCCACCCGCGACGGCTTCGGCCACGAGATCGTAGCACTGGGCAAGGAAAATCCCGACCTGCTGGTCGTGGATATCGACATCGGCAAGAGCTGCAAGACCGGTGATTTCCGCAAGGAGCTGCCCGGGCAGTATATCAATGTGGGCATTGCCGAGCAAAACGGCGCCGGTCTGGCTGCGGGCCTTGCCACCTGCGGGAAGGTCCCCTTCGTGGTAACCTACGCGGTGTTCGGCTCTCTGCGTATGTGCGAGATGATCCGTCAGGAGGTCTGCTATCCCAACCTGAATGTGAAGTTTGCCTGCTCCCACGGCGGCGTGACCCCTGCCAACGACGGCGCCTCTCACCAGTCCATTGAGGACATGGGCGTGCTGCGCACCATCCCCAACATGACGGTCATCATGCCCGCTGATTATAACGCCGCGCGCAAGATGGTGCGGCAGGCCGCTGAGACTTACGGTCCCATGTATCTGCGCTTCACCCGTGACGCAGTGCCTCAGATCTATGACGAGGATGTGGAGTTCACCATTGGTAAGGCTCACACCATTCAGGACGGCAAGGATGTTGCCATCATCGCCAACGGCGATACCGTCCGTCTGGCCATCGAGGCCGCCAGGGAGCTGGCAGGCAAGGGCATCAGCGCCCGCGTTCTGGATATGCACACCATCAAGCCCCTGGATGTGGAGGCCGTCACCGCCGCCGTCAACGACATTGGCAAGATCATCACCACAACATCCTCAACGGTCTCGGCTCCGCCGTGTGCGAGGTGGCTGCCGAAATGGGCAAGGGCATCGTCAAGCGCGTGGGCATTCAGGATCAGTTCGGTCAGTCCGCTCCCTATGAGCGTCTGCTGGCCATCAACGGCGTGACGGTGGAGCATATTGTGGAGCTGGCCCAGGAGCTGGCCCGGAAATAAATCAGACATACAGGAGGATATTTCCATGAAAATCGGATTTGTCGGCTGCGGCGCGATCGGCAGCTGCTATGCAAGCTATCTTTCCAAGGTACACGAGGTCTGTGTGCTGGACACCTATGCCCCGGTCATCGAGGCTATCCGGAAAAACGGCATCCTGCTGGATGAATGCGTTCCCGGCGTTGGGAATGGCGAAACCGTATCCTATCGTCCCGCC
>ERZ780212.2582-NODE-2582-length-11178-cov-3.075699_pt1 | contig 11178 bp, 9 predicted proteins | sample MGYA00511364_ERZ780212 | MGnify/ENA primary metagenome ERZ780212 (study PRJEB29588, sample SAMEA2147991) | human gut metagenome | biome: human gut; feature: human-associated habitat; material: faeces | place: Denmark | collected 2008/2010 ...
CGATCGGCTCCTTATAAAGGTACAGCTCCTTGATATCGCGCGAGACGGTCGTCTGCTTGCTCTCGATGCCGCACTCGGCGAGACGCGCGATGAGCTCCTCCTGCGTCTCGATATTGTACTTTTCGATCAGCTCCAGGATCTTCTCTTGTCGCTTGCTCTTCATGGCTCTCTCCCATTTTCCTCCGCCCGGCCAGCTGCCGGCGCGGATGAGCTCTTCTCTCTTCTCTCTTCTCTCGTTCTGCGGTGGAATTTTTTACAGGTCGTCGCGGTTGACGGGGCAGGACATGCAGCGCGGGCCGCCGCGGCCGCGCGACAGCTCGGCAGACGGCACGGTCAGCACGTCGAGGCCGTGCTTTGCGAGCAAGTCGTTCGTCACATAGTTGCGCTCATAGGTGATGACGCGGCCCGGCGCGATACAAAGCGTGTTCGAGCCGTCGTTCCACTGCTCGCGCTGCGCGGCCATCAGGTCGCCGCCGCCGCAACGGATCAGGTCGACCGCGGGCAGCTTGAGCTCGAGGGCCAGAATGTCCTTGAGCTCTTCCTTGATCGCGCCGAAGCGGAGCTCGCCGTGCTCGTCGAGCGTCATCTCATAAACGCTCAGCGGGCCCTCGATCTCGGGATGGATGGTGAACTTGTCGTAGTCGACCATCGTGAAAACCGTGTCGAGGTGCATGAACGCGCGCGTCTCGGGAATGTCGAAGGCAAGCACCTTCTTAAAGCCGGAATTTTGCAGAAGATTGCGCGCAAACGTCTCCGCGCCGGAGACCGTCGTGCGCTCGGACAGGCCGATGGCCACGATGTCCTTCGACAGCACGAGCACGTCGCCGCCCTCGATGGAATAGCTGTCGGACAGGTCGTACCACATCTTGTTGTCCTGCGCGGCAAAGTCGCGGTTGTAGAGGAACATGTACTTTAAGAGCAGACTCTCGCGCTTGCGCGCAGGGGTATGCATGCGGTGGATGTTGATGCCCTCGCCCACGCAGGCGCCGGGGTCGCGGGTGAAGTACAAGTTCGGCATGGGGTCTGAGACGAACGGATAGTCGTCGTCGACTAAGTCCATCAGCGACGTCGGCTGCTTGGTGGCGACCTCGCAGCGCTTGATGCCCGCAATCATCTTCGTCACCATCTGCTTGGGCGGCATGTCGAGAAGTAAGCTCGTCATGCTCGCGCGCAGTCCCTTGGCGTGGATCTTACTGATGTTCAAAAAATCGTTGACGAGCTGGATCTGGCGCGCGGGGTCGGCGATGGCCTTGGCGACCTCGTCGACATAGTAGATGACCTCGACGCCGTTTTCGCGCAGGACCTCGGCAAAGCGGTCGTGCTCCTCCTGGGCGACCTTTAAGTACGGGATATCGTCAAACAGCAGGCGCTCGAGCGTCGCGGGCGTCAGCGATTCCAGCTCCTCGCCGGGGCGGTGCAGCAGCACCTTGTTGAGCTTTCCGATCTCGGAAAAGTTATGGATGCCTGAATACATAAGTCGTGCTCCCTTTCCCGGGATGCCGGCGGCTCTCTCATCGACCGCCCGTACACCCCGACCTGTTTTCCCTGTCCGCGCCGCCGGAACGCTCCCGACGGTCCGCGGATCGTTTTACCGTTATTACGCAGTAAAGTATACACTTTCAAAAGGCGCTTGTGATGTATCAGTGCTTTTGCCATTTCGTGTGCCAGTCATTCCTCCAGCTCTTCTTCCAGCGCTTTGCGCAATACCTCCATGCCCTGCCCCAGCCGCTCGTAGGATTCATAGGAGTAGTTGATGCGGATATGGTCGCGCCCGCCGTTCTTGCAGGGGTAGAAAACGTGTCCGGGGATCAGCGTGACGCCCATGTTGTAGGCCCTGCGGATAAAGCGCTTGCTGTCCACCCCGTCCGGCAGCCTGCACCAGACATATACGCCGCCTCTCGGCTTTGTATAACTCACGCCGAGCGGCGCAAGCTCGTCGAGCTTTTGGCATACCAAATCTCGATTCGTGCGGTAGACGTCGCGAAATTTTAAAAGCGACGTGTAGTAAATGCCGTCGTCAAGGTACATGCCGAGGAGCTTTTGCGTCATCCAGTCCGAGGCCATCAGCCGCACGGAGACGAGGTAGCTCAGTGCGCGGATCAGATCGCGGTTGCCCGTGACGAAGGCAAGGCTCAGCCCTGGGATGAACGTGAGCGAGAACGAATAGATGTAAATAACATTTCCCGTCGTGTCGAAGGCCTTGATCGGCGGGAGCTTATCGCCGTCGTAGACGAGTTCGCTCGCCGCGTCCTCCTCCACGATCGGCACGCGGTAGCGGTTCGAGAGCTCAACGATTTTCTTGCGCCGCTCGATCGACAAAATGTTTCCCGTCGGGTCGTGGTAGCTCGAATTGACGAAGATGAGCCGCGGGCGCGTCTGCGTGAGTAAGCTTTCGAGCACCTCGCAGTTCATGCCGTTCTCGTCGACGGGAACGGTCAGTATCTTCGCGCCCGCAAGCTCCATCACGCGGTACATGTCCGGGTGCACCGGCTCTTCCATCACCACGCTGTCGCCGGGCTTGACGAGCAGCGTCACGATAAAGTCGAGCGCCTGATTCGTCTCCGAGAGGATCTGAATTTCGCCCGAGGACGCCTTCACGCCCTTCGTGCCGAGAAAGGCCACGAGCTTCTGCCGCAGGAATTTATCGCCCTTATAGGGGCTGAAAAAATACTGGCACGGGCCGCTGCCCGTGAGCAGCGCCGCGATATCGCCCGCAACGCGCTCGGACGTGTACACCTCGCGCGAGGCGACGCCGCTGCCGAGGGAATAGTGGCTCTCGTCCGTAAAGCGCTGGAACAGGTCGTCAAATGTCTTTTCCATGTCGAGGTACTTTTCCGCCACCTCGCTGACCCAGTTGACGCGGCCGGGCTGCGCGCCCTCGCCGCCCCTTTCGTCCTGCGCGTCATTTTCGTCGTTTGCCGCGGCCACGATGTAGCCCACGCCCTGGCGCGACTCGATCCACGCGTCGCTCTTGAGCTCGCTGTAGGCCTTGACCACGGTGTTGCGGTGCACATCCAAGATCTGCGCGAGCGCGCGCTCGCTCGGCAGCGCGCTCCCGCGGGGCAGCGCGCCGCTGATGATCTGCGACTTGATCTGGTCGGCGATCTGCAGATAGACCGGCACCTTCGAAAACTTGTCGATGCTGACTTTCATGTACTTCTCTTCTCCCTCTCGCCGGCAGGCCGCGCTCTCACCCGCAGCCGTCGGAATTTGCGTTGGTCTCGCAGAGGTCTCTCTGTTCGCATTTTACCACATAACCGTGTGCGTTGTACAGTTATTTTTGTGCATATGACATAAAATTCAAAAAGAAAGAGCCAAGGCATCCCGATGAGATGCCTCGACTCTTTCAGGTCAGCAACCTGAGTAAGGGAAAAGAAGCTTTTCCTTTTTAGAACAGCAGATGCGCGATGGGGCAGACGATCAGCAGGCTGATGATGGTGCGCTCCAGGAAGATGACGAACAACTCCCAGATGTTGAGAGGAAGTTTGGAGCCAAGGATCAGGCCGCCGACCTCAGAGAGGTACAGCACCTGCGTGACGGAGACGACCGCGACAATAAACTTGGCCATCTGGCTGGTGGACTCCGCGATCAGGATGGCGGGGGTGAGCATGTCGGTGAAGCCGACGATCATCGTGGAGGCAACAGCGTCCGCTTCGGGCACCTGAAGAAGCTGGAGCAGCGGGCGGAACGGGATGCCGAGCCATTCAAAGATCGGGGTGAAGTTTGCAAGGATCAGTGCGATGGTACCGATGGCCATGACGGAGGGCAGAACGCCGAACCACATGCTGCAGGCGTTCTTGGCGCCGCTCTTGAAGAATTCACCGATGCCCTTGTGCTCGGCAACGCGCTTCATGGCGAGGTCCATGCCGTACTCAACGTTGCTCTTGTAGCCCTCGGGGAGGGTGTCGGGAGCGGCCTTGCCTTCGACTAAGTACGTGTTTGGCTTTTTGCGCAGGGGATAGAGATACGGGCAGATGATGGCGCAGATGATACCGACGAGGCAGACGATCAGGTAGTAGATGCCGAAGTAATCGAGCAGCCCCACCGTATCGAGAACGACGAGGGTAAACGTGATGGAAACGGCGGAGAACAGCGTGGCGATGATGCTTGCTTCCTTGGCGGAATAGTAGCCACCCTCATACTGGTTGCAGGTGAGCATAACGCCCAGCGTACCGTCGCCGATCCAGGAGGTGATGCAGTCGACCGCCGCGCGGCCGGGGACCTTGAACAGGGGGCGCATGACCTTGGTGAGCAGCGCGCCGACGAATTCGAGCAGGCCGAAGTCGAGCAGCAGCGGCAGCAGCAGGGCCGCGATGACGAAGATGATAACGAGCGTGGTGAGCAGGTCATAGAGGACAAATCCGCCCTGACCGCCGCCGGTGATCATACCGATGAGACCCACGTCTTCCTCGCCGACACCCAGATAGGTGAGCCACACGAAGATGACCGCGAGCACACGGAGCACGACCCAGATGGGTTTGCAGGCGAAGCATTCCTTCATGATGTCGCTATTCATAATGAATTTGGGCTTTGCCAGCGCAATGAGGGACATCACTGCCGAAACGGTGAGGATCAGCACGCACAGCAGCGGCAGGAAGCCACCGATGACACCAGAGATGATGTCGGCCAGGATCTTGACCACAACGGTCCATTCACCTGCTGCGTTCTTGACCGGGATCATGAACAGGATGACGCCGACGACTGACGGGATGATAAACAGAGCTTTCAGTTTCGCGTTACTTTTGGTTTCCATTCTCTCTCCTCCTTCATATTGGCAAGTCGGGCCGGAAGGCGGTCTCTCTCATAGCCGCTTCCCCGGCAGACAGCTCTTGCCTTTACTTTATACGAATTCAGCAGTAAAGCAAGTGCCAGCAACGTTCTCAATTTGTATACCAGCAATAAATTTCTCCATTTTGTCATTCACTTTTTTGTCGAACCTGTATGTATCTTTTTTGCTTTTTGGGAAAAAGTCCATTTTTCCTTGCCGTTTCAGGGATTTTGGAGAAGAAAAAGGGAGACGCGATACGCGTCTCCCTCCCGTTTGCTTTATTGCAAGTTTTCAACGTCCTTCTTGCCGACCGCCATGCGCTTCCATTGCTCAGGAAGGCCCGGCGCGATGAGCGGGAACAGATTTTCCGTATCCGACGTCGGCTGGATGTTATAGGTGCCGTACTTGTTGACAAGATCGGCGCAGTCGTCCGGCTGGCCGAAGCGCGCCTTGAGCATCGGTGCCAGGTCATACGGCATGCCGGGGTCTTTTCGCGGCATAAAAATCACCTCCGGACTTAGTATGTCCGGAGGCGGCAGATTTTTTCGATTTGTCTCGCTCACGCGCGCAGCGTTTTGGGGTACACGCCCGCGTCGTGTAATTTCTGAAGCTCGCGCTGCACCATTTCCTTATCCTCGTGATACGTCATGCCGAACCAGCGCGCGCTCGAGCGCAGAACGGAGACACTGAGCTCGCCGCGGTCGATGAGCTCGCCGATCAGGCTCGGCAGCAGGCACTCTTTTTTGAGCTCGCCGTCGGGCAGCGCGCGGAGGAAATCCTTAAAATACGCGTCCAGCTTTTCAAACAGCCACGGCGTAAAGCCCCAGAAGTTCATCGAGACCGGCGTCTCGGGCGCGTAGACCGGGCCGTCGCCGTTTTCCTGAATGTCGCGGATCTTGCCGTCGTCGCAGGGCTTTAGGTGGAACGTTTCGACCACGCGGTCGAGCATCCCCTGTTCGTTCACATGGCACACGCCGCGCGTGACCGTGCCGTGCTCGCTCACGGTGTTGCAGAGGTCGTAGCCGACCATCGTGCCCTCGCCGCTTTCGGCGAGCTTTGAGAGCTCTGCGTAGATCGTCTTGAACGCGTCCACGCCGTAATAGTCGTCGGCGTTGATGACGACGAACGGCTCGTGCACAAATTCGCGCGCGCATAAAAGCGCGTGCACCGTGCCGAACGGCTTGACGCGATCAGACGGCACCGTGTAAAAATCGGGCACGCTCGAAAAATCCTGATACGCATAGCAGACCTCGACATTGTCCCCGTCCGCTGTTTTGCGCGCGGCAAGGTGATGTCCGACCATGTTCTCCATCAAGTCGCGCATGTCGGGCTTGATGATGAAGACCACCTTCGTAAAGCCCGCGCGCAGCGCGTCGAAAATGGAGTACTCCATCAGGATCTCGCCGTTCGGACCGATGCCGTCCACCTGCTTATTGCCGCCGTAGCGCGAGCCCATGCCCGCCGCCATAATGACCAGCGCTGCTTTCATAAAAACAAAACTCCTCTCAAAGTTCTCGATCTCTTTTTCTCCGGGCGCGCACTGCGCGCTCATCTTCGCCCATCATAGCGTATCCGAACCGGCATTGCAACCGTCTTTTTCGTCTCTTGTCTTTTGCCGCAGGCGTGTTATACTGGTGTAACTATTTCTTAACACCGAGGTCACACCATGGAAGGATTTCTGCACGCGGTCTCTTCTGTCACCATCATCCTGCTGCTCACGGCGACGGGCTATCTCTGCGCGGCGCGGGGCTGGATGGGCCCGCAGGCCAAGGCCTTTATCGGCAAGTTCACGCTCTCTGTCGCCATCCCCTGCATGTCGGTCTACGGGCTGACGAATAACCTGACCCGTGATCTTCTGGTTCAGTCGGGCAGCTTTCTGCTCGTGCCGCTGCTCGGCACCGTGGCCATCACGATCCTGTCACTGCTCGTCGGCAGGCTCTTGAAGCTGCCGCGCAAAAAGCTCGGCGTTTTTATGATGATGTGCTCGGTGTCGAACGCCATCTTCGTCGGCCTTGCGATGTGCACCGAGCTCTTTGGCGACACCTGCACGCCCTACGTCATGCTCTACTACCTCGTCAACACCAGCTTTGTCCAGCTGCTGTTTCTCTCGCTTGTGCGCTGGTCGGGCGAAAGCCGCGGCTTTGACCTCAAGATGCTCCAGAAATTCCTGACCACGCCCGCCGTCATCGCCGTGTTCGTCGGCCTCGCGCTCGTGTGGTTTGAAGTGAGGCTCCCCTCGCTCGTGATGAGCTACTGCCGCTATATGAACAACCTCGTCACGCCGCTGGCGCTGCTGCTCACGGGCTATATCATCCACGACATCGGGCTCAAAAATGTCCGGCTCGACCGCGACTTAGGCATCGCGATGATCTTCCGCTTCCTGCTCGCGCCGATGCTCTCGGTCGCGCTGTGCAGGGCGTTCGGCGTGACGGGCCTTGCTCACGACGTGCTCATCGTCGAAACGGCGATGCCGGTCGTGACGCAGACGGTCGTCGCCGCCGCGGAATACGGCGCGGACGAGGAATTCGCCGCGCAGGGCGCGGCGCTCTCCACGATCGCGTGCTTCGTCGTGATTCCTGTGCTGATGCTGATTTTGTAATCAAAAAAGTGGCAAAGCCACTTTTTTGAGAAGGTTTCGCTGCGTTCTGTGCCTCGGTTGTCCGCTAAAAGCGGACAATTCGGCCTTACACCGTTGCGGCACTACGATTCCCGCGCCCTTGCAGGCGCGCCAATCGTGCCGCTTCCTCGAAACCGACTTGCTGTTTCCGCCGCTGGCGGCACTTCGCCGGTTTCCACTTCGCGCAAAGAGTTTTCTGCCAGAAGGTGAATTGCCCCGCAGCGGGCAAGAGAAGCCCCTCTGGAGGGCGCACATGTCGCGGCGGAAAACTGATTTGAATTTATTTCGTGCCGTGCGCGGCACCTGAGCAGCCGTCGGCAGCTTTGCTGCCTTACGGATGCTGCGTACCCCTTGCGGGTAAAAACTCTGCGAGGCTCTCTACCCTGAAAAGAATTCCGCGCCGTGGGTGCGTGGATTTTTTTATCTTCAATTTCCGATCAGTGCGGACAGGCCGCCGGTTCTCAGTTCATCTTTGTAGTAGTTGAGCTCATCGCCGATGAGCTCGTCGAGCACGCGCATACCCAGCACCTCGACAGGGGCCTTGTCGTCCGTCAGGATGCAGCTTCCGCCCTCATAGGGCGTGAGCTTCGAGTAGACCGTGCGCATCATATCGGCATAGTCGCTGTCCTTGAGCTTTGCGATGCTGCACAGGAACGTCTCCTCCCAGTCATCCGCGTTCGTGCAGAAAACCTCGGTATTCGTGTTGCCCCTCACCGGTGCGGTGACGGTGTGCTGGAAGACACTCGCCATCGTGTCGCAGAGGTATTCGTTGATCGAGCCGTCCTCCGCGGACGTCATGTTGAGGTTCACGACCATCACGCCGTTCGGCTTCAAATGTGCCTGCACTTCATTGAAAAACTCGACGCTCGAGAGCTGGAACGGGATGGTGATATCCTGATAGGCGTCCACCATGATGACGTCAAACTTCTCCTTCGACGCGGCAAGGTACGCGCGCCCGTCCTCGACCGCGACGGTCACGCTGCCTGGAAGTCCGAAGTAGTCCGTCGCGATGTCGGCAATTTTTTTGTCGATCTCCGCGCCCTGCACACTCGCGCCGGGGAAATAGCGCGTGCAGTAGCTCGCGTACGTGCCAGAGCCCATGCCGAGGATCATCACGCTGCGGTTTTCGTTGTCCGTGCCGTCCATGCCCGCCATGCAGGGCGCGGCGAGCGCGTAGTCATAGTACATGCCCGTCAGCGCGTCGCCCTTGACCTGCACGCTCTGCACACCGAAGAGCACGTTCGTCGAGAGCGTCGTGCGTTTCGCGTCGTCTTGCACCTGCAAATAGTTGTAGACGGACTCGTCCTCAAGCGTGATGTCGCTCTGCCAGAAGGCGAAGCTGTAAGACGGCAGGGCAAAGCACAGTCCAGCGATCAAAAGGACGGAGACGATCCCCGGCACGCTCTTTTTCTTCTCGAACACGAAGTACGCGATGCCGATGGCCGCGAGCACACCGGAGAAGATCAAAAACGTTGCCGCCGTGCCGACGGCGGGGATCGTCACAAACGTCGGCACGAAGGTTCCGATGATGCTGCCGATGGTGTTGAGCGCGTTGAGCCTGCCCACGGTCTTGCCCGTGTCGTCGAGATTGTCGACCGTGAAGCGCGTGAGCGACGGCGTGACGGTGCCGAGCAGCACGCACGGGAACGCGAAGATCACAAGGCACGCCGCGAGCGCCGCCCAGACGAGGAAGTTTTTCGTCACAAAAAGCGCCAGCAGCAGCGAGATGCCCGCGATCAGGTACCGTCCCACAAACGGGATGAGCGCGATCCAGATGGCCGCGATGATGAGGCGGCGGTAGAGCTTATCGGGCGTCGCGCTCCTGTCGGCGAGCTTGCCGCCCCAGACGTTGCCGATGGCCATCGCGATCATAATGACGCCGATGATAACGGTCCACACGATCTGCGACGAGCTGAAGTACGGGGCCATGAGCCTGCTCGCACCGAGCTCGACCGCCATGACGGACATACCGGCAAAAAATTCGGTCAGGTATAAAAAGTATTTGCTGCGGATGAGTTTATTTTCCATGCAGGACCTCCCTGTCGTTTCGTTTGTGCCGTCTTCGGTGTAGACAAAGAAATTATAACATGCACCGCCCGCCTTGCACAACGTTTTTGCCGCGTATTCATTCCCGATGCGCATATTCCCTCTCTGCACGCATATAGATGGAGCAACATGAGTCAGGAGTGTGCTGCATGAAGGGTAACATGGAAGAGCGCGCCTGCGCGCTGGCCGCCTACATCATCGAAAACCGCGCCACCGTGCGCGCCGCGGCAAAAAAGTTCGGCGTGAGCAAGTCCACCGTGCACAAGGACTTACAGGACCGCCTGCCGCAGTTCAACCGCAGCCTATACTTGCAGGTCAAAGAGGTGCTGGAGGTCAACAAGGCCCAGCGCCACATCCGCGGCGGCATGGCCACGCGAAAAAAATACAAGGGATTTTGAAACTTTTTTCGACTTTTTGCGTCTAACATAAGAGTGCGCCTCCCGCGCGGCAAAATTTCTCTTGCACAATTCCGCCGCGCAGGGTAGAATGCATTATTGTAAACCAAAAGAAAAATGATCGGAGCAATTTTGAGATGCGAGAGCAGGATTATTACGAGCGCGGCTATGACGATGAGCCGCGCCGCAGCAAAAAGGCCAAAAAACGCAAAAGAAAGCAGTCCGGCAGCCGCGGCGAGCGCGTCGTCGTCACGCTTCTGTCGCTTCTTTTCCTGACCGTGGCCATTGTGGCGACGGTCAAGTACGTCGTGCGCGCGCCTGAGCCCGTCACGGACAACGAGGACCAGCAGACGCAGCAGGACGGCACGGCGGAGGACAGCGACGCCATCCAGACCATCTCCAACGGCAGGGAACGCAAAAGTAAATACTGCTATAATATCCTGCTCTACGGCGTGGACAACGACGCCGGCGGCAGCGACACGAATATGCTCATGCGCTTTGACGCGGAGAACAAGAAGATCGACGTCGTCAGCCTGCCGCGCGACACGCTGATGAGCAACGGCCACAAGCTCAATTCCTCCTACAATAACGGCGGCACGGAAAAGCTGCGCAGCAACATTGAAGACATGCTCGGCGTCCCCGTGGACTTTTACGTCTCTGTCGACTTAAAGGGCTTCATCGCGCTCATCAACCAGATCGGCGGCGTCGACTTCGACGTGCCCGAGGATATGGACTACGACGACCCCTACCAAGACCTGCACATCCACTTCAAAAAGGGATTGCAGCACCTCAACGGCCAGCAGGCCATGGAGGTCGTGCGCTTCCGCCACAACAACGACAACACCGGCTACGGCGGGCAGCAGGACCTCGGCCGCATCGGCACACAGCAGGCGTTTTTGAAAACCGTGGCGCAGAAGCTGATGAAGCTCGAAAATGTCCCCGCGATGGCGGAAACGTTCTTAAAGTATGTCAAGACCGACCTGACGCTCGGCAACCTCATGTGGCTTGCCAACCAGGCGCTCAGTATGGGCGGAATGGACGCCATCAGCTTTGCCACGCTCCCCGGCGACGGCTCGGGCTGGTACAAGGGCATGTCGGTCTATGCGCTCGACCCCGAGCAGGTGCTCGAGATGACGAATTCGATGCTCAACCCCTACGCTACGGATATCACCGCCGACGAGCAGAACATTTTAGTCCCGTGATCCCCGTGAAATTTTGAGAATGTGAGAAAGAGAGAGCAAACGCCATGAAGTTCCGCTTTGCGCTGCTTGTCGCGGCGCTCGCACTTGCGCTGAGCATCAGCGCCTTTGCCTACAGCGTCAGGCGCTGCGGAAAACGGGCGGTAGCTGTTA
>ERZ780212.2584-NODE-2584-length-11173-cov-4.119986_pt1 | contig 11173 bp, 8 predicted proteins | sample MGYA00511364_ERZ780212 | MGnify/ENA primary metagenome ERZ780212 (study PRJEB29588, sample SAMEA2147991) | human gut metagenome | biome: human gut; feature: human-associated habitat; material: faeces | place: Denmark | collected 2008/2010 ...
GATGCTCTAAACCAGCTGAGCTAAGCGCCCTTACTTGTCGTAAGCGGTTGCAAAGGTATGCTTTTTATGCCAAACCGCCAAACTTTTAGCCTGTTTTTTAGTAAAAAACATAAAAAAAGATGCCCCGTCAACAACGGAGCATCTTAATCTTCAGTTAGTCAAACAACCTTTACTTGGCTATCTCGACGGTAGCGCGGCGGTTGTAAGAAGGAGGAACGAGAGTGTCAACACCACCCTTGGCCTCAATCTTTATGTTCTCTCTCTTAACGCCCATCTTAACCAGTTCGTCTGCAACGGTCTCGGCACGGCGCTGCGAAAGGTCGCGGTTGTAGTCGGCGGGACCCGTAGCGCTGTCGGCATAACCTGTTACAATGAGTGTTGCGTTCTTGTCCTTTGAGTAGTCGGCAAGGTTCTTTACGTTGACAAGGTCTTTCCTTGAAGCAATCTTAGCCTTGTCAATGTTGAAGAATACAGATACCGGATTAGTGATGTATTCCTTCTCAACCTTAACCGTAGGCTCTACCTTCTTGTTGGCAAGCTCGTTCTTCAGGCGGGCGTTCTCAGCCTTCTCGTCAGCCAGCTGGGCGTTGAGGGCGTCGATTTGCGACTGCGACAGAGCCTTGATAGCATCAACATCAGGCACCTTGTTCCAAGTCTTCTTGCCGAGGTTGTAGGTTACACCTACTTCGGCATATACGTGGTTAGGATGTCCCATGATGCCGTATCCGGCGTCGGCTGGCATACCGCAGAGATCTGCTTCGTAGCGGTTCCATCCCACTTCGAAGTTGATGGCGAAACGCTTGTTCAGCCAGAATTGGTTCAAGATACCTACGCTGAGACCGATTGCGTACTTGTTATAAGTACAAGAACGGCCGAGACCGGCTCCTACAAACGGTATGAAGTTCCATACACGGTTCTCGTTGTAGCCGCAGAAGAGGTTGCTCAAGTTGAACAAAACATCCTCACTCAAAATCCAGTACTTGTTTTCAGTGTCGATGTTCTGGTCGTTCCATACAGACTTACCCCATATTCCTTGCAGCCTTGTACGGAGTCCGAGGCCCGGAGTAAACCATTTACCAATAGCGATCGCAGCTCCAGGGTTAGAGCGGAACTTCTTGAACGGACTCTTTGAGAAGCCCATTCCGTCTTCATAATTGCCGTACCAAGCCTCCCATGTGACACCGCCCTGAATGAACCAATTGCTCCAGAACGAGTTAGTGGCTACGCTGTACTTCTCTGTGGTGTCTTGATTCTGCGCCATTCCGGCTACAGAGACACACGCAAAAAACAATGCGATGAATAATCTTTTCATAACTCTTAATATTAAACAATCAATAAAACATTTTTCCTTAGCACTCACTCTATGAGGGCTTTCACCGCAAAGATAATAATAATTTTTCAACAAAAGATGTTTTTTGTCAACTTTTTTTATAATTTATTTCAATTTATCCGAACAATTCACTACAAACAAGGATATTTCAGCCAAACAGCTTCTCTATGTCATGTTGTTTCAACACCGCTATCACGGGTTTGCCGTCGGGAGTATAGTTGACATTCGAACATGTAAACAGTGTGTTTACGATATTCTCCATTTCATCATTGCCGAGCACTTGGCCGTAAGGCAACGCCGCGCTGCGCGCCAGCCTCAGGGCCAACCGCCGGCCGATACCGTCGGCCTGCAAAGCTACATCCTGCGAAGCGTCGGCCACCATTTCCTTTAGCAATTTTACGAAATCCACACCGTCGATGCCCGCCGGCACGCCGTTGACAGAGTAACTGCCGCCGCCAAGCGGAGTAAGCTCGAAACCTAGGGAGGCAAGGTCTGTCAGCATGGCTTGCAGGGTGACAGTCTCAGACGGGGTAAACTGTACCATCTCAGGGAACAGCACCTGCTGCGAGCCAAGGCCGCGGCCGCCGGCCCGTTCGAGATATTTTTCATATAAAATACGCATGTGCGCGCGGTGCTGGTCGATTATCATCAGCCCGGACTTTACGGCGGTCATTATGTAACGTCCCTTATATTGGTAATGCGAGGGCGACTTTTCCTCTGCCAGTCCGTCGTTTGCGCCAGTACATTCTGCCGTGCCGAACATGTCTGGCGACGGTTCCGGCGTATCTGTCATGGTGCCGCCCGCGCCTGCGCCGAGACCCTCGTACAGTTTTTCCCACGAACTGTCCACCTGCGTCTTGCCGCCCGGCCTGTAAGCTGACGACGATGTCCTGAACGGATTATACGACGGATTGACGTCAACTTTCGGGACGTGTGAAAATCCCTGCAAGGGATTATAGACTGGAATGTCGGGCTTGCCCTCGGTGTCGAAATCAATCGACGGTACGTCATTGAACCGCCCGACAGAGTCTTTCACGGCCGCGAGCAGAATCTGCCATACGGTCTGCTCGTTCTCGAATTTTATCTCGGTCTTGGTCGGGTGGATGTTCACATCTATATCTTCAGGCTTCACGTCGAAGTAGATAAAGTATGGCACTTGCTCGCCTTGGGGCACAAGCCGCTCGTAGGCGGTCATCACGGCCTTGTGGAAATACGGATGCTTCATGTAGCGCCCGTTTACGAAGAAATACTGATGGGCACCTTTCTTGCGTGCCGCCTCTGGCTTCCCTACAAAGCCCTTGATGCTAGCCACGGTCGTTTCTACGCCCACGGGCAGCAAGTCTTGGTTGAGACGCTTGCCGAAGATGTCGACAATGCGCTGGCGCAGACTGCCGCTCCTGAGATTGAAAGTCTCAGTGCCGTTATTGTGAAAAGTGAAATTTATCTGCGGATAAACAAGCGCGATACGCTCGAAGGCGGCCAGGATATTGTTCAATTCGGTGGTGTTCGACTTCAGGAACTTGCGCCGCGCAGGTACGTTGTAAAACAGGTTTTCCACCGAGAAGTTGCTGCCCACGGGACACGACACTGGCTCCTGCCCCGTCACCTTCGACCCTGCGACCGACAGGTGGGTGCCTATCTCGTCGGCCTCGGTGCGCGTGCGCAGCTCCACCTGCGCCACTGCGGCTATCGAGGCGAGGGCTTCGCCGCGGAAGCCCATGGTATGAAGGGCGAACAGGTCGTCAGCCTTACGTATCTTTGACGTGGCATGACGCTCGAACGACATGCGCGCGTCGGTCTCCGACATGCCCTTGCCGTCGTCAATAACCTGTATCGACGTGCGGCCGGCATCGGTCACCAGCACGTTGACAGTCTTCGCCCCGGCGTCTACGGAGTTCTCCACAAGCTCTTTCACAACCGACGCCGGACGCTGTATCACCTCGCCTGCGGCTATCTGGTTGGCCACCGAGTCAGGCAGTAATTGTATAATGTCACTCATTGTCTTATAATGTTTTCCTGTCACGGCTACGACAGGCAAAAATAGCGCCTGCGCCGCCCTGCGTTGCAATACATGGCCTTTTACGCCGCAAAACACGGTCTTTCGCACTGTAAAAGACGGCCTTTTAGAAGGCAAAAGACGGTCTTTTGCAAGGCAGCATGTAACATATTGATTACCAAAAAGTTATATTTTTCACAAAGAAAGCAGCAGTTTCCATATTGCGACGAGTATCACCAGCAACACAACTATGACACCGTAGCTCCACACGAAGCCTCCCGTCCGCTTGCGTTCAAGCCTCCGCCGGGTGTGCTTTGTGGCCCCGGTGAACATACCCCGTATCCTGTCGGCATCCACGGCGCGGCCTTCACCCCTGCCGAGGTCGGCCTTTGCCTTGTTTTCCACAGCCTTCAACCGGTCCTTGCGCTCATTAACGTACACATAATCATGGTGGAATCCATGCGGACGCCGTTGTCTGAACAACCCCATACAGCCTCCTTCCTTTATCTCTCCACTGCCTTTTCTGCCTCAGGCGGAGCGGCCACCGCGGCTCCTTCCTCCGGAGGCTCCGGCGTGGCGGGTGGCGTAGAAGTCTGTTTGTCAGTGACAACACCGCCCTCGCCTATGAACTGCAACGGAGCAGAGCGACGCTGTATGTTCTTCAGCTCGGTGCCCCGGGCTTTGCCGCGCCAGTTGAATATGTCATACTTGTCACGCGGACGGACGTAATCGAACCACGCGAACGATGGCAGCTCCTTCCTCGACGGCGGTATCTGGGTTATCGGATACATCACGCTGTTCTGCTTGCACGTCCAGATAGACTTCAACTGGCGGTTCTCCATGAACATGCGCATGGTATCGGTCTCAAGGTAAGTCATGCTTATATACGAGCTGTCCTCATCGTCCTGAAAGTAATACACGCACTGCACGTTGCCCACGGCCTCGGTCTTGTAAATAGCCCCCTTGTCAAAGAAACCGAACATCTCGCGCGACGCTATCTGGTTGAACTTAGTGCTGTCGGGCAGCATCTCCACCGAAAGGGCTTGGTTTATTACGTGGGCACGGTCAATGGTCGAGTCTTTCATGTACACCTCTATAACCTCGCCCAGCAACTGGCGGTTGGCGTTCCATGTAATAGGGTCTTTGTACATAGTAAGACACGAGTCCTTCGTGTTGTACACCAGCGAGTCGCACACGGCCTGCACGTCGGTACGGTAGGCGCGCACATGGTTGAAGCAATGCGCCTTGCGGTACGCCGAATCAGTGTTTATATTGAAGGTGTACACCTTCATCGAATCAGAATGTACAAACAACGTGTCGCCCTGCGAGTAGTCCTTGAGCACGGCGCTGTCGGTGGCGAAAGCATAACCGGTACTGTCGTTGTACCAAAAATAGTTGCTCGTCATCTGGTTCTTGTTGACCGTGTCGTTGTACACCACATTGCCGAAACCCTCGCTTACAGCCTTCTTGTCATCGTTGAACAGGCTGTCAGCGGTCAGTGTCTTGCCGTTGTTCTCGAGCGTGGAGCGGCCGTATAGCCGTGCGAAATCCTTGTCGGTGTCGTAATATCCCTGCGAAGTGTGGATTACGCTTGCGCCAGATGTTATCTTCGACGGGCCTACGATGTGGGCCAGTGAAGTCTCGGTAAAGTAATGCAGGGTGTCCGTGGCGAGCACGAACTTCGGGTTTTTCAGGTTCACGTTATAGTTGAACACCGCCTCACGGGTCTCCGTGTCATACTCTCCCCAGTCAGACACGAGCACGTTCTGCCCGTCAACCATCTTGCCGCCCTCGAAAAAATAGCCTATGCCGTACAGCCTGTCATAATTCAGGCTGTCAGTATACAGCTTCGTCTGGCGGTGGGTAAGCACGACATTGTGGCGCGCCTCGGCCATTTGGTCGTTGCCGTCGTAATACGCATAGTCGCTGAACAGCGAAAGAGTGTCGCCCTGATACATCCTGACATGGCCGAAAGCGCGGAACGAATTGCTCTCTTGGTAGAAATAAGCGCTGTCACAATAGAGTTTAGCCCCCTTGTGCCGGAAGGCCACGTTGCCGTTGAGCACCTGTGCGTCGGGCGTGCGGCCGAACATGTCATACCGCAGCCTGTCGGCATGGATTAAATATACGCGCTCCTGCGTCTTCGGCCTCTGCTTCTTCTTCGGCGCCTGCCTCGACTGCACGAGGCTAAGCCCAAAAAGGCATAGGATTGCCAATATGATAATCCTATGCCCGCCGAAAAATCTTTTCACGTTATGCCCCATCGTCATTTCACCCAACCTTCGTATTGGAAATCACAATTCTTGTAACGGTCGTTGATGCGCACGTATGTCGTCTTTATCTTGTCCTTTATCCATTTTGTGAGGAATTCCTCCCTGCGCTTGGCCAGCACTATGGCTTTCATCGCTTGGAAATCCTCAGTTATCGTGGCGCGATGGGTGTCTATGCGGTTCTTCAACTTCACTATGGCACACATCGTCCGGCCGTTCTTCTCGCTTATCATCTGGAACGGAGCGGACACTTCACCGACCTTGAGCGTATCCACCACCTTAGCGATTTCAGGCGGAAGGTTGCGCATTTGGAAACGGCTGGTCATGCGGCCGTCGTCGCTACGGTTGGCCATGAGGCCGTTGTTGTTGCGCGTGTCTTTATCATCTGATATGAAAGAAGCCGCCTGCTCGAACGTAAACTTGCCCAAACGTATCTCGCCACTTATCGAGTCAAGCTGCGCCTTGGCAAGCTCTATTGCCGTTTGGCTTATTTTCGGTTTCCTCAATATGTGACGCACCTTGATCTTGTCGCCGCGCTTGTCGATGAGCTGGATGATGTGATAGCCGAACTCTGTCTCCACTATCTTTGATATTTTATTAGGGTCGGTAAGGTTGAACGCCACGCTCGCAAACGTCGGGTCAAGCATTCCACGCCCTACATAGTCCTGAAACTCACCGCCTTGGCGCGCCGTTCCGGGGTCTTCAGAATACAAACGGGCAAGCGTAGCGAACGAAGTCTCGCCGTTGGTCACGCGGTTTGTATAGTCGCGCAACTCGTCCTTGATGCGGTCAATCTCCTTCTGCTCAACCAACGGGGTGCGCGTCACAATCTGGACTTCCACCTCCGTAGGGATAATCGGCAGGCTGTCAGCCGGCAAAGCTTCAAAATAACGGCGCACGTCGGCCGGCGACACCTCGATGTCTTCAACCAGTTTCTGACGCTCGCGCTCGATAAGCAGGCGGTCGCGGAAGTCGTCGTGTATAGTCTGCCGTAACTCGGTGAGGCTCATATTCTTGTATTCCTCGAGCTTTTCCCTGCCTCCCGCGGTCTGAATCCAGTAGTTAATCTGCCCCTCAACACTCTGGGCCACCTCCGATTCGCTCACTTCTATACTGTCGATGGCAGCCTGGTGCAGGAACAACTTCTGTACGGCTATCTGCTCAGGTATGGTGCAATCAGGGTTACCCTGCCACCTCATGCCTTCAAGCTCGGCTTGAAGTCTTGTGTTTTCAACGTCAGACAGCAGGATAGGTTCGTCTCCGACAACCCATATAACCTCGTCTATCACACTGGCCGGTTCCGGTCCTGCCTGCACCGAATCGACTCCGGCAACGGAGTCGACGGCGGCCTCGGCCCCCATGCCTGTCAACGGGAAAGCCGCAAGAAAGAGCATTGAAGCCGCACGTACGGCTAGTTTCTTTATTTTATCAGTCATGTTTTTTCACTGTTTTCAACACGTCGTAATACACTTCCACAGGATACTTCTTGCGCAGCTCGGCCACCCATTGTTTCTCAAGTTCTTCCTGATAGTCGGCCGTAACGAGCCCGCGCACGTCCTTATAGCTCTCAGGCTTCTTCTTCAACAGTTTGCCGTAAACGGCGTCGATGGGGAAATCAACAAGCTGCTTGACTGTTGTGTCTTTCTTGAACACCATCTTATCGATGAAAGCGTTGTCGCCTTCCTTGAAGATGCCTTTCTCCACACGTATCCTCAACACTGAGTCGTTATTGAACGTCTTGCGCAGAACCTCGGCCCATTCGTCGAACGGCACATCCTTGACACAGTCGCGCACGGCTTTCACGTCGCTGTTCTGCTTGACATGATACACCATGCCTTTGTATCTTGGTTCCAGCCAATAGTAACGTTTCTTGTTCTTATTGAAATACGCCTCGAGGCCGGCCTCGTCGTTGGCGGCCTTCTCCCACACGGTGCGGTTGCTTATTTCATAAAGCAACAAGCCGTCATGGTATTCTTGAATAAGGTATTTCAGTTCGGGGTCTTCGGCCGAAAGCTCGTCAGTCTTGGCCTTCATAACGTCTTCCTTGGTCTGCTTCCCGTCAGACTCTTTCACTATATCATCGATTTTCTTGTCGATAATGCGCTCGCGGAGGCCGCGCATCTCGATAAAGCGAAGTATGTCGTTCTTCAACGTGTCGAACGGTTCTAGTTGCTTGCGCCCTTTCATTAATATGATGTGAAACCCCACGGGCGACTTCACTACGCCGCTCATCTCGCCTGTCTGCAAGGCGTAAGCCGCGTCTTCAAACTCTTTCAGAGTCTGTCCCGGCTGCAGCCACGGCAGCTCGCCGCCGTTTTTCGCCGACCCTGGGTCTTGCGAATACTTGCGCGCCATCTCGGCAAAGTCGGCTCCACCCTTCAACACATTATATATAGAGTCGGCCCTGTGGCGGGCTTGTTCGAACTTTTCATTCGGCGCGTTCTGCTCAACATACATCAGGATGTGCGCAGGCTTGATCAGGCCGCGAGGCCCTATGTGCTCCTTGGTGCGGTCATACATGGCCTTGGCCTCGGCCATGATGTCGGTGCTGTCGACAAAAGCCGGACGCACCTCTTGGTCGCGGTACATGGCAAACTCTTTCTTGAAAGAGCCTAACGTGTCGAGCTTCGCGTCATAGGCGGCCGCCACTTTCAGTTTATAGTCTATAAAAAGATCAACATACTCGTCAACGGTTTTCCTGTCGATTACGTCGGAGGAATTATTCTTGTTGTATGAATGCTCGAACTCTGAACGCATAACCGGCATCCCGTTGATTTTCATCACTACGGGGTCAGCCTGTTGCGCATAAGCCATGCTTCCGCTAAGAAGCATGGCCGCGAAAAGACTTTTAAATCTCATTTTTATCTTTTGTGGTTAAATGTCGTCACTTCACGCCGCCCGATAGGCGGATTCCGCATAAGCCATTACTCGTGGCGCGAGTAATTTGGAGCCTCGCTCGTGATTGTTATATCGTGAGGATGGCTTTCCAGCACGCCGGCGTTGGTTATGCGCACGAACTTAGCGTCATGCAGCGCCTCTATGTCCTTGGCGCCGCAGTAGCCCATGCCTGAGCGCAGGCCGCCCGTAAGCTGGTAGACAACTTCCTGCACGGTGCCCTTGTAAGGCACACGGCCGGCGATGCCTTCGGGCACGAGTTTCTTCACGTCCTTCGTGTCGGCTTGGAAGTAACGGTCCTTCGAGCCGTTCTCCATTGCCTCTAGACTGCCCATGCCACGGTAGCTCTTAAACTTACGGCCGTTGAATATTATCGTGTCGCCGGGGCTTTCCTCGGTTCCCGCGACTAGCGAACCTATCATCACGCTGCAGCCACCGGCGGCAAGAGCCTTCACGATGTCGCCCGAATAGCGCAGTCCGCCGTCAGCGATAAGAGGTACGCCAGTGCCTTTCAAGGCGCAGGCCACGTCGTAAACGGCGCTCAACTGCGGCACGCCTACGCCTGCCACGACGCGCGTGGTGCAGATACTGCCCGGCCCTATGCCCACCTTTACGGCATCGGCACCGTTGTCAACAAGCATCTTGGCGGCAGCTCCCGTAGCCACGTTGCCAACTACGATGTCGACACCGGGGAACGCGGCCTTGGCCTCGCGCAGCTTTTCAACCACTCCCTTGGAGTGCCCGTGGGCGGTATCTATCACTATAGCGTCGGCGTTTGCCTCGACAAGAGCCTGTATGCGGTCGAGCGTATCAACCGTGACACCTACTCCGGCAGCCACGCGCAAGCGTCCTTTCTCGTCTTTGCAGGCCATAGGCTTATCCTTCGCCTTTGTAATGTCCTTATATGTAATAAGTCCTACGAGTTTGTTGTCCGAGTCAACCACGGGCAGCTTCTCTATCTTGTTCTCCTGCAATATCTGCGCCGCGTCGGTAAGATCCGTACGGATATGCGTTGTCACAAGGTTCTCGCAGGTCATCACTTCGTCGATTTTCCTGTCAAGACGGCGCTCGAAACGCAGGTCGCGGTTGGTCACGATTCCCACCAAGTGGCCCTCGTCGTCAACCACGGGTATGCCTCCTATATGATATTCGGCCATCATGTTGAGAGCGTCTTGCACGGTAGAGCCGCGGCGTATGGTCACGGGGTCGTATATCATCCCGTTCTCGGCGCGCTTGACGATAGCCACTTGGCGCGCCTGCTCGTCTATCGGCATGTTCTTGTGGATTACGCCGATACCACCCTCGCGGGCTATGGCTATGGCCATGGCCGACTCGGTGACGGTGTCCATAGCGGCGGTCACGAAAGGTATGTTCAGCGCGATGTTGCGCGAGAACTTGGTTTTCAACTCTACCGTTTTGGGTAGCACTTCCGAATAAGCTGGGATTAAGAGGACGTCGTCAAAGGTCAGACCGTCCATCACGATTTTATCTGCAACAAATGATGACATATATTACTTGAAAATTTATTGCGTGCAAATTTAGCAAAAAAAATCCATACACGCCCCCTGTCTGCCCATTTAATTGCTGTTTTAATGCTATTTAACCCATTACGCCCAACAGCCAAAGCACACCGTAAGCACCGTCAAAACAAAGCGTGGAAGCGGCCCGTTAGGGGCGCTTCCACGACATGTAAAACAACCATCGGCAGCAGGCGCGCAACCCGCCTGACAGTCAACGGTTTTCCAATATGCCATCTTTCGCCTTGCAAAAGACGGCATTTTACACAATAAAAGACCGCCTTTTAACGTGTAAAATACGGCATATTGGAAAACCGTCGGCGATAATAACCGGTTCATCCGCCGTTCTCCATAAATATATAACACTGTCAGGAAAGCACACGGTCTACCGAAATACACCGCTATCTTTTCCGTAATTCTGTAACTATTTGGTTGTTCTCAAAAACTTCATGTACCGCAACCACAGTCCCACCTTGCAGACCTTGTACTTTAAGGTATGAAAACATCAAATTGCCAATTCGCAATACAAACATATTGCCTTGTTTCCATACATATAGCGCATTGTTTACGCTTTTTACATAAATGTTAGATATTGATTTGTCAAGATTATCAAACGCTTTAATTATGGCACTATATAAAAGCGAAACGCTCCCATTATACGCTATGCCGTTAAGAAAGATTCGATTAACTACATTTCTAAAATCTCTACTTATTACCATCATCGGCCTCAATAGACTTTCTCATATCTTCCAAAGTCATATAGCCATGCGTTAAATACCAATTAACATCTAAGCCGTATGTGGAATTAGTATTTTCGTTTAGGTGCTTCTGCTCTTTTTCCAAATCAGCAGATTCAACAACCTTCTTGTCTCCGAACTCATTTATTAAATGAATTTTCATAACTAAGTTTTATATAAATATTCAACTTTCTGCAAATATATGAAAAATATCTTGGAAAAAACAAGCCGTCATCTTGTTTGAACAGCAAACGTACTTTTTGCTGGATGTTCCATGCCGGTTTCCTTCGCAACAGCCAGCCGCACGCTCCGAAACACAAACGTGCGCAAAACCTTCGGCGCAATACAAAAAAGCCGTCCCTCCGAGGAGTGACCCTCAAAGGGACGGGCAAATGAAGAAGGCGGCCTCCTACTCTCCCGCATCGCAT
>ERZ780212.2602-NODE-2602-length-11080-cov-4.937506_pt1 | contig 11080 bp, 8 predicted proteins | sample MGYA00511364_ERZ780212 | MGnify/ENA primary metagenome ERZ780212 (study PRJEB29588, sample SAMEA2147991) | human gut metagenome | biome: human gut; feature: human-associated habitat; material: faeces | place: Denmark | collected 2008/2010 ...
TGGCGGATGGCATGAAGAATCCGGAGCTGGCAGTGGCACTGTTGGAGGAGATCCTACAGTAGTTCCGTCACGGCTGCGGCAGATGATGCGCTGTGGGAACGTGGATGACAGAGCACGATGGGAACAGAAAGAATGGAGTATAAATAGGGCATGGAAAACATGGACGCAAAAGGAAATGACAGAAAACACTATCGGGGAATCGAGAAACAGACGGATAATCCGTTTTTGAACCTGTATCACATTGATGCCCTGGGACGGGACGGAACGCCGTTTCATTATTATTTTGCGTCCCGAAATGATGAAAACAATATCAAACACAAGACCCACAGTATGCGCCCCGAGGGCATGGCGGTCTACGCAGTGACAGAGGACGGAGAGAAACTGGTGCTGGTGCGTCAGTACCGGTATCCCGTGAATGATTATCTGTATGAATTGCCGGCGGGACTGATCGAGCCGGAGGAGACCGCTTCGGAGGCCGCCTGTCGGGAAATGATCGAGGAAACCGGCTGGAAACTGGAAGTCTACGAAGGCGGAGAACCGGCTTTCCGAAGAGGATTTTTCCTGGCACAGGGGCTGACAGACGAGAGCGGCAGCATGATCTTCGGAACCGTGACAGAGAATGTGGGACAGCAGATGGAAAATACCGAGGATATTCAGGTGATCCTGGCAGACAGACAGGAAGTACTTCGTATCCTGCGGGAAGAACGGGTGTCCATGCGCTGTGGACTGATGCTGATGCAGTTTTTAAAGACCGGGGCAGAAGATCCCTTTGTCTTTTTGCAGTTGTGACGGACGCTGGGAGAAAGCACAGAGGATAGACGGGACTGTTACCCGGGAAAAACAGGAAAGAAAGACGTTGATCTTGCAAAAGCAGTTCCCAGTTTTAGAAAACTTTTTTGAGAAAAGAGGTAAATTATGGCAATCAAATATATAGAACAGGACAGAACCTTCTGGTTGGACACGGAACACACCAGCTATCTCCTGGCAATTGTAGATCAGGAGAATTTTGTGGGACACGTATATTACGGTCAGAAATTGCAGTATACCGAGAATACACCGGCACCGGTATATTTGCTGCGTACGGGAGAAGCACCCTTCGTTCCGTCACAGAATAACAGAGAGCGTGTGTCATTTCTGGATTCTTTCCCCATGGAATATCCGGGAAACGGTCTGGGAGATTACAGAGAAAGCGCCATTTCCGTGCGGACAGCACAGGGACATGTAGGAGTGCAGTTACAGTATGTCTCTCATGAGATCGTAAAGGAGAAGCCGGCACTGCCGGGACTTCCTTCCACATTTCCGGGGGATGAGGACTGCGATACCCTGATCCTACATCTGGCGGATCCGGTCATCGGTCTGGCTGCAGACCTGATCTATACTACATTTGAAGAGGAAGATGTGATCACCCGCAGTGTGATCCTGAAAAATACGGCAGGGCAGCCTATTTATGTGACAAAAGTTATGTCTGCCTGCCTGGATCTGGACTGCACGGATGAAAAGTATGACATTCTTACGCTGCACGGATCCTGGGCGAGAGAGCGTCAGATGGAGAGAAGAAGTCTGATGCACGGCAAACAGAGTGTTGGCTCCGTGCGGGGAGAATCTTCCCATCAGGAGCATCCCTTTATCGCACTGCTTTCTGCGGATGCCACGCAGGATGCCGGTGAAGTCTACGGTATGCACTTTGTATACTCCGGCAATTTCCTGGCACAGGCGGAGCTTTCCCAGTTCGATTCCATCCGTATGACTATGGGCATTCATCCGGAGAACTTTGTCTGGAAACTGGAGCAGGGAGAAAGTTTCGCAGCACCGGAAGTCGTTATGACCTATTCCTCAGAAGGATTGAGCGGGATGACCCATCATTATCACGATATGTACCGTGGCCATCTGATCCGCGGCGAGTACCGTGATAAAAAGAGACCAATCCTGATCAACAACTGGGAAGCTACCTATTTTGATTTTAACACGGAAAAACTACTGAAGATCGCAGAGCAGGCATCAAAGCTCGGCATTGAGATGTTGGTCATGGATGACGGCTGGTTCGGACACCGTAACGATGACAGTACCAGCTTAGGTGACTGGAAGGTCAATGAGCAGAAACTGCCGGGGGGCTTAAAACCTCTGGTGGAGCAGGTCAATGCACTGGGGATGAAATTCGGTATCTGGTTCGAGCCGGAGATGATCTCCCCGGATTCGGATCTGTACAGGGAGCATCCCGACTGGGCCATCGCCATTCCGGGACGGGCAGGCAGCTTATGCAGGAACCAGTATGTGCTGGATCTGTCCCGAAAGGAAGTCAGAGATCATGCCTTTGAAAGCGTGGCGGCAGTGTTGCACAGTGCCAATATTGAATATGTGAAATGGGACATGAACAGGCAGCTGTCGGACCTTGGTAGCGTGGAATTGCCCGCGGACCGTCAGGGAGAGCTCTATCACAGATATGTGCTGGGTGTGTATGAACTGCAGGACAGACTGCTGCAGGAATTCCCGCATCTGCTTCTGGAGAACTGCTCCGGCGGCGGAGCGAGATTTGATCCGGGTATGTTATATTACAGCCCGCAGATCTGGTGCTCCGATGACATGGATGCCATTGAGCGATTGAAAATTCAGGAGGGCACGATGTTATTGTATCCGCTGTCCACCATGGGCGCCCATGTATCGGACTGCCCCAACCATACGGTGGGAAGAGTGACTCCTTTTGAGACCAGAGGTCATGTGGCACTGGCAGGCACCTTCGGCTATGAACTGGACATTACGAAGATCCCGGAGGAGGACAGACAGCAGATTCCAGCACAGACCGCCATGTATCATAAATACAACGACCTGATCCGCAGAGGAGATTATTCCCGGATTGCATCATTTTTGGAAAACGGTAATTATGACTGCTATCAGGTGACATCCAAGGATCAGAAAGAAGCGTTGGTAACCTATGTACAGGTACTTTCCCGACCGAACTTCCACAGCAGGAGAGTACGTCTGAAAGGCCTGGCACCGGAGAAACAGTATCGCATCGAGGAGACCGGGGAAATCTTTGGCGGCGACGTGCTGATGCAGGCAGGACTGCTGGTGACACCTCTGTGGGGAGACTACCGCAGTAAGCTGATCCATCTGACCGAGGTGTAAAATTAAGGCAGTGACATGCCTTGACAAACGATTTTTGAAATCTAATATGGAAGTATAATTGACGATTTATCGGGAAATGTGTAGAAAAATAGCGATAAGGAGTACAAAATTATGGCAAAAGCAGTAAAATTAGCAGATATCGCAGAGAGAGTTGGAGTCAGCACAGTAACAGTGTCCAAGGCACTGTCCGGACAAAAAGGCGTCAGCGAGGAAGTTCGGGAGAAGATCCGCAGCATTGCGGAGGAACTGGGTTATCAGCAGCCGTCAGCGGCAAGAAAAAGTCAGAACCAGAAGAGCTACAATATCGGTATTCTGATCTCTGAGAGATTCCTTGATAAATATGAATCGTTTTACTGGCAGATGTACCAGGCGGTAGCTACCAGAGCCACGGCAAAGGAATGCTTTACCATGCTGGAGGTCATCGGAATGCCAGAGGAAGAGAACGGCAGAATGCCGAAGCTGGTACAGGAACGCAAGGTGGATGGCATTATCGTTATCGGTAAGATGATGGATACTTACCTGCAGCATCTGAATACAGAAGCCGGGATCCCGGTGATCTATCTGGACTATTATAACGGAAGGGAAGCCAGCGATTCCGTTATTTCCAACAGTTATTACGGAACCTATGAACTGACCTACTATCTGTATCGGATGGGACATCACAAAATTGCTTATGTGGGAACCCTGCTTGCTACCGAGAGTATTACGGACCGGTATTTTGGTTATCAGAAGGCTCTTTTGGAGCTGGGACTGGAGCAGAAAAGGGAATGGGTCGTGGATGATCGTCATATTGAGACCGGCAAGATCGATACGGTGAATATGTTGCAGCTTCCGAAGGATATGCCCACGGCATTCGTATGCAACTGCGATCTGACCGCAAGCTTTCTGATCAAGAAACTGAGAGAGAACGGATATCGTGTACCGGAGGACATCTCAGTGGTCGGATTTGATAATTACCTGTATCCCGGACTCAGTGATATCCGTATTACTACTTATGAAGTAGATATGGGAGAGATGGCGAGAAGAGCTATTCATAATATGATCAAGAAGATCACCAGTGATAATTATAAGTCCGGAGTTACCGTGGTGGAAGGCCGACTGGTACTGAAGGACAGTGTGTCTCACGTATAGACTGCGGTGCATTCTGCCTGTAGACGAAGGGTGTGACACCGGTGTGCTTTTTGAACAGGTGGATGAAATGATTGGTATTGTCGATGCCTACCATAGCCCCCACCTCGTGAATCGGATTATCCGTAGATAGGAGCAGTGATTTTGCTGCTTCTATTTTTTTCCCTTGAAGATATTGCAGCGGGGAAGTATGGAATGTAGCGGAGAATTCCCGACACAGACGGTAGCGGCTGATGCCCAAAGTCTGCTCAAAGTATTCCAAAGAGTGATTTTCAGCATAGTTTTCCTCAAAATCCGCTTTCATGGACAGCAGATAAGCAGGAATGGGCTTCACATCCCGGGAGACGGACAGGGCGGACAGCATCAGTTCTGCGAACATGTCGGTCAGTTCTCGGTGAAGCTGTATCTGCTCTGCAGGAGTCGGGGTGAATGAAAATTTGGTCAGCTGCTGCATCCGCTGTGAAACGCAGGAGCCGATGGGAATCGGGTAACAACAGGTAAAAGCAGCCTGAAATATGCTATAATAAGAAGAAAGCTCCGCTCCACTTAAGAAAAACATCTGAAAACGCCACTTTCCCTGCAACAGCCGGAGAGAGAACCCCTGGCTGCAATCTAAGAACAACAGATGCTCGTGATCCAGGACCACCTCGCTGCCCCGGGTAGTAAGGACGGCACTGCCCTCTAAGGTGTAAAGCAGCAGATATGAGGGAAAGGGGTTCCATTCATAATAGAAAGGATCCGAGAGCCGGAATTCTCCACCGGCCAGGGGCAGTAAAAAGCTCTTGTCTTCCAGGGATACTTTATAGATCTGCCCCAGCAGGATTTCCGGGGAACGCTGCCCCTCCACATCGGAGGAAGTGTGCCTCAATGCATTGAGAAAAGTGGTGGAAATGTTCATACAAAAACCTTGCCTTTCCGCAATCTTCAAACTTCGGCTGCTTTAGCAGCTTGTGCAGGAACAAAACTTCATGTGAAAAATTTATTTTCACACTAGAAACATGCTTTTTGAAAAAAATAATTAAGCTTAAATACATTATAAGCCATTATTTAAGCTGTTTCAATGACAAAGGATGCAAAGAAAACAAAATTAGTTAATTAAATCAGCTAATTTAATTCAAATTAATTACTTTAATTGTATAATATGTACAAAACATAGGCATAGAACTTGTGAAAATAGAAGATAATAACGAAAATAGCAAGAATAAGAGATTAAAAACAAGAATAGTTGATGATTAATTAATATGATTATGTATAATTAAATTAAGTTACAAAACAGTAAACGCTATCAAATGTAGCAAAAAACAAGGAGGCTAAATCCTCTCCTCGTCAGAGGACTCGGATTTTCCTTCGGAAAACTAGGAGGATTTCTTATGAAGATGAAAAAGTTTTTAGCTCTTTCCACAGCATCAGTCATGGCACTGTCTATGGCAGCATGTGGAAGCACAGACAACGGCGGCGCCGCTGAGAGTTCTGTAGCAAGCACCACTCCCGCAACTGCAGAAGCTTCCAGCGAGGCTGCAGCACCTGCAGAGGTTACCAGCCTGAATTACGCAGAGCTTACTTTGGGTGAGGATTACACCGACATTACCACGACCATTAAGGTCCTGACTAACCGTACCGACCTGTTAGAGGACGGCGCAGCAGTTCCTTTCCAGACTTACATTGATGCATTCAACGAGATGTATCCCAACATCACTGTTGATATTGAAGGTATCACCGACTATGCAAGTGATACGCTGCTTCGTCTGCAGGGTGGTGACTGGGGCGATGTTATGTTTATCCCCGCAGTTGACAAGGCTGACTTAAGCACATACTTCCTTCCTCTTGGAACTACTACCGAGATGGACGGACAGCTGAACTACTACAACCAGATGTACGAAGGCACTGTATACGGTGTTCCTTACACCGCAGGTGTTAGCGGTGGTATCGTATATAACAAGGCAGTATTCGAAGCAGCAGGAATCACTGAGATGCCTAAGACTCCCGAAGATTTCATCGCAGCATTAAAGCAGATCAAAGAGTATGACAGCTCCATCATTCCTCTGTACACCAACTACGCAGCTGGCTGGGCAATGGGCGGCCAGTGGGATCCCGCTATCAGCGGCAGTGCTACCGGAGACAGCACTTATATGAACCAGAAGTTACTGCACACAGCCAATCCTTTTGCTGATCCCGGCGACGGAACAGGCGCTTACAACGTATACAAAGTAATGTACGATGCAGTTGCGGAAGGCCTTACCGAGGAAGACTACTCCACCACGGACTGGGAAGGTTGTAAGGGTATGATCAACAATGGTCAGATCGCTTGCATGGTTCTTGGCTCCTGGGCAGTTCCTCAGATGAAGGAAGCCGGTGACAACGCTGACGACATCGCTTATATGCCTTTCCCTATTACCCTGACCAGCGGTAAGCAGGCAGCATCTGTAGGCCCTGACTACAGCTTTGGTATCAATGCAAACACCACCGAAGACAATCAGGCAGCAGCTCTGTGCTTCGTTAAGTTCATGACAGAAGAATCCGGATTCTCCTATGACTGCGGCGGACTTCCCGTTGCTATCAAGGATACCAGATTACCGGATTTCTACGCAGCATTCAAGGGTATCGACTTTGTAGTGGATGAGCCTGCGATCGAAGGCGAAGAGGATCTGTTAAACGAGCTGAATGCTGAAAGTGGTCTTAACATCAACAACAACGGTGAGACCAAGCTGCAGGAGCTGGTAGAGTGTGCAGCAGATGGTTCCAAGACCTATGATGAGATCATCGACGAGTGGAACGAAGAGTGGACTTCCGCACAGGAGAGCTGTGGTGTAGAGATCCAGTAATTAATAGGTAACTAATTTAATCTTCTGAAGTGAGAGGGAACCATTTATCCGGTTCCCTCTTATCTAAGAGAGAAGGGCATGGAGGTATTTCGATGGGTGCAGAGACAATGAAGAAAACAAAAAAACCCTTCAGCATGAAAAAATGGGTAAAGAGCAGGAACGGACAACAGACCATCGTCATACTGTCCTTCATGATCATTCCCCTGCTTTTGCTGTTCGTGTTCACCTATCTTCCTTTTGGAGAGATGGTAAAATTCAGTTTTTATAAAATGAAATATGCTACCCCGGTAGACAAAAGACAGTTTGTAGGATTTCGGAACTACATCGACGTATTTAAGAAAGATGAATGCTTCAGTGCTTTGAAGCTGAGCCTTTATTACATGGCAGGCGCAATGGTGCAGCTGGTACTTGCGTTGTACCTGGCAACGATCCTTAGCTTTAAGACCAAGTTTGGCAATATGTTCAAGGGATTCATGTTCTTCCCTTATCTGATCAGTGGTATTGCCATTGGATTTATCTTCAAATTCTTCTACACCAGAGGATTTGTATTCGATACGGTATTACAGTGGTGTGGATTTAACTTAGAAAGTCTTCCGTTCTGGCTGAAGGACAAGAGCGTTAACAATATCTCTTTGGTGGCTTCCTCGGTATGGCGTTATTACGGCAACAACATGGTACTTTTCATCGGTGCCATCATGTCCGTGGACTCCGAGATGTACGAGGCAGCAGAGCTGGACGGTGCCAATAAATTCCAACAGTTTATACATATTATCTTACCCAGCATTAAGACCATCGTTACGCTGAACGTGATCCTGTCTATCACAGGTTCCCTGAGTGCTTTCGATCCTCCCTACGTTATCACCAAGGGTGGCGGCGGAACCGCAACCTACTTCGTATTGATGGACAAGATCGCACATACCAACCAGCAGGTAGGTCTGGCGTCTGCTATGGCGGTGGTACTGTTACTGATCATTTTTGCAGCAACAATTTTACAAAAGCTTTTCTTCAAACTGGTATTTAGAAGCTCCGATGCGGATAATGAAGAATATACCAGAAGAAAACGGCTCAGAAGAGAGAGAAGATGGAAGAAGGAGGCAGTGTAAAATGGCAAAGATGAAAACTAACCACAAACATTACAGCGCAGGCGCTGTCATCTGGATCGTTATTAAGTATTTCAGCCTGGTATTCTTCTCCTTCGTGGCACTTTTACCCATCGTATCCTGCGTCATCACGGCGTTCAAGACCGATGCAGAGTACCAGAGCACCAATGTAATGACCCTGCCGGAAAGCTGGCTGAACTTCCAGAACTTTATTGATGCATTTAACCGTGCCAACATGGGCAGAGCCTATCTGAATTCAGCGATCATCCTGGTATTTGTACTGTTAGGCTCCGTCCTGGTGGGAACACAGCTCGCTTATGTACTGAACCGGTTCAAGTTTCCCGGCAACGGACTGATCCGCAGCCTGTTCCTGTTCGCAACCCTCCTTCCCGGAATTGCCATGCAGGTATCTGTGTACCAGATCATGAGTAACCTTGGATTTATCAATCATCTGTATGGTTATATCATTATGAGTATGGGTACGGATGTTATCTCCATCTACATCTTCATCCAGTTCATGGAAAACATTTCGGTATCGTTGGATGAATCCGCATTTATCGACGGAGCCTCCTATTTTACCATTTACTGGAAGATCATTCTTCCGCTTCTGAAGCCCGCTATCGTAACTTCGATGGTGCTTAAGGGAGTAGGCGTATATAACGAGTATTATTGCGCCAGTCTGTATCTGCAGGACAAGAGGACTCTCGGTGTGGTAGCAACCTCCCTGTATACCTTCACCGGACCTCTTGGCAGCAAATACAATCTGATCTGTGCAGGTGTACTGATGTCTCTGCTGCCTGCATTGATCGTATTCCTGCTCTGTCAGAAACAGATTTACAGTGGAATCACCTCCGGCGCTGTCAAGGGTTAATACAAAGGAGAGTGTGGAACATGAAAAATGCGGAAACAAAGAAAATGAGAGAAGAGATCAAAAAGCATCTGACCGAAGGAATCATTCCTTTCTGGAAAGGGATGCGGGATGACGAGTTCGGCGGTTATTACGGTTTTCTGGACTACGATCTGAATCTGGATAAAAAAGCAGAAAAAGGCTGTATCCTGAACAGCAGGATCACCTGGTTCTTCTCCAACGCATATACACTGTTAAAAGACGAAAGTCTGCTTGATGAGGCAAAGCACGGATACGCTTTCCTGAAAGATTATTGTCTGGACAAAGAATACGGCGGAATCTACTGGTCCTTAAATTACGACGGAACACCGAAGGATACTACAAAGCATACGTACAATCAGGCATTCTGCATTTATGCACTATCCTCCTATTATGAGGCAAGTGGTGATACAGAAGCACTGGAACTGGCGAAAAAGCTGTTTACTCTGATTGAGACTACATGTATGGATGAGGTGGGATATCTGGAAGCATTCACCAGAGACTTTAAACCGGAATCCAATGAGAAATTGTCGGAGAACGGTGTCCTTGCAGACAAGACCATGAACACCCTGCTTCATGTCTTTGAAGCTTATACAGAATTGTACCGGGTATCCGGTGATGAAAAGGTGCGCAGACGCCTGCTTTGGATCATGGATCTGTTCGCGGAGAAGATATATAATCCGAAGCTTCACAGACAGGAAGTATTTTTTGACAAGCATTATAACAGTATTCTGGATCTGCATTCCTACGGTCACGACATCGAGACCGCCTGGCTGATCGACAGAGGCTGTAAGGTACTGGATGATCCGGAACTGACACAGAAGATGTATGTCATCACCAAAGATCTGACTGCGCAGATCTATAAGGTGGCATTCGACGGACACTCTCTGGCAAACGAATGTGACAGAGGTGTCGTGAATGTACACAGAGTCTGGTGGGTACAGGCGGAGACCGTGATCGGTTTCTTAAACGGCTATGAGAAAGAGCCGGAGAAAACGGAATATCTGGAAGCCGCAGAGAAGGAATGGGCATTTATCAGAGATCATGTGATCGATAAGAGACCCGGTTCCGAATGGTTCTGGGAAGTGGATCCGGAAGGAAATCCCTATCCCGGCCGTCCTATCGTGGAGCCTTGGAAGTGCCCTTACCATAACGGCAGAATGTGCATGGAGGTTATGAAGAGATGTTAGAGCGTTATTACATAGAGAAAGAGAAGCAGGAGAAATTGCTTTCCCGTAAAAATGTAAAGTCCGATTTCTACAACGGTATTTACGACCGTTATGAATATCCGGTTCTGACCAGAGAACATATTCCCCTGACCTGGAGATATGATCTCAATCCCAAGACCAACCCCTATTTCATGGAGCGCCTGGGAATCAATGCGGTCATGAATTCCGGTGCGATTGAATTAAACGGTAAGTATTATCTGGTAGCCCGTATCGAAGGCAACGACAGAAAGTCTTTCTTCGGTGTGGCAGAGAGTGACAACGGTGTCGATGGTTTCCGTTTCTGGGACTATCCCATCCTGTTGGACGATACTTGTCCGGAAGAGACCAATGTGTACGACATGCGTCTCACCAAGCATGAAGATGGTTACATCTACGGTGTGTTCTGTTCCGAGAGCAAGGATACCTCCGTAAATGATCTGTCCGCAGCAGTAGCGGCTGCAGGCATTGTAAGAACCAAAGACTTAAAGCACTGGGAGAGACTGGAGAATTTAAAGACCCTTCGTTCTCCCCAGCAGAGAAATGTAGTGCTGCATCCGGAATTCGTGGATGGCAAATATGCTTTCTACACCAGACCGATGGATGACTTCATCGAGACCGGAAGCGGCGGAGGAATCGGCTTCGGACTGTGCGACGACATTACCCATGCAGTCATCGACGAAGAGCGCATGACCAGCCTGCGGAAATATCACACCATCACCGAGGCCAAAAACGGTGCGGGAGCTACCCCCATCAAGACAGACAGAGGTTGGATACATATCGCACATGGAGTTCGTAATACCGCAGCCGGTTTAC
>ERZ780212.2604-NODE-2604-length-11069-cov-2.635827_pt1 | contig 11069 bp, 9 predicted proteins | sample MGYA00511364_ERZ780212 | MGnify/ENA primary metagenome ERZ780212 (study PRJEB29588, sample SAMEA2147991) | human gut metagenome | biome: human gut; feature: human-associated habitat; material: faeces | place: Denmark | collected 2008/2010 ...
TTCGAACCCCCGACCCTCTGCTTGTAAGGCAGATGCTCTGAACCAGCTGAGCTAAACGCCCTTTCGTCATGATGATTGCTCATCTCTTCGAAAGCGGTTGCAAAGGTACGACAAAATTCCATATCTGCAAGCATCATGTGAGGATTTTTTCAAAAGAATGTGCAAATAGTTCTTTAGGAAAAGGACGTAAGGGGGAGAGCCGGAACACAAAGACAGGGCACTAAGAAGTGGGTATCAGCCTGTTGCTTCTTGGTGCCCTGTCTGGCTTGGATGAGGTGTGGAAGAGTCTTTACCAGCGACGGTCGAGGTAGAGCTCAAAGGGAAAATCATCCCGGTAGCCTTTGAAGACGCGGTTGCCTACATAATAGTCATAGATGCGCCACTCACCTTGGTAAGTAAAATAAAGGTATAGGACGCCATTCACGATTTCCCAGTCAAAGGTGTCGCTGTAGCAGGGAGCACCGTCATATTGATAATAGGTACGTTCCCATCCGGTACCGGCGTTGTCATACCGCCCTGCCATAAACATGATTTCACTGTATAAAGGCTCGCCATATGCATCGCTGGAACCGAAATCACCGTACCATGTCTGACCGAATGCTCCTGCCAGACCGTATCCGATGTCTTCGTCGGTTTCACAGGATGTCAGAGTCGTCAGGCTGATGACAGCCAGAATAGAAAGTAGGTAGAATTTGAATTTTGTCATCATAGTGCTCTTTATGTTTGTTGGTGTACAGGGCAAAGGTAGGATAAAAAACTGTACCTAAACAAAAGAATTGTGTAGAAAAGCACTGAAATGACGTGAATTTCCTATCTTTGTCTAAAGATTTTAGATAAAAAGACTTGAAATGAGACGCACGTTATTGACACTTAGCATATTGATGATGGCTGTTTTAGGCGTGAGCGCACAGCCGAAACTTTCGTTCGATACAGAGAAGTATGATTTTGGAGCCATTATGTGGAAGCAGCCTGCCACGGCGAAATTTGTCATTACAAACACCGGAAACAAGCCGCTGGTCATTCATAAAGTGGAAACTTCCTGCGGATGTGTCGTCTCGTCGTGGACCAAGAAGCCCGTACGTCCGCACCGGACCGCTGTGGTGGAAGCCACGTTCGATGCACGCATGTTGGGGCACTTCCATAAATTCGTCCGTATCTATTCCAATGCCACGGCTAAACCTGTCAGCCTTTCCATGATTGGAATGGTCAGCTCGGAGATTGTGGATTATTCGCGCAATTACCCCATTCAGATAGGTAGCATTCATATTGACACCGACCACATCGAGTTTGAGGATGCCAATAAGGGCGACAATCCGGTGTTTGAGTTGAAGGTGGCAAACGGTTCGTCGAAGGATTACACGCCTGTACTGATGCACCTGCCTTCCTACATCGAGGCGGAGGCTGTTCCTGAAAAGCTGGCTCCGAGGGAAGGTGGTATCGTGCGGCTGACGTTCCACAGTGACAAGGCGCCTTTCCTGGGTATCAACCGAACTTCCGTCTATCTGTCGCGCTATCCGGGTGATACCGTCGGCGAAGACAACCAGCTCAGTCTGATTTCTGTCCTGCTGCCCGACTTCTCCGGACTGACGGCTGCACAGAAGGCTAATGCACCGGTCATCCGTCTGTCTCATGAAGAACTCGATCTGGGCACGATGGGAGACAAGAAGACACTGAAGGGAACGGTAACCATCTCCAACGAAGGACGTTCGACACTGATGCTCCAAGACCTCCAGGTGACCAACCCGGCACTGAACGTCAGCGTGAAGAAGCAGACGATCGAACCGGGCAAGTCGGTGAAGATGCGCATCACGGTCAACGCCAAATACCTGCGTAATCACCTGGAGCATACGCCGCGTGTGATGATGATTACCAACGACCCGCGCCATCCGAAGAGTGAAATCAAAATCAAAGTGAAGAAATAAAGCCGGTCCTCTTGCCGGCAACTGTCCCCGCTTCTTGCCGACTGGAACGTCGGACGTAGGCGGAACTAAAGTGCCTAACCTGTTAAAACGTTTATGCTTATGGAACATCCCGAGAATGACGAAGCCTACAAGGGCTTGACCGTGAACCAAGGTATCGAAAAGCCGTCCATCATCAATCCTTACCTGAAGAAGCGTACCCGTGTGCGTCGGCGGGAATTGACGGCTGCCGACTATGTGGAAGGCATCCTCAAAGGCGATGTGACCATATTGAGCCGTGCCGTGACACTCGTGGAAAGCACGCTCCCGGAACATCAGGTGCTGGCGCAGGAAGTCATCGAGAAGTGCCTGCCTTATTCGGGAAACTCCGTACGTGTGGGCATCAGTGGTGTGCCGGGAGCCGGCAAGAGTACCTCCATCGATGTCTTCGGACTGCATGTACTTGAACGGGGCGGAAAGTTGGCAGTGCTTGCCATCGACCCGAGCAGTGAACGCAGCAAGGGGAGCATCCTGGGGGACAAGACCCGCATGGAGAAACTCTCCGTACACCCGAATTCGTTCATCCGTCCCAGCCCGTCAGCCGGTTCGTTGGGTGGTGTGGCACGCAAGACGCGCGAGACCATCATCCTCTGTGAAGCTGCCGGATACGACAAGATATTTGTGGAAACTGTCGGCGTGGGACAGAGCGAGACGGCCGTCCACTCGATGGTCGACTTCTTTCTGCTCATTCAGCTGGCAGGGACCGGAGACGAGTTGCAAGGCATCAAGCGTGGCATCATGGAGATGGCGGACGGCATCGTCATCAACAAGGCCGACGGTAACAACATCGAGAAGGCCAGGCTGGCAGCCACCCACTTCCGCAATGCACTCCATCTGTTCCCTGCTCCCGAAAGTGGCTGGACGCCTCAGGTGCTGACCTATTCGGGGTTCTACGGACTGGGCATCGCGGAAATCTGGAAGATGATCGACGACTACATCGCGTTTGTCAAGGAGAACGGCTACTTCGAGTACCGGCGCAACGAGCAGGCGAAATACTGGATGTATGAGACCATCAACGAGCATCTCCGCAACAGCTTCTACCAGAATCCGAAGATTGCCGACATGTTGCCCCGCAAGGAGCAGGCGGTGCTGACAGGCGGTCTGACGTCGTTCGTTGCCGCCAAGCAGCTGCTCGACGCCTATTTTGAAGAAATGAAATGAAACACAGAGTTTTGATACGCTGACGCCGTCAGAACATCACAGCGCCCTCTTGCCGAACGGTATGTCCATCGGCAGGAGGGCGCTGTCTTTCTGTATACAGGTGTATGCCGGTGAACCACCTGTTGAGGCTTAACAACTCCTAAAAGAATACAAACTGTAAGCATTTCGGAAAAGCTGGTCGCATTTGGCTTTCCGCCGTCTTTTTTATCATTTTATAAATTCGTACCTTTGCGCCCTGAATTCAAATAGGTATTATGGGAACATTTAATTGTATTGGAGTTTTGACTTCCGGAGGTGATGCCCCGGGAATGAATGCGGCAATCAGGGCCGTGACCCGTGCGGCCATCTCGAAAGGTATTCGGGTAAAAGGTATTTTCAGAGGATACAAAGGACTGGTGACGAACGAGATTTCAGAATTGTATTCGGACAGTGTCAGCAATATCATCCAACGCGGTGGAACCATCCTGAAGACAGCACGTTGTGCCGAGTTCATGACTCCCGAGGGGCGTCAGGTGGCTTACGACAACATGGTGAAGGAGGGCATCGAGGCATTGGTGGTTATCGGAGGAGACGGTTCACTGACGGGTGCACGCATCTTCGCACAGGAGTTCAACGTGCCTTGCATCGGATTGCCCGGCACCATCGACAACGACCTCTTTGGCACCGATACGACCATCGGCTATGATACGGCACTGAACACCATTGTCGAGGCGATTGACAAGATACGCGACACGGCCACTTCCCACGAGCGTCTGTTCTTCATCGAGGTGATGGGACGGGATGCCGGATTCCTGGCATTGAACGGTGCCATTGCCGGAGGTGCCGAGGCGGCAATCATCCCCGAATACATCACGGAGGAAGACCAGTTGGAAGAGTTCATCAAACGTGGCTTCCGCAAATCAAAGAACAGCAGCATTGTGCTCGTTGCCGAGAGCAAGAGCAAGGGAGGTGCGCTTGACATCGTGGAGCGCATGAAGAAGGACTTCCCGGGATACGACGCACGTGTCTCCATCCTGGGACACTTGCAACGCGGAGGAAGTCCCACGGCACATGACCGCATCATTGCGAGCCGGATGGGTGCTGCTGCGGTAGATGCCCTGCTGGAGGACCAGCGTAACGTGATGATTGGCATCGTGCGTGATGAAATCGTCTACGTCCCCTTCACCCGCGCCATCAAGAACGACAAGCAGGTGAAGCCCGAACTGATCGACATGCTGCGTCAGCTGTGCATCTGAGTGCACCGGACACAAGACGCCCCAACTGAATCGGAAGAGGGTGTGTCGTAATTGTAATGAGCCCCAAAAGTCTTTTAGCGGACTTTTGGGGCTCATTGCATTTTTGATATACATTTCGAACATTTGCGTTTGACCGGGCAAACACAAGTCTTCGACCGGATAAACACAAGCGTTTGACCTGACAAACATAGTAGTTTGATAGACCAAAGTATAATACTTAGGCTGGCTAAGTATAATACTTAGGGGGCCTAAGTATAATACCTTTCCAGGGCAGGTATGATACTTACATCTGTCAAACTAATTAGTTTGACAGGTCAAACACTTGTGTTTGGTGAGTCAAACGCATGTGTTTGGCAGAGCAAACTCTTAGGTTCCATCCGTCGGACAACTGTAAACACGAAACTGCTTCTCTCAACAGGCATTTGCCGGGTGGTTGGGAATTTTCGGGGGAACGGATGAGAGGATGACGAAATGTGCACGGAAGTTTGATAGTTTCGTCTGTTTTTTCTACTTTAGTAGCCTAAAACCCTATGATAAAGGACTTTATTGTAAAACCGCCCACGAGGTGCAAAATGCTGGGCAGGCTTTACTCTGCTGTCTTTTAGTTTCTTTATAATCACACGGAACTAACTGATATTGTAAAAATAACACCATGAAGAAAAGTATGACCTTTAAGACGAGATGCACCGTTCTGTTTGCGGCAGCCTTGACACTGGCTGGCTGTGCCACGACAGAGGTGAGTAAAGAAAATGTAGCAGATACCATCGGTACGGGCAATCCTTATCTGCCCCTGTGGGAACACCTTCCCGACGGGGAGCCGCGTGTGTTTGAAGACCCGGATAATCCCGGGAAGTTCCGCGCGTACATCATTGGTTCGCACGATTTGCGCTATACGGAATATTGCGGACCAGACATCCGCATGTGGTCGGCTCCGGTGGAAGACCTGACCGACTGGAGGGACGAAGGTCCTATCTTCACCTATCAGGTGGATGGGCAATGGGATGTGATGTTTGCTCCTGACCTGGTGGAAATCAAGAAGAAAGATGGAACGAAAGAGTATTATCTCTATCCTCACAGCCGTGGTGCCGGACGCGAGGCAATGGTTTGCAAGGGCAGCCGTCCCGACGGACCGTTTACGCCGGTCAATCTGACGGAGGATGGCAAGCAGACCGTACCCGGCAGCATCTTCGGTTTTGACCCGTCCGTTTTTGTGGAAAACATCACCGACGCCAACGACCCGGACTATGCAACCGGATTCCGTGCCTATGGCTTCTGGGGTTTCCAACGTTCGTCGGCTGACCAGAATACCATGTATTCCGCCCGCCCCGGAACTGAGATTATCCCTTACTTCATTCCGGCAAGTACGTCCGAAGGCGAAATCCGCGACCCGAAGGGAACGACTTATCCGGCTCTGTACAAGGAGCAGAACCCGAAGGACTTCAACTTCTTTGAGGCTTCATCCATCCGTCAGGTGGGCAACAAGTATGTGATGATTTTCTCCGGTTATTCCGGTCCGGAGTATGGTTTGGGCAATACGAACTCCACCCTGCGCTATGCTTTTGGTGATACACCGTTGGGTCCGTGGAGAAGCGGAGGCGTCCTGGTGGATTCCCGCGGCGTGGTGCTCAATGAGGATGGCAGCCGTCTGCAGATCACCAATGCTGCCCACAACACACACGGAAGCTTGCAGGAAATCAATGGACAATGGTATGTGTTCTATCATCGTCCGCCACGAGGCTTCGGGTTCGCCCGTCAGGCAATGGTGGCTCCGGTGCTTATCGAGTGGGATGAGAAGCCGGTGGCAGAAGGTGGAAAGGTGACCATCCACGGATACGATCCGTATGCTGCCGACAGCATCTGGCAGGCAAAGGCTAGCAACGGGGATACGTACACCGGTGCCGAGGTGACTTCGGAAGGTTTCCAGATTTACGGTATGCCTCCTTATAAATATTACTCTGCCGGATACGCCTGCTACCTGTCGAACGGGCAGGCAATGCAGGATTCCTGGGACATCTGGGACAACAACATGCCTGTCGTGATGAAGAGTGGCGACATCGTCGGTTTCAAATACTTCGGTTTCGGAGGGCTGGCACAGGCACAGAAGGGTCTGAAACCGTTTGAAGGCGTGAAGGCTGGCAACGGGACTTCGTTCAACCTCTTCCTGAAACCGTCGACCGATGCTTCGTTCAAGGTGGCTGTCTGGTTGGATGGTCCGTGGGACAACGAGGTGTGGAAAGGCAAGAAGATTGCCGAGATTACCGTACCGGCTGGGACGGCTCATGAGGTGACGCGTTACACGGTCGACGTTGCCGATGCTGTGGACGGCTTGGACAAGAAGCATGCCATCTACCTGGTTGCTGAAGGCGATGCCGGTGCCGAGCTGTGTGCACTGCAGGGTGTGGGCTTCAGCAAGAAGGGCAGTGAGTTGAACTACCCGGCTGTGCCTTCCGTAGAAATCAAGGTGGACGGACAGAGCGTGGAACTCCCCACGATACCGGTGCGCTCGACCAACGAAAACGGTTATGTGGGCTACGACCAATATGCTGTTGAGTACACCCTTCCGGCTGACGGTACGGATGTTCCGAAAGTAGAGGCTTCCTCCAATGACTCGCGTGTGAAGGTGGAAGTCACTCAGCCCGATGCCAGAAACGGCAAGGCGGTAGTCAAGTTCGACTACAATGGCAAGGTGAAGACCTACACCGTGGTTCTCAAGTAAGACGAACAACGTATTAGTTGACAAGGAGACGAGTTGACGGGGACGCAAGGCTATGCACTTGTTTACCCGTCGGCTCGTCTCCTTAATTTATTGGCTCCCTGGTTTTACTGGTTGCCTGCATCCGGGGCTGTCATCTCATTTACAGTGCCTCCGGTCTTTTCCTCAATGGCTTTCCGGCATGCCTCCATGAGCCATTTGGGGGTCGAGGTGGCTCCACAGATGCCGATGGTGTCGGCGTGTTCCACCAGGCTGAAGTCTATCTCTTCGGGGTCGTCCACGAGGAAGGAGTTGGGGTTTACTTTCTTGCACTCGTTGAACAGGATTTTGCCGTTGGAGCTTTTCTTTCCGCTGACGAAGAAGATGAGGTCGTGCTGCTTGGCGAAGTCGCGGATGTTCGGCATGCGGTTCGCCACTTGGCGGCAGATGGTGTCGGATGACTGGAAGGTGACGCCCGGTGCGATGTGCTGCCGGATGTATTCGGTGATCTGGTTGAACTCATCCAGCGACTTGGTTGTCTGGGAGTAGAGGCGGATGTCTTTGGTGAAGTCGAGCTTCTTTGCCTCTTCCAGCGATTCGATGACGATGGCTTTCCCTTCCGTCTGTCCCACCAGACCGAGCACCTCGGCATGTCCGTTCTTGCCGTAGATGACAACCTGCTTTTCCTGTTCGGCAGGTGCGGCATATTCCTTTTTGATGCGTTTCTGCAGTTGCAGCACGACGGGACAGGTGGCGTCGATGATTTCGATGCCGTTCTTCCGTGCCGTCTCGTACGTTTCTGGCGGTTCGCCGTGGGCACGCAGCAGCACTTTCACGTTGTGCAGTTGGCGGAACTCGTCGTGGTTGATGGTGATGAGTCCCATCTGTTTCAGCCGTTCACACTCCCGTCCGTTGTGGACGATGTCGCCCAGGCAGTAGAGGGTTCCTCCCTTCTTCAGTTCCTCTTCGGCTTTCTTGATGGCGGTTGTCACGCCGAAGCAGAAGCCCGAGCCCTTGTCTATTTCGATTCGTTTCATCCTTCAGTTACTCGTTTGAATTGTTCCAGTAGCCATGCCTTCTGTTCCTCGATGGTCAGGAGGCTGTTGTCGAGCAGCAGGGCGTCGTCCGCCTTCCGCAGCGGGCTTACCTCGCGATGCTGGTCGATGTAGTCCCGTTCCTGTACATTCTTCAGGATGTCCTCGTAGCTTGCCGGCTGTCCCTTTGCCTTCAGTTCGTCATAGCGTCTTTGGGCACGTATCTCGGGTGATGCCGTGACGAAGATTTTCAGTTCCGCGTCCGGGAACACCGCCGTGCCGATGTCGCGTCCGTCCATGACGATTCCCTTTGCCTTTCCCATTTCCTGTTGCAGACGGACGAGCGCCCGGCGCACGAATCCCAATGCCGCAATCGGGCTGACGTGCGAGGACACCTCCATGCCGCGTATCTCCCTTTCGACATTCTCGCCGTTGAGACAGGTTTGGGGAAGGTGGGTTTCCGGGTCGAGGCGGAAGGAGATGTCAATGGCGGGCATATCCTTTTCCAAGGCTTCGGTGTCGATGCCTTCCGGAGTGAAATAGCCTTTCCGCAGACTGTAGAGGGTCACGGCGCGGTACATGGCGCCGCTGTCGATGTAGATGTAGCCGACGGCTCTTGCCAGGTCCTTTGCCATGGTGCTTTTGCCGCAAGAGGAGAAGCCGTCGATAGCGATGGTTATCTTTTTCATGTCTCGTTTTATTAGGGGATGTACGCCGGTGCATGGTCTCTCCTCCACCTTGTCAGGACGGACGGGACGGCTCCGGCGTCGGTTTAAAATCAAGGCTCCAAAGGTAGAGATAAAAAGTGAATAAGCCTTTCTTTATTTTCGGAGTTTAGGCAAAATGAAGTACTTTTGTCTTATGGAACTGAAGAAATCATCGCGAGCAGATTTGGAGCGAGGCAGGGGCTTCCGCTTCGCCATCGGGCTGGTGGTAGTCCTGGCGGTTGTGGTCGTTGCCTTCCGTTGGAAGACGCCTTCTTCCCAGCCCGTCGTATTGCCTCCGGTGGAACTCCCGGCATTGCCGATGGAAGCCAGTCTGCCTCCGGTGGAGATGGAGAGACCGTTGGATGTTCCGGAAGAATCTCCTCAGCCCGAGCAGGTTGTGGCGACTGATTTTGACCATGTGGAGGCGGTGGCAGATGCGCCCGAGTCCGATGTGCGTCAGTTGATACAGGATGCCCTGCGTCCGGTACCGCTGACCCGGGAAGAGAAGGAAGAAGAGCTGGCAGAGCTCCCGAAGGCCGAGGAAGAAGCCCCGGCAGTGGTCCAGCCCGACACGTTGCCCCATTTCCCGGGGGGAGATGCCGCCTGCATGCGATTCCTGTCCCGGCATGTGCGCTATCCTTCGACAGCCGTCAGCGGAAAGGTGCGTGGCTGTGTGCTGGTGCAGTTCATTGTGGAGGCTGACGGGAAACTGACGGATTTCCGGGTCCTGGAAGGTGTGTCGCCGGCACTGGATGCCGAAGCCTTGCGTGTGGTGAAGCTGATGCCTCCCTGGCAACCCGGTCGGAGGAACGGGAAGCCGGTGCGCTTTCTCTATGTCATCCCCGTTGATTTCCGCTTGCGCTGACGGTTTCGTTCCATGATGAGCCTGATGAAAGAATAACCCCAAAAACAGAAGATATGATGTTTACAACCAAAGAACTGTCGGACAAAGTGAACCGGTACATTGCGGACTGGCACTATTCCCGTCGCCCCGAGGGGCTTTATGCACCCATTCAATACGTACTCTCGTTGGGAGGAAAGCGCCTGCGTCCGGTGCTGATGCTGATGGCGTACAACCTTTACAGGGACGATGTGGATACCATCCTGCCCTCTGCCGTCGGTCTGGAGACATACCATAATTATACCTTGCTTCATGATGACCTGATGGACCGTGCCGACATGCGCCGCAACAAGCCGACGGTGCACAAGGTGTGGGACGACAACACCGCCATCCTGTCGGGCGACGCGATGCTCATCAGCGCCTACCGCCTGTTGAGCGAATACCCGCCCCAAGTGCTGCCGCAGATCCTCGCCCGCTTCAATACGATGGCCATCGAAGTCTGCGAAGGACAACAATACGATATGGATTTCGAAGCCCGGGAGTCGGTTTCGGTCGAGGAGTATCTCCACATGATCGAACTCAAAACTTCGGCCCTACTGTCGGGTGCGACCGTCATCGGAGCGATCATCGGCGGGGCGGGCGAAGAAGACTGTCAACGCCTCTATCGTTTCGCCACCGAACTGGGACTGGCGTTCCAGTTGCAGGATGACCTGCTGGACAGTTACGGCGACGAACGGCTGGGCAAGGCGATCGGAGGCGACATCCTCGAAGGCAAAAAGACCTACCTGATGGTCCTGGCCCTCAGCAAGGCGTCGGCCGCCGAGCATCGAATCCTCGCTTCGACCTATTCCGATCCGACTCTTTCCGATCAGCAGAAGATCGCGCGCGTGCGGGAGGTTTTCGACAAACTGGGCGTCGCCCGTCTGACCGAACAGCAGATCAACCACCGCTTCGAGCGGGCGTTGAACACTCTCGATACGTTATCCGTACAGTCGGAAGGCACGGCCCGCCTGCGGGAGTACGCCGGCAGCCTGATCGGACGCAACAAATAAATCCTCGGCCCAATGAAACGCAGCGACATAGAGATCATGGCTCCTGCAGGAAGTTACGAATCCCTGCATGCAGCGATCGACGCCGGAGCCAACTCCGTTTATTTCGGAGTGGGAAGGCTCAATATGCGGGCCCAATCCGCCGCCAACTTCACCCTGGAAGATATGGGGCAGATCGTTTCGATCGCCCGTGAACACGGCGTGAAAAGCTATCTGACGGTCAATACGGTGATTTACGACGAAGAGATCGAAACCCTGCACGCGACCATCGACCGTGCCTGCGAGGTGGGCGTGGACGCCATCATCGCCGAGGGCATGGAGTCCGGCGGCCATGTGGGCGACCTGACCACCATGGTGCTGGTGCCCCAGGTGTGCGACGTGACGAACAAGGC
>ERZ780212.2605-NODE-2605-length-11029-cov-1.998451_pt1 | contig 11029 bp, 8 predicted proteins | sample MGYA00511364_ERZ780212 | MGnify/ENA primary metagenome ERZ780212 (study PRJEB29588, sample SAMEA2147991) | human gut metagenome | biome: human gut; feature: human-associated habitat; material: faeces | place: Denmark | collected 2008/2010 ...
CTATTCGCGAAGGCGGCCACACGGTCGGCGCCGGCGTCGTTGCCCAGATCATCGAGTAATGATCACCTCCTGAAGGTCGAGCTTCAAGCTTGACCTGAAGGGAAGACAGGGGCATAGCTCAATCGGCAGAGCGACGGTCTCCAAAACCGTAGGTTGAGGGTTCGATTCCTTCTGCCCCTGCCAAAAAACAAGAAAAGCCAAGTTGGGTAATCCAGCTTGGCTTTTCTCTTGCGCGGAAGAAAAACCGGTCATTGGCAATGCATCGAAAATGAAATGCCGGTAAAATCATCTGCTATTTTTCGTCAAGTCCCGCCAGAAGGCATTAATCATGGGCTCAAGGGAGCCCAATGCGCAGGTGCGGGAGATCTGGATTCAATTCATGAGCACTCAAGAAGTTGAAACCGCCTCGAGCAAGAGCGATCTCGTCCTTGTGACGCTGGCCGCGCTCTGCGCTCTCGGCGGGGTAGTTGCCTTTGCGCTCCTCTCCGAACAGGCTCTGGCGGTGCGCCTGGGCGCCCTTTGCGGCGGACTGGTCCTCGCGCTGATCATTGCCTGGCTTTCTCCTTCCGGAAAGCGCTTCCTTGCATACGGTCAGCAGTCCTATGAAGAGCTGCGCCGCGTCGTTTGGCCGACCCGCAAGGAAACGCTCAATACGACGGGCCTGGTGATGGCTTTTGTGGTCATCATCGCCTTCTTTCTTTTCTTCTGCGACATGATCATCGAATGGGGGCTTTACGACGTCCTCCTTCGTCTCTCGCTCTAATCGACAGTTTGGAAGGGATGAGCCATGGCTAACGACAATATGCACTGGTACACGCTCCATGTTTACTCCTCTATGGAAAAGAGCGTGAAGAATGCTCTGGAGGAGCGTATTGCTCAGAGCGGTCCTCTTCGCGACAGCTTCGGCGAAGTGCTGCTTCCGATTGAGAAGGTTCACGAAGTGCGCAACGGGCGCAAGATGACGACCGAGCGCCGCATGTACCCGGGCTACGTCTTCATTCAGATGGAAATGAACGATGCCACGTGGCATCTGGTCAACAGCACGCCGCGCGTGATTGAGTTCCTCGGGAACAACAATCCCGTCATGCTCTCGCCCGCGGAAGTGAGCAACATTCTGAATGCTGCTGAAACGAGCGCCGAGAAGCCCCGTCCGAAGATTGAATTCGAGGTGGGAGAAATGGTGCGCGTCAAGTCGGGCGCCTTCAAGGACTTCACCGGCCGCGTGGAAGTTGTCGATTACGACAAGAGCCGCCTCAACGTGTTTGTTTCGATCTTCGGTCGCGACACGCCGGTTGATCTCGCCTTCAACGAAGTTGAGAAGATCTAAAAATTTTTTGGGGAAAGCGGTTGCACCTCAAAAAACTGAGGTGTATAGTCGCGCTTCTCTCGTTTAACCAACTGGGGAGCCCGCTGATCCGAATGGATTAAGCAGGGCGTTTGAACCCAATAGGAATTTACGCCAAATGGCAAAGAAAATCGTCGGCTTTATTAAGCTGCAGGTTCCTGCCGGCAAGGCTAACCCCTCGCCCCCAATCGGCCCGGCTCTCGGTCAGCGCGGCCTGAACATCATGGAGTTCTGCAAGGCGTTCAACGCGAAGACGCAGGGCATGGAAGCTGGTCTTCCGATCCCGGTCGTGATCACTGCGTACGCTGACAAGAGCTTCACGTTCATCATGAAGACCCCCCCGGCCACCATCCTCATCAAGAAGGCGGCCAAGATTCAGAAGGGTTCTTCGCGTCCGCACACGGACAAGGTGGGCAAGATCACGCGCGCTCAGGCCGAAGAGATCGCCAAGACCAAGGAGCCGGATCTTACGGCTGCTGATCTGGATGCCGCTGTTCGTACGATCGCGGGTTCCGCTCGTTCGATGGGCATCATTGTGGAGGGTCTCTAAATGGCTAAGCTTACGAAGCGTCAGCAGGCGTTCCAGGGCAAGATTGAAGCCGGCAAGGCCTATCCCGCTCTTGATGCCTTCAACATCGTTCGCGCCAACGCGACCGCCAAGTTTGACGAATCCGTGGACGTTGCCATTCAGCTCGGCATCGATCCCCGCAAGTCCGACCAGGCCGTCCGCGGCGCTGTCGTGATGCCGGAAGGCACGGGCAAGACTGTCCGCGTCGCCGTCTTCACGCAGGGCGCCAAGGCCGATGAAGCCCGCGCTGCCGGTGCTGATATCGTCGGTTTCGACGACCTCGCCGCCAAGGTTAAGGCTGGTGAACTCGACTTTGACGTCGTGATCGCTTCGCCGGATGCCATGCGCGTTGTCGGCCAGCTCGGCCAGATCCTCGGCCCGCGCGGCCTCATGCCGAACCCCAAGGTCGGCACGGTCACGCCGAACGTCGCTCAGGCTGTCAAGAACGCCAAGGCTGGTCAGGTCCAGTTCCGCGCCGACAAGGCCGGCATCATTCATGCGCCGATCGGCCGCGCTTCCTTCGAAGCCGAACGTCTGCGCACGAACCTCGCCGCGCTCGTCGATCAGCTCACGAAGCTCAAGCCCGCCTCCTCGAAGGGTCAGTATCTCTGCAAGATCTCTGTCTCCTCGACGATGGGCCCGGGCCTTCGCATTGATGCCGGCACCATCAACGCGTAATACAACTTTTCCAGGAGCGGCACTCCTGTAGTGCGCCAGGCGGCGCGGATTCCATCAGAATCTGGCGCCGCTCGAGCGAACCCCGTCAGCGGGGATGCCCGGAAGTCGAATGATTTCCGCTGAGGCTGTGAAGCCTCAAGGGCTTTGGGTGGTTCAGCCCGAACCCGGCCGGAAAGGCTGGTGAAGGCTGAACTGCTGTCAAAGACCGCTGGAGAGCGCCAGTTTCCGCCGGACACGGAAGAAACAGATGTCCGGGGAAGTCCCGCTTTTAATTCTCTTGAGCCGCTTTTCAAGCTTCTTCCGCTCGAAAATGCGGTTGCCGACAAGAGGTCCAGCGCAGACGGCACCGAAGAGAGACATTGCGTCGTGTTTGCAAAGTGATTGTCCTAATAAGGGATGCATCACTTCCGACAGAAGTCAAGCTCTCAGAAGGTTGCCGGTTAATCGCAACCGGCGTCGGCCGCAAGGCTGACGTCTCTGAGTGGAGCCAGACCATGGGTCTTAATCGTGAAGACAAGGCGGCAGTCATTGCGGAGATTTCGGAAGTTGTTTCGAATTCGTCCGCGATGGTCATCGCCGAATACCGTGGGCTGACCGTACAGGCCGTCACGAAGCTGCGCGCTGAAGCGCGCAAGAATGGCGTGACGCTGCGTGTTGTCAAGAACACTCTGGTTCGCCGCGCCGTGGAAGGCACGGGGTTTGCCGGACTTGCTGACCAGTTTGCTGGTCCGCTCGTCTACGGCTTCTCCGCCGACCCGGTCGCTGTGGCCAAGGTTCTCGTCAACTTCGCCAAGGACAACGAAAAGCTCGTCGTTAAGGGCGGTGCGATGGCCAACTACGTCATGGACGTGGAAGCCGTCAAGCAGCTCGCCTCGATGCCGAGCCGCGACGAACTCCTTGCCAAGTTGATGGCGACGATGAACGAGCCGATCGCGAAGTTCGTCCGCACCATCAACGAGGTTCCGGCGCGCTTCGTGCGCACCGTGGCCGCTGTGCGCGATGCCAAGGAACAGGCCGCTGCCTGATCCCAATCACCTTTCAAAATTTAAACACTACGTAATACGGAGCTAAAAATGGCCCTTACCAATGAAGAAATCCTTGACGCAATCGCGTCCAAGACCGTCCTCGAAATCTCTGAACTCATCAAGATGATGGAAGAGAAGTTCGGTGTTTCCGCTGCTGCCGCCGCTGTCGCTGTGGCCGCCCCGGGTGCTGCCGCTGGTGGCGCCGCTGCTGAAGAAAAGACCGAATTTGACGTCGTTCTCGAAGCCGCCGGCTCGAACAAGATCGCCTGCATTAAGGCTGTCCGTGAACTCACGGGCCTCGGCCTCAAGGAAGCCAAGGACCTCGTCGAAGGCGCTCCGAAGGCTGTTAAGGAAGGCCTCCCGAAGGCTGACGCCGAAGCCGCTGCCAAGAAGCTCGAAGAGGCTGGCGCCAAGGTCGTTCTCAAGTAATATTTACTTGGATACACCAGTGCGTGCGGATGCCTCCGGGCGTCCGCCGCAACTCAAAGCCTCCGCAAGGAGGCTTTGATCTGTTTTTCTTTTGTGATCCATGAGAAAATCAGATCAAAGTCTTTACCTTGATGAATCGTCTTTCCAGCAGACAATCTGTTATTGCGCGCCGCGCGGACTCAGACCAGTTGAAAGTCTGAAGTGCCGAGCGGCTTTTCGGCGTCTCCCCTTTTTTATCTCATCAAGAGCCGACTTCTCCCGGTTCATTCCTAATGTCGAACGGAGTCTACATGTCGTACTCGTTCACTGAAAAGAAGCGCATCCGCAAGAGCTTCGCCTCTCGCCCGAGCGTCCTTGAAGTGCCTTCCCTGCTTGATATTCAGCTTCGTTCGTACGAAGACTTCCTGCAGGCCAACGTGAAGCCCGCTGCGCGCAGCAGCAATCTCGGCCTTCAGGCCGCCTTCACTTCGATCTTCCCGATCACGAGCAACAATGGTTACGCCCGTCTGAGATTCGCTGGCTACAACCTCGCCGAACCTGAGTTCGACGTGGCTGAGTGCCAGCTGCGCGGCCTTACCTACTGCTCGCGTCTTCGCGCCAAGATCCGTCTTGAAATCTATGATCGCGAAGCCGCTCAGCCGGAAACGATCAAGGAAATCCGTGAGAACGACGTCTACATGGGCGAAATCCCCCTGATGACGGAAAAGGGTTCGTTCATTGTGAACGGCACGGAACGCGTCATCGTTTCCCAGCTGCACCGTTCTCCCGGCATCTTCTTCGAGCATGACAAGGGCAAGACCCATTCGTCGGGCAAGCTCCTCTTCTCGGCTCGCGTTATTCCCTACCGCGGTTCGTGGCTTGACTTCGAATTCGACGCCAAGGACATCCTTTACTTCCGCGTCGACCGCCGCCGCAAGATGCCCGGCACGATCCTCCTGAAGGCCATCGGCTATTCGGTCGAGGACATCCTCGCGCGCTTCTTCGCTTTCGACAGCTTCCAGCTTCTCAAGAGCGGAGCGAAGCTCCCTGTCGTCCCTGAACGACTTAAGGGCCAGACGATGTCGTTCGACATTACGGACGGCGAAGGCAAGGTCATCGTTCCGCATGACAAGCGCATTACTGCCAAGCATCTGCGCGACATTTCGAAGGCCGGCGTGACGACGATCGCCGTCCCCGACGACTACCTCCTCGGGCGCGTTCTTGCGAAGAACATTGTCGACGCGCAGACGGGCGAAGTCATTGCTCAGGCCAATGAGGAAATCACGGAAGCGACGCTCGAGCACCTGCGCGTCTCCCGCGTGCGCAAGATCGAGACGCTCTTTACGAATGAGCTCGATCACGGCGCTTATATTTCCAACACGCTGCGCCTTGACGACACGCCGGATCAGTTCTCCGCCCGTGTTGCCATCTACCGCATGATGCGTCCGGGCGAACCGCCCACGGAAGAAGCGGTTGAGACGCTCTTCGACCGCCTCTTCTTTGATGCTGATGCGTACGATCTGTCGCGCGTCGGCCGCATGAAGGTCAACGCCCGTTTCGGCCGTCCCTCTGCCGAAGGCGCCCGCACGCTTACGAAGGAAGACATCGTTGACACGATGGCGCTTCTCGTTGCGCTTCGCAACGGTCAGGACGACGTCGAGCTCGTCGACGAAAAGGGTGAAAAGCGCATTTGCCCGGTGAACGGCGTCGACGACATCGACCACCTCGGCAACCGCCGCGTCCGCTGCGTCGGCGAACTCGCCGAGAATCAGTTCCGCGCCGGCCTCGTGCGCGTTGAGCGTGCCGTCAAGGAACGCCTCAACCAGGCCGAAAGCGACGGCCTTACGCCGCAGGATCTGATCAATTCGAAGCCCATCTCGGCCGCGATCCGCGAGTTCTTCGGTTCGAGCCAGCTCTCGCAGTTCATGGACCAGACGAACCCGCTCTCGGAAATCACGCATAAGCGCCGTATTTCCGCTCTCGGTCCTGGCGGTCTGACGCGCGAGCGCGCCGGCTTTGAAGTGCGCGACGTGCACTCGACCCACTACGGTCGCGTCTGCCCGATTGAAACGCCTGAAGGTCCGAACATCGGCCTTATTAATTCGCTCGCTCTTTATGCGCGCCTCAACGAGTACGGCTTCCTTGAAACGCCGTACCGCAAGGTTGTCGACGGCGTGGCGACGAAGGAAATTCACTACCTTTCCGCCATTGAGGAAGGCAAGTACATCATCGCTCAGGCCAACGCCGAGATGGATGATCACGGCCGCCTTACGCAGGAACTCGTTTCCGCCCGCGACAACGGCGAAACGATTCTTGCCTCGCCCGAACGCATTCAGTACATGGACGTTGCGCCGGCGCAGATTGTTTCCTGCGCTGCCGCTCTGATTCCGTTCCTTGAACACGATGACGCGAACCGTGCTCTGATGGGCGCGAACATGCAGCGTCAGGGCGTGCCCTGCCTGCGTCCGGAAAAGCCTGTCGTCGGTACGGGCATCGAACGCACGGTGGCCGTCGAAGACGGCCGTCCAGGCGCGCCGCGGCGGCGTTGTCGACTATGTCGACGCCAACCGCGTGGTTATCCGCGTGAACGATGAGGAATCGGTTGCCGGTGAAACGGGCGTGGACATCTACAACCTGCAGAAGTTCACCCGTTCCAACCAGTCGACCAACATCAATCAGCGTCCGATCGTTGTGAAGGGCGATCGCGTGGCTGTGGGCGACGTGCTCGCCGACGGCGCTTCGACCGATACGGGCGAACTCGCCCTCGGCCAGAACATGCTGATCGCGTTCATGCCGTGGAACGGCTACAACTACGAAGACTCGGTGCTTATCAGCGAGCGCGTGGTTGCCGACGACCGCTACACCTCGATCCACATCGAGGAGCTTTCGGTTGTTTCGCGCGACACGAAGCTCGGGCCTGAGGAAATCACCCGCGACATTTCGAACCTCTCGGAAAACCAGCTCTCCCGTCTTGATGATTCCGGCATCGTCTTCATCGGCGCCGAAGTCAAGGCCGGCGACGTGCTCGTCGGCAAAGTGACGCCGAAGGGCGAAACCCAGCTCACGCCGGAAGAGAAGCTCCTGCGCGTGATCTTCGGCGAGAAGGCTTCGGATGTGAAGGATACGTCGCTGCGCGTTCCGTCCGGCATGACCGGCACGGTTATCGACGTGCAGGTCTTCACCCGCGACGGCGTGAAGCGCGACAAGCGTGCTGAAAGCATCATTGCCGAGGCGCTCAAGCGTTATCGCCGCGATCTTGACGACCAGCTGCGCATTGTGGAACGCGACTCCTTCGACCGTCTGCGTCGTCAGCTCGCCGGCCACAAGGTCGTGAGCACGATGAAGCTCGAGGGCCTCCCCGCCGACTGCGTGCTGACGCCCGAATTCCTCGCCACCATGCAGGGCTACGATCTCTTTGACCTGCGCATGGAAGAGGAATCCGCTCAGCACTACATCGATCTCACGAAGCAGGCGATCGAGCACACGCGCGAAGACAATTCCCGCAAGTACGACATCAAGAACGACAAGCTTACGCGCGGCGACGAACTGCCCCCGGGCGTGCTCAAGATGGTGAAGGTGTACATCGCCGAACGCCGTCGTCTGCAGCCCGGCGACAAGATGGCCGGCCGTCACGGCAACAAGGGCGTGGTCTCCAAGATCTGCCCGGTTGAAGATATGCCGTACATGGCCGACGGTCGTCCCGCCGACATCGTTCTTAATCCGCTCGGCGTGCCGTCGCGCATGAACATCGGTCAGGTGCTTGAAGTTCACCTCGGCTGGGCCGCCAAGGGCATCGGTTGGCGCATTGAGCAGATGCTCAAGACCGAGCAGATCCGTCAGATCCGTGCGTTCCTCAATGAGGTCTACAACCGTACCGGCAAGCACGAGGATCTCGACAGCCTTACGGATGAGGAACTCATGCGCATGGCCCGCAACCTGCAGAACGGCGTTCCGTTCGCCACGCCGGTCTTTGACGGTGCTACGGAAGAGCAGATCCGCATGATGCTCGACCTCGCTTTCCCGGATGAGGAAGCCGCTCGTCTGCAGCTCACGCCCTCGAAGACCCAGGCGACCCTCTATGACGGCCGTACGGGTGATGCTTTCGAGCGTCCTGTGACTGTGGGCTACATGCACTACCTCAAGCTGCACCACCTCGTCGACGACAAGATGCACGCGCGCTCCACTGGCCCGTACTCTCTCGTCACGCAGCAGCCTCTGGGCGGCAAGGCGCAGTTCGGCGGCGAAATGGAAGTCTGGGCGCTCGAAGCCTACGGTGCGGCTTACGTGCTGCAGGAAATGCTTACCGTCAAGTCCGACGATGTCAACGGCCGCACGAAGGTCTATGAAAACCTCGTCAAGGGCGAGCACAAGATTGAAGCGGGCATGCCCGAATCCTTCAACGTGCTCGTGAAGGAAATCCGGTCGCTCGGCATCGACATCGACCTCGTCAAGAACTAAGAGAGGATTTAAGCGAAATGAATTCTGCGCTTAATGACATTTTCAACCAGGTCCACAAGGACGAGCATTTCGATGCCATCCGCATCGGTCTTGCCAGCCCTGAAAAGATCCACTCCTGGTCCTACGGCGAAGTCAAGAAGCCGGAGACGATCAACTACCGCACTCAGAAGCCTGAGCGCGACGGTCTTTTCTGCGCGAAGATCTTCGGGCCGGTGAAGGACTACGAATGCCTTTGCGGCAAGTACAAGCGCCTTAAGAACCGCGGCGTCATCTGCGAAAAGTGCGGCGTTGAAGTGACGCTCGCCAAGGTGCGCCGTGAACGCATGGGCCACATTGACCTTGCGAGCCCGGTGGCGCACATCTGGTTCCTCAAGAGCCTGCCGTCGCGCATGGGCATGGTGCTCGATATTCCGCTTCGCGACATCGAGCGCGTGCTTTACTTCGAAGCCTACATCGTTGTTGATCCGGGCCTTTCGACGCTCGAGCGCGGCCAGCTCCTCAATGAAGAGGAGTTCATCCAGAAGACGGCTGAATTCGGCGACGACTTCAAGGCCATGATGGGCGCTGAAGCGATCGGCGAACTCCTTCGCACGATTGACATCGACTCGGAAGTTGCCCGTCTTCGCGACGAGCTCGCCAACACGGCTTCGGAAGCGAAGATCAAGAAGTTCGCCAAGCGTCTCAAGGTTCTTGAAGGCTTCCAGCGTTCGGGCATCAAGCCTGAATGGATGATCATGACGGTTCTTCCGGTGCTTCCGCCGGATCTCCGTCCGCTCGTCGCGCTCGACGGCGGCCGCTTTGCGACCTCGGATCTTAATGATCTCTATCGCCGCGTCATCAACCGCAACAACCGCCTGAAGCGTCTCCTTGAAATCAAGGCTCCGGACATCATCGTGCGCAATGAAAAGCGCATGCTCCAGGAAGCCGTGGACTCGCTCCTCGACAACGGCCGCCGCGGCAAGGCGATGACCGGCGCCAACAAGCGCCCGCTCAAGTCGCTCGCCGACATGATCAAGGGCAAGTCCGGCCGCTTCCGTCAGAACCTGCTCGGCAAGCGCGTCGACTACTCCGGCCGTTCCGTGATTACGGTGGGTCCGGAACTGCGCCTGCACCAGTGCGGCGTGCCTAAGCTGATGGCGCTCGAGCTCTTCAAGCCCTTCATCTTCAATAAGCTCGTTCTGCGCGGCCTTGCGCCCACGCCGAAGGCTGCGAAGAAGATGGTCGAGAACCAGGAAGCCGTGGTCTGGGACATCCTCGAGGAAGTGATCTTCGAGCACCCGGTCATGCTCAACCGTGCGCCTACGCTGCACCGACTCGGCATTCAGGCCTTTGAGCCGAAGCTGATCGAAGGCAAGGCGATGCAGCTCCATCCGCTCGTCTGCGCGGCCTTCAACGCCGACTTCGACGGCGACCAGATGGCTATTCACGTTCCGCTTTCTCTCGAAGCTCAGCTCGAGGCTCGCGGACTGATGATGAGCTCGAACAATGTCCTCTTCCCGGCTAACGGCGATCCCTCGATCGTGCCGTCTCAGGACATGGTGCTTGGTCTTTACTACGCGACCCGCGAAAAGATCAACGGCAAGGGCGAAGGCATGTTCTTCTCGGACGTCGCTGAGGTTCAGCGCGCCTGGGACAACGGCGTCGTCGAACTGCAGACGCGCTGCACGGTCCGAATCAAGGAATACGAGCTCAATCGCGAAACCGGTGAGAAGACCCCGAAGATCGTCCGCTACGAGACGTCCGTCGGCCGTGCGCTCCTCTCGGAAATCCTTCCTGAAGGCATGAGCTTCAAGGAGCTCAACATCACCCTCAAGAAGAAGGAAATCGCCAAGCTCATCAACCGCTGCTTCCGCCTCTGCGGTCTGCGCGCGACGGTGATCTTCGCCGACAAGCTCAAGGACAACGGCTACCGCCTCTCGACGCGTGCCGGCATTTCGATCTGCGTGGGTGACATGAAGGTCCCCGCTCAGAAGGAAGGCCTCGTTCGCGCCGCCGAGCAGGAAGTGAAGGAAATTGAGGCGCAGTACACCTCGGGCCTCGTCACTCAGGGCGAACGCTACAACAAGGTGGTCGACATCTGGGGCCGCACGTCGGACCAGGTGGGCAAGGTGATGATGCAGGAGCTCTCGTCCGAGCCCACGATCGATCGTCACGGCCACAAGGTTTCCCAGGAATCCTTCAACAGCGTCTACATGATGGCTGACTCGGGCGCCCGCGGTTCCGCAGCGCAGATTCGTCAGCTCGCCGGCATGCGCGGCCTGATGGCCAAGCCTGACGGCTCCATCATTGAAACGCCGATTACGGCGAACTTCCGTGAAGGCCTTAACGTTCTGCAGTACTTCATTTCGACCCACGGCGCCCGTAAGGGCCTCGCGGATACGGCTCTGAAGACCGCGAACTCCGGCTACCTTACGCGTCGCCTCGTCGACGTTACGCAGGATCTCGTGGTGGTTGAAGACGACTGCCACACGACCCGCGGCGTTGAGATGCGCGCCCTCGTTGAAGGCGGTGAAGTTATTCAGGCCCTGCGCGACCGAGTCCTCGGCC
>ERZ780212.2610-NODE-2610-length-11004-cov-4.030140_pt1 | contig 11004 bp, 10 predicted proteins | sample MGYA00511364_ERZ780212 | MGnify/ENA primary metagenome ERZ780212 (study PRJEB29588, sample SAMEA2147991) | human gut metagenome | biome: human gut; feature: human-associated habitat; material: faeces | place: Denmark | collected 2008/2010 ...
TCACAAATAAAGCAAATCTCCTTGTCTGCCCGTCACTTGTCTGCTTATCTGCTAAAAATAAAAGTCTGCGCAATTCCCCTCACGGCCATGTACGCTATGAAGGCTATCCACAACCCGTGGTTGGCCAAAGAGGGGCTAAGGACAAGATAAAGGATGAAGAACGACGCCGCGGCAAGCGCCATTGAGACAAGCATTCCGCGCGTCATCGTGCAGCCGATGAACACCCCGTCCCACACGAAAGCCGCCATTCCGGCCAGCGGAATGGCCAAAGCCCAACCATGATAGGCGTGCGCCGCCGCCACCACCGACGGCTCGTCGGTAAGCAACGACATGAAAGCGTCGCCGCCTAAGCCGTAAACAAGCGTGAAGCATACGGCCATGGCCAAGCCCCAATGAAACAGGCGGCGCACCGTGTCACGCAGTGCCGCCGTGTTGCCGGCGCCGTAATAACGGCCGGAAATTGCCTCGCCTGCGTAGGCGAAGCCGTCCATCACGTAAGAAAATAGCAGGTAAAACTGCATGAGCAGGGTGTTGACGGCCAGCACGACATCGCCCTGCCACGACCCGGCCGACGTGAAAAACAACATGACCGACACCATGCAGAGCGTGCGGAGGAATATGTCGCGGTTGACGGAGAAGAACCGCCGCATCCCGCTTCGCCGCCATACGCCGTTCCAAGTGAAATGTTTTACGAGCCTGCGGTAGTTTACCGCGCACAGCGCCAATGCCAACAGGAAACTCGACCACTGGGCTATCAGAGTGCCGAAGGCTACCCCTTCGACCTTCATTCCAAGCCCGAACACAAGGAAAAGGCTGGCAACGATGTTGACAACGTTCTGCACTATGGCAACTGTCATTGGCAGACGTGAGTTCTGCATACCGATAAACCACCCGTAAATACCGAACAGGCAGAGCATGGACGGCGCTCCCCAAACAAGTATCTTGAAGTAGACCGACGCCATGCCGGCCACCTCAGCCGTAGGCATCATCACCGACAGCGACGCCGAAAGCAACAATCCCTGCAAAAGGACAATCGCAACGGCTATGCCGAAAGCTATGGCCAGCGCCCTGACAAGCATCTGGGAGCACTCGCGGAGGTCGCGGCGGCCCAAGGCTTGCGACGTAAGTCCGCTGGTGCCCATGCGCAAGAAGCCGAATATCCAGTAAACAACGTTGAACGTCATGCTGCCCACCGCTATCGCGCCTATATACGCCGCGGCCCCCAAATGGCCCACTATGGCCACGTCGACAAGGCCGAGCAGCGGCACCGTAACGTTGCTCACTATCGACGGCAGGGCGATGTTCAATATGTCTTTATTACGCTTATCCATTCGTTTCGGCCGCAAAGTTAGCCATTATTTGTTAAAAGTAAAAAGGTAAAAGGATTAAAAGGTAAAAACGCCTCATGGCATGCCACTTTGCAAAAGACGGCCTTTCGCGTTCCAAAAGGCCGTCTTTTGCATTGTAATTGACGGCCTTTTGGAAGCTAAAAGGCCGCCTTTTGGAAAACGATAGTTTTCATTACTGAATGCCAACCGCTTTCTTACTATTTCCTGTCGCCGTGACATGGCGTCACTTCATGCGGCTTACGGCCTCGGCGAGGGGCTTGCTCAGCGGCGGGATTGATGGCGGGACGACAAGCGGTTCAGTGTCTTCCGCCTTCATTGCGGCCTTCATCTCATTCTTTGTGGCGTAGCTTACGCCTATGACGTAAAGGTCTTCAAACGTCTCGCATCTTTTCATCTCGAACTTCTTTCCCGGCCTCATGTACATGTCAAGATATTCATACATGTTGACGAGGTTCTTCAATGTGGGCGAACTGGTGCCGCTCGTGTCATACGTTTCGCCTTTCTTGTAGTTCTCAAAGCGTATCTTTATGCCGAAGAGACTTACCGTCCTGCGTTTCCTGTTGGCGAAAACGCTGTCGACGTAGACGGTCAGCGTCTTGCCTATAGGGTCGCGTCTGACGCCTTTTACGTCGCCTGCCCGTCCGCGGTCTACCGTTCCGCTTGCTGTAGAGTCAGCCAAATAGCCTTTGTCACGGAATTTGTCGAGAAGGGTTTTCTTCTTCAACTTTATCATCGTCGGGCTGCTGTAAAATTCCGATTGGCTGTTTTCCTGCGAACGAACTTTGTGTAAGTTCCTCATTGAGTGCATCTTGCGCCTTACCCGTCCGTGGCGCAAAGGCACGTAATAGTCGTACACTGCATCGCAGAACGACGAGGGAATGGAGTCTATTATCATGTAGCTGCGCTCGTAGGCGGTGATTACCAGATAGTCGGGACGCTCGTACTTGGCCGTCACTTCGGGTATATTATATATGTAAGGTGTCAGCCTCACCGTACCGCCTGACACCGTGTCGGCGCGGAACTCACGGCTCCCGTAATTGATGTGTTGCACCGTCACCATGCCGTTGTACTCTCTGGACAGTGGCAGCGAACCGTCGTTGCCGCTTGCGCCGACGCACTTTCCGCCTTCAACAAATACGCTTGCGGCCTGCACCGGGCTGCCGTCGGCAGCATCGACGAGCCGTATTTGAGCGTTTGCACACAGCGTGAAGAATAATAGTAGGATTATTGTTATACTGTGTTTCATCATATTGTCGAAATCAAAAAATTGAGAGTTTTACGGATGAACAATAAAAACCGGGATAAAAGAAAACGGCTTTTGCCTGATTACTGCATGTTTTCCTTAATCCCGGTCTTTTATTATTAGTTGCCGCTTTGCGGCTTATTGCTTGTTCGCTCGCTTGCGTTCGTTGTGGTCGAGGATGATTTTGCGCATACGCATCGATTTCGGCGTAACCTCGACAAGCTCGTCCTCCTTGATATATTCGAGAGCTTCCTCTAGCGAAAGCACGGTGCGCGGCACGATGCGTGCCTTGTCGTCGGAGCCGCTGGCGCGTGTGTTGGTAAGCTGTTTTGCTTTCGTAACGTTCACCACGAGGTCGTTGTCATGCACGTGTTCGCCGACAACCTCGCCTGCGTAGACCTCCTCGCCCGGGTCGATGAAGAACTTGCCGCGGTCTTGCAGTTTGTCGATTGAGTAGGCGTATGCCGTGCCCGTCTCCATCGCTATCATGCTGCCGTTGATGCGGCGGGTGATGTCTCCCTTGTAAGGTTGGTACTCCTTGAAGCGGTGGGCCATGATGGCCTCGCCCTGACTGGCCGTGAGCACGTTGGTGCGCAGGCCGATGATGCCGCGCGAAGGTATGTCAAACTCTATGTTCACGCGGTCGGCCTGACTCTCCATCGAGGTCATCTCGCCCTTGCGGCGAGTCACCATGTCGATCATCTTGCTGGCGAACTCCTCGGGCACGTTTATCGTAAGCTCCTCAATCGGCTCGCATCTTACGCCGTCGATTTCCTTGTATATCACCTGTGGCTGGCCTACCTGAAGCTCGTAACCCTCGCGGCGCATTGTCTCGATGAGCACCGAGAGGTGGAGCACACCGCGCCCGCTGACTATCCATTTGTCGGTTGAGTCGCCGAAGGGAGTCACGCGCAGGGCGAGGTTTTTCTCCAATTCCTTCTGCAAGCGGTCGTTGATGTGGCGGCTGGTGACGAACTTTCCCTCCTTGCCGAAGAACGGCGAGTCGTTGATTGTGAACAACATGCTCATCGTAGGCTCGTCGATCGCGATGGGAGGCAGCGGCTCCGGGTTCTCGAAGTCACAGATAGTGTCGCCTATCTCGAACTTCTCAAGGCCGATTATGGCGCAGATGTCGCCGCTCGAAACCTGCTTTGTCTTCACGTGGCCCATGCCTTCAAACGTATGCAGTTCTTTTATCTTGGTCTTCTCCTGCGAGCCGTCGCGGTGGCATATCGTGACGTTCATGCCCTCGGTAAGCGTGCCCCTGTGAACTCGTCCCACTGCTATCCTACCCGTATAGCTTGAATAATCGAGACTGGTGATAAGCATTTGGGGCGTTCCTTCGAGTGCGCGCGGAGCGGGGATTACCTCTACTATCTTGTCCAACAGGTAGTTTATGTCATCCGTCGGCACCTTGTAGTCCTCGCCCATCCAGCCGTTCTTGGCCGAACCATACACTACGGGGAAGTCCAACTGGTCTTCCGTCGCGTTGAGCGAGAACATCAGGTCGAACACCATCTCGTACACTTCTTCCGGCCTACAGTTAGGTTTGTCAACCTTATTGACGACAACTATCGGCTTCAGACCGATTTGCAAAGCCTTCTGAAGCACGAAGCGCGTCTGCGGCATCGGGCCTTCAAAAGCGTCGACCAACAGCAGGCAACCGTCGGCCATGTTCAATACGCGCTCCACTTCGCCGCCGAAATCAGAGTGCCCCGGGGTGTCTATGATGTTTATCTTAGTACCTTTCCAGTTAATCGAAACGTTCTTTGACAAAATTGTTATCCCTCGCTCACGCTCCAAATCGTTGCTGTCCAACACTTGGCCGCTCAAGTCCTGCCCGTCGCGGAACAGGTTGCCGGCCAACATCATCTTGTCCACAAGCGTGGTCTTGCCATGGTCTACGTGGGCGATAATCGCTATGTTTCTGATGTTCTGCATACTAATACCTTATGAAATCGTGTGCAAAATTACATCTTTAAATTAAGAATTAAGAATTAAGAGTTAAGAAAATTACTTTGCGCTGGATGTTTTCAGTGTTTTGTAACACGGCGTTACGCCCTGTCGGAACAAATCGTCCGCAATGTCAAAAAGCGATGATAATAATGCCGAACGGTGCCAATGTGTCAATGGAAAAATGTCAACGGCTTTGCGTGAAATAGCTTGCGGAGGGATGCTTTACGGCCTTCCGTCCCGTCGTTTACGGCCTTCGGCATAGCTAAAGATGCCCTTTAGATTTGCCAAAGACCGTCTTTTACAATGCGATTGACCGCCTTTTGCAGGCGCGAAGGCCGCCGTTTCATGCCATGTTGACGGTTTTTTGCGGTGCAAAACACGGTCTTTCGCAATGTTTTCTACATCGTTTTATTGCACAAATAGTGTATGCACGTATGCAAATTGTTGACATTTAGCGTTTTAGTTTTGCACACATCATAGTGCGTTATTTCCGCACCAAAGTTTTATTCCGCAAAATAACGCAATCTTGGAGTGTAAACGTAAATCAATGTGTCACGGCTTTTCGCCATGTCGCAGCAAAACGTCAAGCGTGAGTTTTGCGTTATATGGTTTTACAAGAAGCCGAATGTTAAAAATCGCTTGCATGCCGGTAGATTTTTAATTTTTAATTTTTCATTTTTCATTTAAAGTAGTACCTTTGCACCCGAATTCGGAAAATCCGATGCATTCGACGACGGTTACGCCCGTGATTGAGGCGCAGTTCCGCCCGAAGGATGTAATTAGAAACTTTTAATCAATCACAAACAAATGTATTTAGATTCAGCTAAAAAGCAGGAAATCTTCGGCACTTACGGTGCGTCTAACACTGACACAGGCTCGGCAGAGAGCCAGATAGCATTGTTCTCATACCGTATTGCCCACTTGACGGAGCACCTCAAGAAGAACCACAAGGACCACGTAACGCAGCGTTCACTGACAATCCTTGTCGGCAAGCGCCGCCGCCTCTTGGATTATCTGTACAAGCGCGACATCGAACGCTACCGTGCGATAATCAAGAAACTAGGTCTGCGCCGTTAAGCGAAAGCACGGAAGATAGATTTTTCGAGAAAAGACAAAAGCGCGAGCAACATCATTGTTGCTCGCGCTTTTGTCTTTTCTCGAAGGAGTTAAAGGAGTTACTGTAGTAAAAGTTGTTAAAGACGAATGTCTTGGCGTTTTATATTTGCGCCTTAGGCTCATTGGTCTTATTTGGCCAATTTTATCAACTCGCCGAGCGGGCGCATGACAAATTCGCGCTCGTACATCAGCGGATGCGGTATTTTCAGGTCGGGTTCGTCCACGTGTAGGTCGTCGTAAAGCAGTATGTCGATGTCAATCAGCCGGTCGTGATACCGCCCGTCGACGGACTTCACGGTGCGCCCCATGTCGCGCTCTATGGCCTGCGTGGCCTCAAGCACGCCACGCGGACTCAGCCGTGTCTCAACACACACTGCGGCGTTAATGAACATGTTGTCTGACGAAAAGCCCCAAGGCTTGGTCTCGTGGAACGTACTAGTGCGCACAACCGTGCCCACACGCTCGTCCAAAAGGCGTATCGCTTCCGTCATGTTGCGCCTGCGGTGGCCGAGGTTGGTGCCTAATCCGAGATAAACAGTGTGCACTTTGTTAAGTTAAAAATTAAAAGTGAAAAGTGAAAAATCCATTACCTATTATATGGCATTTGGATTTTTCACTTTTCGTTTTTCACTTTTCACTATCTTTAGTCATTGACAATAAGCATCGCGTCGCCGTAACAGCCGAACTTATAACCGTTCTTCACGGCCGTGTCGTAAGCCTCCATAATGAGGTCGTAACCGCCGAAAGCGGCGGTAGACATGAGCAGCGGCGACATGGGATGATAGAAATTGGCTATCATGGAGTCGGCCACGCCGAACTCATACTGCGGGAATATGAACTTGTTGGTCCACCCTTCATACTCTTTCAGCAGCTTGTCTGTGCCCACGGCGGTCTCCGTCGCCTTAGCCACACTCGTGCCTACGGCGCATACATGGCGACCGGCCAGCTTCGCCTCGTTGACAGTCTTGCAGGCATCGGCACCGATAAACATCTGTTCCGAGTCCATTTTGTGCTTCGTAAGATCCTCAACCTCTATTTCATGGAAGTTGCCCAGCGCGCAATGAAGCGTTATAAAGGCAAACTCAATACCCTTTATCTCCATGCGTTTCATCAACTCACGGCTGAAATGAAGACCCGACGCAGGAGCCGTAACGGCACCCTCGTTCTTGGCGAAAATGCACTGGAAGTCGTCCAAATCCTCTTTTGTCGCAGGACGGCGGTCGACGATATAATGAGGCAGAGGCGCCTCGCCGAGAGCGTAAAGGTCGCGCTTGAACTCGTCGTGGGGGCAATCATACAAGAAGCGCAGTGTGCGTCCGCGACTCGTAGTGTTATCGATCACCTCGGCGACCATCGTGCCGCTGTCGTCGAAAAACAACTTATTACCGATCCTTATCTTGCGCGCAGGCTCGACAAGGACATCCCACAGGCGCATTTCCTCGTTCAATTCGCGCAGCAGGAACACCTCTATCTTGGCATCGGTTTTCTCCTTCGTGCCGTAAAGACGCGCTGGGAACACCTTCGTATCGTTGAAAATGAAGGCGTCACCCTCGTCAAAATAATCGAGAATATTGCGGAAGTCAAGATACTCGGGGTTGCCTTCCTCGTCTTTCAAAGGCTCTCCGTTACCGTCCGTCTTGTACATGTCTATCTTCTGCGACACCTTGTGCACCACCATAAGACGGCACTCGTCACGGTGGTAAGACGGGTTGAGGGCTATCAGTTCCTCGGGTAACTTAAACTTGAATTGTGACAGTTTCATATTTTGTTTTCCTCCGTTATTATGTCTTCTATAGTCTGATTGTCAAGCCACAGTGGAAAGTCGTCAAGCGTAACGCAGTCCTCAACGCGTATGTCTCCTACCCTTGTACGGCGTAGGGCGGTAAGATAAGCACCGCTGCCAAGGGCATTCCCTATGTCGCGAGCCAACGCACGGATGTACGTTCCCTTGCCGCAAACCACGCGGATTGACATCTGCATCAACTCCGGCGAGAACGACGTAAGCTCTATTTCGTCGATTCTCAGCGTCTTGGGCTTGAGTTCCACGTCCCTGCCTTTGCGCATAAGGTCGTAAGCACGGTCGCCGTTCACCTTGCAGGCCGAATACGACGGCGGCACTTGTTGTATCTCTCCGACAAACGTCTTGAGCGTTTCCTCTATCAATCCGCGCGTTATGTGCCCGGTAGGATACGTCGCGTCGACGGGATGTTCCATGTCGTAACTGGCCGTTGTAGCACCAAGTTGCAGCGTGGCTGTGTACTCCTTGGTGTGCGATTGCAGTTCCTCTATACGCTTGGTGGCGCGCCCTGTACAAAGAATAAGCACTCCGGTGGCAAGCGGGTCGAGCGTTCCGGCATGACCGGTCTTCATCCTTTTCACGCCGAGTTTCTGCGAAATGAGATAGCGCACACGCGCCAACGCGCCGAAACTTGACATCCTGTAAGGCTTGTCAAGGCATATTATCTCGCCTTCGTGGAAGTTCATCGGCCCTTAATCGGTCATTTTCATCTCGACGCCGCACAGCGTGCAGATGATTATTATGAGTCCTACTACTATACGATACCAGCCGAACGCGGCGAAGCCATACTTCGCAACGTAGTTGATAAAGAACTTTATGGCGAGTATGGCGACTATGAACGCCACCACCGAACCTATTATCAAAGTCTGCAAGTTGTCACCCTGCACAAGTATCGAACCGCTCTCATGGGTCATGAGCTTATACGTTTCAAGGCATGTGGCGCCAAACATCGTAGGCACGGCGAGGAAGAACGAGAACTCGGCCGCGGCCTTACGGGTGAGCCGTTGGCTCATTCCGCCCACAATGGTGGCCATCGAACGCGACACGCCGGGTATCATCGAGATGCACTGTACGAGACCTATCACCAAAGCGCGCTTGTAAGTCAGCTTTGTGTCTTCGCTCCCCTTGTTGAATATGCGGTCGCAGAACAGCATGAAAACACCGCCTATTATCAGCATCCAAGCTACCAGTTGCACGTTGCCTAGGTTAGACTCTATGAAGTCGTTGAACGCAAGGCCGAGCACGACGGCAGGCAAAACGCCAACCACGAGGCGTGCGTAAAAGTCGTACATGGCGCGCCAGTAAGTCTTGCCTTCACGTCCGGCGTCAGGATAGAAAAAGCGTTTCCAGTAAAGACAGATGACCGAAAGAATCGCGCCAAACTGTATTATCACCGTAAAAGCCTTGACAAAAGGCGTGCTCTCGACGCCCAGCAGGCTCTGCGCGATTATCATGTGCCCCGTAGACGACACGGGAAGAAACTCCGTAAGGCCCTCTACGATGGCGATGATGACCGTTTCAAATAAATCCATAATTAAGTGTTGTTTATTCCTTTGTGGTGTTTACGTTGTCTGTACCGTTGTCTTTCGGCTTGCGCACAATGGCGTAAATAATCGAGGCGAAGCCTATGAAGCACACCGCCGGAGCAACTTTTATACGGCGCGCGTTGAATATTTCGGGGTTGAAAGAACCGTCGGCGGTGCCTCCCCCGCTCATAAGTATGAAACCGATAATGACTATTACCATCCCCACTGCCAAAAGGATGAAGTTCATACGGTCGAAAGCAAAGTTTCTTCTTTCCATTTCTTTACGTTTAGCAGACAAGCAGCCAGTCATGAGCAGACAAGGTATTTTGCCTTGTGAGCCGTTGGCTTGTGCTTTGCCGCGTTGTTTAATTGTTAATTTTTAATTGTTACTTCAAAATCTGTTTGTCAGATTTTGTACAGGTCTCCGGCCTTCATGCGCAGGAACTTGTTGACAGCCACGCCGGCGCAGAACAGTGTTATGAGCAGTCCGAAAAGGAATACCGAGCCGCCCGTTACGGCCAGCACCTGCCATGTAACCACCGTAAGCACGCCCGGTTCGTATGTGTACAGGGCGTAAACGCCGGCCGCCAGCACCCCGTCGGCCAGCAGGGCGGCCAACAGGCCGATGCCTACGGCTCTTGCAAGGAAGGGCCTGCGGATGAAGCCCCACGACGCTCCGACCAGCTTCATCGTGTGAATGGTGAACCGACGGGCGTACATGCCCAACCTGACCGTATTGTTGATAAGCGAGAACGACACGCACGTGAGCAGCACCGCAAGCACAAGCAGCACAAGGTTCACCTTGTTCAGGTTGCGGTTCACGCTGTCCATCAAGTCCTGAGGATAGGTTATGTCGGTCACGCGGCGGTCGCTCTTAAGCGCCGGGGTGATTTTTTTCAGGGAGTCGGTGTTGGCGTATTGCGCCTTCAACTGCAGCTCGATAGAAGCCGTAAAGGGATTCATGCCGATAAATTCGCTCGGGTCGGTGCCCATCGCGGCGGTCTGTTCCTTCAAGGCTTGCTCCTTACTTATATAAACAATGTTATTGATATATGGCCGCTTGCGCAACTCGCTGCACAGCTGTTTGGCCTCAGGGTCGGTTATCTCCTCGCCGAGCATCATCGTCACGGTAAGGTTCTCCTTGACATACTCTGACAGGTTGCGTGCCGAGAGCACTGAAAACACGACCATTCCCAATAAAATCAGCACCAGCGCGGTGCTTATACAAAGCGTCACCCCCTGCAATCCGTAACGGACGCGGGTGCTATTTCGTTTCTTACCCATTATCTTACGGCTATGATGCGCATAATTTGGTGCAAAATAACAAAAAATTATCCGCACGGCCAACGGTTTAACGACTATTAACAGCTGACGGCCGTTTCCACCACAAAATACGACCCATAAAAAGGCCGTTCGCGGCCGTTGTATAACGCACTGGTTTTCAATACGTTACAAAAGGCCGTCTTTTGGCACGCAAAAGACGGCCTTTTAGCGTGCGATTGACGGCCTTTTGGAACGCGAAAAACCACCTTTCGTAAAACAGCCGGCTGCAAAGCGACGCGCCAAAGTGTTAAGATAGTATAAAAACTTCTCACTGGCGTAACCTTTTCCTGCCATTGGTTGTTATATGGATAGAAACATCCGTAAAAGCAATGAGAATCTTTACCTGTAACATCAAACTACTGACAGTGACGCTGGCAACCTTAGTCTGCCTCGCCGCAAGCGCGGCCACAGACGGCGGCGACAGGCTGATAACCCTGCGCCGCTGCCGCAAGTACTCAAGACGATTGAGCGCAAGGGCGGCAAAAGCATCCTGTTCACTTACAACGAGACAAAACGTTACCGCGTAACCGCCGACATCAGGGGCAAGACCGAGGCCGAGGCGATAGGCATCGTGCTCAGGGGCAAACCATTCTCGTTCGTTGAGCGGAGCGCGTACTTCGTGGTGCAATACGCCAAAGACAAAACCGACGGCGGCGGAGCCGGGGGCACAGTGACCGACTCGCGGGGCCGCCC
>ERZ780212.2614-NODE-2614-length-10989-cov-2.302360_pt1 | contig 10989 bp, 9 predicted proteins | sample MGYA00511364_ERZ780212 | MGnify/ENA primary metagenome ERZ780212 (study PRJEB29588, sample SAMEA2147991) | human gut metagenome | biome: human gut; feature: human-associated habitat; material: faeces | place: Denmark | collected 2008/2010 ...
CTCTTTTCTTTTTTCTTAATTTTGTCCAATATCTATTGTAGCACTACACGGCGTGTGTTTTTATGTCCTGACAACTCTTGAAAACCTTGTCAAAATGTGATATAATATTTGTTACGATAATAAAAAAGCAGCTCCGAAGAACCGGAGCTGCTTTATGAAACGATCGTTATTTAAGGCACTGTGAACCATTTTCAAAAAGCACTTTGTTGAGCTTTGCCACATCATAGCCTTTGTTTATTGCGTCAATGAGTATGCAATCACGAGTGTTTTTAGGATAAAGCTGAGCTTCACCCGCAAGAGTCAGAAGTCGCTGAACGGTATCAACATCAAGCTTCATAGCAAGTGCGATAGCGATTATCTTATCCTTGCTTGGAAGTCTTGCTCCTGCAAATATCTGATATCCATATATTTGATTTAGCTGGGATATTCTTATGACCTCTATCTTTGTCATCTTTTTCTTTTTCACAAGCTCACAAAGATAACGTGCAAAATCCTGCCTGTCAAGAGAATCCTTATTGTTGCTTAGAAAACTGTTGATATCATCGCTTCCATTTAGCTCCTCCATAAGCTGTGTTGTTTTTTTCATGTCACCAGTTCCTTCCTATAATAATTTATTTTTTACATTTTTACATTGGAGATGAGAAATATGTCACAAAAAAGCTTATATGATTTTGAAACAGAACAGATCGACAAAATGTTCGACTGCAAAAACTATCTATTTAAAAACAGCAAGCACGAAAAAGTCATTTTAGAGAGTGACACAGGTGTAAAAATGGTGCGGCACATTATCTATAAGCCTGCTGACGTTTCTGTATATCAAAGGCTCGCATTGATAAATAATCCATATCTTTGCCGTATCTACGAGATCTCCGAAAGCACTGAAGCGTATACTATCTATGAAGAATTCTGCGACGGCATGACTCTTACAGATTATGCAAACGGCGAAACACTAGCAGAACACGACGCCCTGAACATTACCTGCTCCATATGCCAGGGATTGTATGCTCTTCACAACAGCGGCATCGTTCACCGTGATATAAAGCCTGATAATATTATAATATGTGACGACAATAATGTCAAGATTATAGATTTTGATATTTCTAAAATTTATAAATCTAATCAACGCTCTGACACCCAGACTTTGGGAACTGTAGGCTTTGCCGCACCTGAACAATTCGGTATGCAGCAATCTGACGCAAGAACAGATCTCTATTCTCTGGCAGTGCTTCTGAACGTTCTTTTGACAGGTGAACACCCGTCGGTCAAAATGTGCGAAAACAAGAAAATTCTGAAAGTCATAAAGAAATGCCTTTCTATCAATCCAGACGACAGATATAGCACTGCGGAAGAACTGTACAATGTGCTTAATAAGATCAGGAGAAAACTAAAATATGAAAAAATGTCCTAATTGCGGAAGAATTCTTCATGACGATTCCATTTTCTGCTTTGGATGCATGAGCGAAATAAACAAGAGGCAAGAAATTGTTCTCGCTACCCCCAAAAAAGTGTTTTTAAAAGCAAAAATAACCACACCAATAATCGCTGTGGCATTAGTATCCGCAACTGTTTTCGGGGTGTATACTTATAATAACAATAGTGATAAGACCACGGCTGTGAAAAAAAGCACACCTCGATCTACTGCCACTGTCACCACAAATACACCTGTGACAACTACTCTGCCTCCCGTCACCACTGTCATGACTACTACCACAAAAAAGCGTGAGCCTGACAAGGCTGCCCTTGCGTCAGATATTGCAGAAGGGGCGGCATTAGCAGAGTCAAACGCCGCCGCAGTCACACCACCACTACCACTACAGAAAAAGTGACTGAGCCTGTGACAGAGCCTGAGATACAGCAGGATATACCGCAGGAAAACACAGAAGATACTCAGCAGGACGAGCCTGAATATTACTCCCCTGATGGTGCAAGTCAGATGACCCTTGACCTGCTCGATTATGTAAATCCTCTCCGTGAGAAATATGGTCTGAAACCACTCCGTGCAAGCGGACAGCTTGATGAATGTCTGCAAAAGAGCCTGTATCAAATGGACGACTACTGCCAAGGCATTGGCAACGTATACGAACATCTCTCTGAGGTCGGTCTGCCTAACAACAGCAAAATACGACAATTCACAGCAAACAACAGCTGTGTTTCAGACTATGACGAAGCATACACAGAGCTTTTTACTTGGTTAAAAAATAATGCAAGCTTCGGTCTCTCTTACGGTGACAATCTGATCAACGGCTTGGAAGATTACACATATCTTGGTGTTTGCTTTTTCCATGATGATATAGTTCAGGAAAGAAAAGACCATATGTGGAATGACCCAGATAATGATGAATACGAATCTATGCCGCTATATCAATGCTATGTTTATGTTATGAAATAAGCCGACAATATCCGACTTGAATATTTTATGCGATTGTGATATAATAAAGGCAACACAAAACGTAAAAAAAACAAATTACAAAAAAGAGGATATTTATGAATAATCAGACTAATAACGAGAATTTATCCCAAGGCACTAATGGCCAGCCTGACGAATACAGCGCTTATCGTGATGAAGAATACGAAAGAATGCGCATTGAAATGGAAAAACGCCGTGCCGAAAGGCGTGCAAGAGAACACAGGCGTGTTATGAAAAACCGTATCATTGCCATAGCAATTCTTTTGGTGATAATTTTTGTGATAGTGAAAGCCTGTGGCGGAAAGTCAGACAACAAGCCTGCTGCTGATTCATCATCACAGACCGAAAGCACAAAACAGGCGGAAGCAAAGACCACCATCAAAAAGAAAACCTCCGACAACAGCAAAGCAGAAGAAACAAAGCATAAGATAGAGCAGTCAAACGGCATAACCTTTGTTGACGGCATTCTTATTGTGAACAAGACCTACTCCCTGCCATCAGATTATGCACCGGGCGTAAGCACAATTGCACAGAACGCCTTTGACGAAATGGCAGCTGCAGCGGCTCAGGACGGCATAACACTCTTTGTAAATTCAAGCTATCGCTCATATCAGGATCAGGAATCTCTTTATAACTCCTATGCCGCAGAGCGTGGCACAGAAGCCGCAGACGAGGTATCTTCCCGACCGGGACATTCAGAACATCAGACGGGTCTGACCTTTGATGTAAACACCACCGAAGACAGCTTTGCAGGCACTCCTGAGGCAAACTGGCTGGCTGAACACTGTGCAGAGTACGGCTTTATTATCCGCTACCCTGAGGGCAAAGAGGATAAAACAGGATATGTGTATGAGCCGTGGCATATCCGCTATCTCGGCAAGGAAAAAGCCGAAGCTGTCACAAAGAGCGGTCTTTGCCTTGAAGAATATCTTGGTGTCACCTCTGATTACAAATATGCCGAAGATCAAAACTGTTCAAGCCTGAACACTTCCGACACACAATCAAGTCAGGCGGACGGCTACACAGACGGCTATTATCAGGACAACACAAATTATGATTATCAATACTGATACAAACACAAAGCGGACAGCCACAGGAAAGTGGTTGTCCGCTATTCTTTACTTTGTCATACGGGACATCGAGAACGCCGTCCCCTACAGCCAAATATCCGTTACTTGTTTTCTGAGCTTTCTGTGCTATCGGAGCTTTCCAAACTGCTGTCATCATAGTGGACAGGCTCAGTTGTAAGACCCTTATCTCCTGCCTCTACGGCTTTCTCAGTCATATCGTCAACTATGCGCTTGAAAACTTTGAACGCCTTATCATAATTCTCCTGCATAGTTTCCTTAGAGTCGCCCAAAGTCTTAACTGGCGTTCTCATTGAAAGGTGGATATCATTCGGCATATTCTCGAAGTTAAGCTCCTTTGCCATGACCTCCATGTTCCAGCTCATGCCCATATCATCAACATACTTGTTGTTCGGAAATTCCTTTGGCAACTCAGGAGTCATTATTGACTTGAACTCCTCGTCAGTGTTTGAGTCTGTTATAACAAGTATAGACTCGCCCCCCTGAAGCTGTGCCAAGAATTTAGTGCTGTTCACGTTCTGTTGCTGATAATCGTCGCTGTGAGAATTTAGCGGAATCATAATGACCTCAACATGGACATAACCATTGCCGTCAAGATCGTCCGTGTATTTTTCAAAGAACTCCTCCAGTTCCTCCTGACGTGTTTCCAAGCCGTTGTTTGCGATCATAAGCACTGTCAGGTCAGCCTTTTCACGCCTTGCAGCGTCAATAAAAATAAATGCCGCCACCGCTATGATAAATATTGCAAAGATTATCCACACCTTGTTGTGATAAAAGAAATTCTGCACCTTTTCAAAGCCGTGAAGCTCTCTTATCTGGTCATGCTCTTCCTTTATGGAAGACTCGCTTTCGTCGATAACTCCGCTTTTGAGCTTCATAAGCTCGATACGCTCCTGAGCAAGCCTGCGTTCACGTTCCTTTTCTTCCTGACGTTCACACTCACGTCTTTCAGCTTCCGCCTGCTCTAAAACCTGCCTTTCACGCTCCTCAGCCTCACGCCTTTGCTGAGCCAGCGTGCGCTCATACTCTGCGTCGTCAGCGTCCTCCAGCAGACCCTGACCCTCCAGACTTTTGTCGAGCTTTGATATATTAATGTCCTTTTCGTCTTTTTTTGACATATCACTGCCGTCCTTTGCGAGATATTTTATATCATATTAGTATAAACCAATAATATTAACTCCGTATTAACAAAAAAGAGATAGCATTTTCATGAAAAATGTCTATATACAATTAAAGATAAATTGTGTATAATATACATAAATCAAATAAATTAAGTTGTGATAATAACAATTTAGCGAAAAGAGGAGAGATAGCAATGCTTGAAAAGATCATACAGAGAAACACAGAAAAATCAGAGATATCCGAACAGCTAAAAGGGCTGAGAGAACAGCTCACCCTGCTTGAAAACAAAATAAAGACCGCAGGAATGCCTGTTATAATCACATTTGACGGCTGGTCTGCCGCAGGAAAAGGCTCGATGATAGCAAAGCTCATACGCTCTCTTGACCCACGTTTTTACAAGGTGGTTTCCTATCGTGCACCGAATGAGCAGGAAAAGCGTATGCCATGGCTGTGGCGTTACTGGCAAAGCCTGCCAAAGAAGGGTGAGTTTCTTATCCTTGACCGAAGCTGGTATCGTGACACTGTGAACGCCTTTATGTACGGCGAGATAGACAAGGAAACAAGGGACACACGTCTTGAAGATATTTGCACCTTTGAAAGGCAGCTTACAGATGACGGATATGTTATCGTGAAAATTTTCCTGCACATTACCGAAGACGAGCAGAAAAAGCGTATCGAAAAGCTGGAGAACTCCTCTGTTACAAGCTGGCGTGTGGAAAGCCACGATATAAAGAACATGGAAAAATACGATAAGTTTTTCCGCAGATATGATAAAATGCTTGAAAGCACAAACACGGCATTTGCTCCGTGGACTTGCGTTGGGGCGAATGAACGTGCCTCTGCTGAGCTTGAAGTGCTGACAGCGGTCACAAAGGCAGTAAGCACTGCAGTTTCCGCCAAGGAGAAGGGCGAACATTATATTCCCGAACCACAGTTCGACACCTGCGGATACAATTATCCTGAATATAAAACTATTGAAATGCCTGCTCTTGCAGAAGTGGATATGAACAAGTCCCTTGATGAAGCGGAATATGAGAAAAAGCTGAAAAAATATCAGGACAAGCTTTTCAAGCTGCAAAATCTCTGCTATCAGAAGAAGATACCTGTTATAATATGCTATGAAGGCTGGGATGCAGCAGGAAAAGGCGGAAATATCAAGCGTATTGCGGCTGCCCTTGATCCAAGGGGCTATGAAGTTCACCCTATCGCTGCACCCGAACCGTCAGAGCTTGCAAGGCACTATCTATGGCGTTTCTGGACACGTCTTGAAAAGAATGGTCACTTTACTATCTTTGACCGCACATGGTATGGCAGAGTAATGGTCGAGCCTATCGAAAAGCTCACCCCCGAAGAACGTGTGAACATGGCTTATCGTGAGATAAACGAGTTTGAAAGCCAGCTTCATGATTGGGGCGCAGAGATAATAAAATTCTGGGTGAATGTTGATAAAGACGAACAGCTCCGCCGGTTTAACGAGCGTGAGAACACGCCTGAAAAGCGTTGGAAGATAACCGATGAGGATTGGCGCAACCGTGAAAAGTGGGACACCTATGAGAAATATGTTGACCGCATGATAACACTTACCTCCACAGATATAGCACCATGGACGATACTTGAGGGCAACGATAAAAAATACGCCCGCATAAAAGCACTGAAAACTATTGTTAAACGCCTTGAAAAGCGTTTGGAAAAAGAAGATAAATAAAAAAAGCGGCGAAGCGTAATGCTCCGCCGTCTTTTATTTGCCGTCAGATCAGCATCCGCAGCCGCCGCAACCATTGTCGCAGCCACAACCACGCAGCCGTTTCCGCAACCGCCACAGCCATTTCCGCAACCGCCGCAGCCACAGCAGAATATGAGAATAAGGATAATGATCCACCAACAACCGCCAAATCCACAACCGTTCATAAATGAAATCTCCTTTTTTATTAAGATTTATAAAGCTGAAGCTTTGCTCCGTTGCTTTATATTACAGTTTATGACGCAGAGAAAAATGTGTTACAAAAAAATCTGCAAGGAGAATTTGTCCTGTGCATAAGAATATAAAAGCGATAAAAATGCGAGAATAACAAGACGCAAAACTGTCAAGAATGTAGCTAAGACAAAGCTTTGTCTTAAACATTTTAAGGGGTGAATTTTATGAACGAACAGTTTTTTGATAGCGACAGCTTTACACCAAGGGCAAGAGAGCTTGTGAAAAATGCCGTCACTCTGGCAGGAAGCTGGGGGCATACTTATATCGGCACTGAGCATATCCTGCTCTCTGCCGCCTATGAGGAGGACTCCACAGCCTGTGCAGTGCTTCTGCGCCACGAGGTCACGGCTCAAATGATAGAGGAGCAGATAGAATACATCATAGGCAGAGGCACGCCATGCCGTCTTACGAAAAATGACATCACTCCTAACGCTGCCGCTGTTTTAAAAGGCGCAAAAAGGCTGTGCGAGAGCATGGGTGGCGGTATCGCAGGAACGGAATACATTCTTGCTATGATACTCCGCCGCAGTGATTGCTGTGCCTTTGAGATATTGCAGCAGTTAGGGGTGAACTGCAACAAGATGTACAACGATTGCTCATTGTCAGGCAACGAGCCTAATATTTTTTCAGACAGAAATTATCCCAAGCTAAAGACCCTTGAACGCTACGGCAGAGAGCTTACACGCAAAAGCGAGTGCGAAAAATTCGACCCCTGCATAGGCAGAGAAGCTGAAACAGAACGTATCATGGAGATACTCTGCCGCCGCACCAAGAACAATCCCTGCCTTGTAGGTGAGGCAGGTGTGGGAAAGACCGCTGTTGTAGAGGGACTTGCGAGAAAGATCATGCTTGGAGAAGTGCCGTCTGCGTTGTCCTCAAAGCGGATCTTCTCCCTTGATATAACTGCCCTCCTTGCAGGAGCAAAATATCGTGGTGACTTTGAGGAGCGATTGAAAAGCTGTATGGACGAAGCCGCAAAGGCTGGAAATGTGATACTTTTCATTGATGAGCTTCACAACATAATGGGTGCAGGAGCGGCAGAGGGTGCAATAGACGCTGCAAATATCCTGAAACCACAGCTTGCAAGGGGCGGTCTACAGCTCATAGGCGCAACGACTTTTGAGGAATACCGCAAAAATATTGAAAAAGACTCAGCTATGGAGCGACGCTTTCAGAAAGTGAAGATAGATGAGCCTGATCAAAGCCAGACCTGCCGTATCCTCAGCGGTCTTATAGACAAATATGAACAGCACCACAGCGTTGACATCTCCCCTGACCTTATCCCATATGCAGTTAAGCTTGCCGCAAGATATGTCACCGACAGATTTTTTCCTGACAAAGCAATTGATATCCTAGACGAAGCCTGTGCCTGTGCGGTCATAGAACAAAGCGAAAACAATTCTGGTGAGAAAATATCAGACGCTTTCAACGATTATGTGAAAGGCAAGCTCACCCGTGACGAATATCTCACCGCCATAACAGAGTGCCGCCCAAAGCGCATACCACTTGAAAAAAGGCACATTGACAGCGTTATTTCATCGCTCACAGGCATAAACTGCGCTGATATCGGACAGGACGAAGCCGCAAGGCTCACAGGGCTTGAAGATAAGCTAAGCGAAAGCATTGTGGGACAGCAGACGGCTATAAAGTCACTCTGCTCTGCCGTCCGCCGCTGTCGTGCAGGACTAAAGGGCAGCGACCGCCCCATGGGAAGCTTTATTTTCTTAGGGTCAACGGGAGTGGGCAAGAGCCAGCTTGCAAAAGATCTTGCCAAAACGCTTTTTGGCAGAGATAATGCCATTGTAAAGCTTGATATGTCAGAATACATGGAACGCCACAGCGTTTCAAAGCTCATAGGTTCGCCCCCTGGATATGTTGGCTTTGACGAGGGTGGCAGGCTCACCGAACAAATTCGCCGCAAGCCCTACTGTGTGCTTCTTCTTGACGAAATAGAAAAGGCTCACCCTGACATCTACAACCTGCTTTTGCAGATACTAGAGGACGGCTGTCTTACCGACTCCGCTGGCAGGACAGTTTCTTTCTCCAATGTCCTTATAATAATGACCTCGAATATCGGCGTGAAAAAGCTTGCCGAAACCAAGGCCGTGGGCTTTTCAAACAGCAAGTCAAATGGCGAAGCCAAGAAAAAAGCCATGCTCTCAGAGCTTAAAAGCTTTATGTCTCCCGAGCTTTTAGGCAGGATAGATGAGGTGATTGTTTTTAACGACCTTACCCTTTCCGATATGGAAAACATTACACGCCTTGAAATATCCGCTCTTGAAAAAAGGCTCTCTGAACTTGGCTGTACACTCGCCTGTCAGCCAGAGGTCTACCATTTTATCGCAAAGCAGGCACTTTCAAAAAGCGGCTCTGCACGAGAGATACGCCACATAATTACCGCCCTCATAGAAAATCGCATAAGCGATATGCTTATCTCCTCCGCCTGCCGTGACTTTTCTGTTGGCGTATCTGAAAATACCTTAACTGTCGCACAGCACCGCAGACAACTGTGTTCATAGAAATTTTACAAAGTATAGTTGAGGGATATTTTACAAAAGCCCGCCCATATGTTATAATATTTTTATATTGTTGCCCAAGCGGCAAAAGGAGGATAAAAATGTCTGACAGAAAATACAAGCTATATTCCGACTCCACCTGCGATCTGTCGGAGGATATATTAAAAAATATGGACGTGACGCTTCTGGACTTATCTTTTGAAGTAAACGGTGTTGTAAAGAGCAAGAATGACATGACGCTGCCTGAATTTTATTCCCAAATGCGAAACGGAGCAGTAACGAAAACATCGCAAATAGGTATCTCCGACTATGAACAGGCTTTTGAAAAGGAACTTGCCGCAGGCTATGACGTGCTTTATCTTGGATTTTCGTCAGGTCTTAGCGGCAGCTTCAACACTTCCTGCATTGCAAGAGATAGCGTAATGGAAAAATACCCAGAAGGCAAGATAATCTGCATAGACTCCCTCTGTGCTTCAACAGGCGAAGGCCTTTTGCTCATAAAGGCTGACGAAAAGAAAAAGCAGGGTTTTTCCATTGACGAGCTTGCCCAGTGGATCATTGACAACAGGCTTCACCTATGCCATGTTTTCACCGTTGATGACCTGAAATATCTCCACCGAGGTGGCAGAGTATCAAAGACTGCCGCCATAGCAGGCTCTATTCTTGGCATTAAACCGCTTCTCCACGTTGACAACGAGGGACATCTTATCCCAGTTGGAAAGATACGAGGCAGAAAGCAATCCATTGAAAAGCTTGTGGATATGATGTGCGAACGCATGGGAAATTGGGATAATTCCACAGTAGCCGTCTGCCATGGCGACTGCCTTTCAGACGCAGAATATGCAGCCGACCTTATGCGAAGAAAGCTTGGCAAGAAGACCACTGTGCATATCTGCTACACAGGTGCTGTTATAGGCTCACACTCAGGGCCTGGAACTCTCGCTCTGTTCTTTATGGGCGACCAGCGATAAAAATACAATACAAAAGCGGACGAAGCCCGAAAACTTCGTCCGCTATTTTTATATGTGATATCAAAGGCCCTTTGCCTTTTTCAAAGTTATACCATTATCTCCAAGCGGCATAGCGTGGTCAAGTCCAACGAACTTGCCTCCCTCCTGCCAAAGAACTTCCTTGACAAAATCATACTTTTCCTCGTCAAGCTCACCCTCAAGTGTTTGCATATAGGTGTCATAGGCGCTTTCCTGAGGACTTCTGAATATAATACTCAAATCATCATTGTAGCTGACAAAGCCGAGAGCCACGAGGATAATTACTGCGACGAGGGCGAAGGAGGTTTTGTAGTGCTTGTAAGCCTCGCCGCTGTATATTCTCACACTTCCGTTGATTTTCTTAAACCGTCCGAGCCGTGACATAAGCCTGTCGAGCAAAACGAGCTTGCCGTTATGCTGTGACAGCCTTGAAAATGCCAATGCCGCTCCCAAAATTCCGACAACGGAGAGAGCCACAGCTAAGCCGATGAAAACGGTGATTATGTTAATCGGCTGTGAAAAAATATTGACATTCTGATAACAGCCAAAAATATTGTTGCCGCTGATAAGGTAGAAAATATTTATAAATTTTAGCGAAGCCAACACAGAGCTACCGTCAATGAAAATGAAGCAGGAAAATTCAAAAATCAGTGCTGCCGCCAAGATTAAATAGATCTTTGCGGAGGACTTGATAACCACGAATAAAAATGCCGTGAGCATTGACAGAGAGCAGAGCAAAAGCGTTTTGCCGAGTACCCACAAAATCAGGTATTCAAGCATTGTAACATTTAATGCGCAGTTTAAAAACAGCTCGCTCGACTGCACGGGGCGGCTCAAATCTCCAAAGCCGTAGACTGTGCCTGCCGTCATAATGTTGCTCGCATAGAACAGC
>ERZ780212.2629-NODE-2629-length-10919-cov-4.183634_pt1 | contig 10919 bp, 8 predicted proteins | sample MGYA00511364_ERZ780212 | MGnify/ENA primary metagenome ERZ780212 (study PRJEB29588, sample SAMEA2147991) | human gut metagenome | biome: human gut; feature: human-associated habitat; material: faeces | place: Denmark | collected 2008/2010 ...
GTTCTTGAACAGACAGTACGGAACCGACTATATCAGTGTTATGCCTACGAACCTGTACGGACCCAACGACAACTATCATCCGACTCACAGCCATGTGCTCCCGGCATTGATCCGCCGTTTCCATGAGGCGAAGGTGTCCGGCGCGAAGGAAGTGGTCTGCTGGGGTACCGGAACTCCCCTGCGCGAGTTCCTCTATGTGGATGATCTGGCGGATGCCTGCGTTTATCTGATGAATACTTACAGCGGCAATGAGACTGTGAATCTGGGAACCGGCAAGGAACTGACCATCCGGGAACTGACAGAGCTGGTGGCAAAGGTCGTAGGCTATACCGGAGAGATCAAATGGGATCCCAGCAAGCCGGACGGAACCCCCAGAAAGCTTTTAGATGTCAGCAAGCTGGAGAGTCTCGGCTATCATTATACGACGGAGCTGGAAGACGGTATCCGTCTGACCTATGAGGATTTCCTCAATAATCCCATGCGCGCGGAACGCTAGGGAAAGGTGTCTGCCGGTAGTGGGCAGCGGAAGGACTGGACGATTAACATGAATGATTTTCAGAAGACAGCGAAAGAAATGCTGGATTTTATAGAGAAAAGCCCCACCTGTTTTCATGCGGTTGTGAATATCGGAGCAATGCTGGAAGAGGCAGGATATGTCAGACTGCGGGAAAACGAGGAATGGAAGCTTGTGAAGGGTGGAAAATATTACACGGAGCGCAATGATTCTTCCGTGATCGCTTTTGCTGTTCCTACGGGAACTGTGAAAGGGTTTCATATGGCAGCGGCACATAGCGATTCCCCATGCTTTAAGGTGAAGGAAAAACCGGAACTTACGGTAGAAGATCACTATATGCGCCTGAACACCGAGAAATACGGCGGCATGATCCTTTCCACCTGGATGGACAGACCGCTCTCCGTAGCAGGCAGACTGGCGGTGCGCGGAACGGATGGCATCCAGAGCAGACTGGTCAATATTGACCGGGATCTCTGCGTGATCCCAAATGTGGCGATCCATATGAACCGGGAGATGAACAAAGGTGTGGAGTACAATCCGCAGGTAGATATGCTCCCACTGTTTGCGGATGTGGCATTTGATACCGATGCCGCAGGAACAGCTGAGACCGCAGACGGACCGCAGGAGAAGCCTGCGCTGCTTGGACTGGCAGCAGAGGCAGCAGGCGTGGATGCGGAAGCGATTCTCGGGGAAGACCTGTTCCTGTATATCAGGCAGGAAGGAAGATTCTTAGGAGCAGAGGGTGAATTTGTCCTGGCTCCGAGACTGGATGATCTGCAGAGCGCCTTTGCGCTGACCAAAGCTTTTACGGAGAGTACACCTGCGGAATATATCAATATCTGCGCGGTATTTGATAATGAAGAGGTGGGAAGCGGTACCAGACAGGGTGCAGATTCCACGTTCCTTGCGGATGTGTTAGACAGAATTACGGAGGGGCTTTTGGCAGATCACAGCACGTATCTGCGCTGGATTGCGGATAGCTTCCTGATCTCTGCGGACAATGCCCATGCGGTACATCCCAACCATCCGGAGAAGGCGGATCCTACGAACAGACCTTACTTAAACGGTGGAATCGTCATCAAATTCCACGGAAGCCAGAAATATACTACAGATGGTATCTCAGCTGCAAAAATGAAGGATTACTGTGAACGGGCAAAGGTGCCTTACCAGACCTATGCCAACCGTTCGGATATCGCAGGAGGATCCACCCTCGGTAATATTTCCACGGCACATGTATCGGTGTCCAGCGTGGACATCGGACTGCCCCAGCTGGCCATGCATTCCGCGGTGGAGACTGCGGGTATGATGGATACAGAATATGCAGTGCGGGCGCTGAAGGAATTCTGGGGCGAATGATGAATTATCCCGGAAAATCATTAAAAAAGTATAAAAAGCATTGAAAGCTTTGGCCGAAAAGTGCATAGTTAGAATGAAAAAAAGATTCAAAGAAAGAATCAAGAAATGATCCAAAAAGGATCCGAAAAAAATACGAAAGAAGGTTGAAGTTATGTTTGAAATGAAACCGGAATACTATATTGGAATTGATATGATCGATCAGGAGCATAAGCAGCTGTTTGACTATGCCAATGAGGCTTACGAGCTGCTGCAGGAGGAGTTTACACCGGATAAGTATGACAAGATCGATGCAATTCTGGAAAAACTGCGTGATTATACCGTAAAACATTTTACAGATGAAGAAGCGTATATGGAATCCATTCAGTACAAAAAGATTTTTACCCAGAAGATCCAGCATCAGGAATTTATCAAGAAACTGGATGGGTTTATAGATCAGCATGAGAAGGATGAAGGTGATCAGGCGGAGCAGGATGAACAGATCATGAATATTCTGAATTACCTGACGGACTGGCTGATCAACCATATCCTGCATGTGGACGGACAGATCCCGAAGGAAGCGTAGAAGAGTGGAAGATTACTCCGGGCTTTCGTGAATAGTTTTGTATCGCCTGCATACGATGTAGGAAATACAGGACCAAGGACGGAAATTCTGATGGACCAGAAGCTGGAAAACATCCTGAACCTTGCATTAGAGACCCCGGAGGAAGAACGAGAACAGACAGAGAGTCTGAATGTCGGTTACAGCGCGGAGAGCCGCAGCTGGGAGCTGATCGTAAAATATCACGGCAGTCTGGACAGACTGCGGGAACGGAATATTGTGGTGGAGGAACTGATCGCCGGATATGCGATCCTTACGGTGCCGGAGGCACTGGTGGATACGGTATCGGATACCCCGGAGATCGAGTATGTGGAAAAACCCAAGCGGTTTTATTATGGACAGACGTTTCCTGCGGGGACATCCTGTTTTCCACCGGTCACTATGAGAACGCCTTTTCTGAATGGAAGGGGCGTTCTTTTGGCTGTACTGGATTCCGGGATCACCTGGGATCTGGAGGTGTTCCGGAAGGCAGATGGCAGTACGAGGATACGTTATCTATGGGACCAGACAGTCCTCAGGGATCGGACGCTGCCACAGGATCAGACAGTGCCGGAGAAAACAGGTAATGTGGGATATGGAAAAATGCCGGATGGATTTGCCTTTGGGACGGAATATACCGCGGAGGAAATAAATGCGGCATTACAGATGCCTGCATTGGATCGTTACCGTCTGATCCCCAGCAGAGACCTGTCCGGACATGGAACCGCGGTGGCAGGGATCGCCGCCGGGAAAAGTGCAGTCGGTCTCTATACCGGGGCGGCCCCCGAGGCGGAACTGATCGTGGTGAAGCTGGGATTGCCGGGAAATAGCGGGGGCGCAGAAGAAGGATTCCCCCGGACAACCGAAATCCTGCGTGGAGTGACCTATGCACTGCGGAAAGCCGGACAGTTGAATATGCCACTTGTCATCAATCTAAGCTTTGGTAACAGCTATGGTTCCCATGACGGAAGCTCTCTGCTGGAGCGCTTTCTGGACAATGCCTCCGAGATCGGCAAAACCGTGATCTGTGTGGGCAGTGGTAATGAGGGTGCGGCAAGAGGGCATTTCGCCGGGAATATAACGAGAGACAGCCGCGTGGAACTGGCTGTTGGAAATTATGAAAAAAGCCTGAATATCCAGCTGTGGAAAAATTACAGCGATGTGTTTCGGATAAGGTTGCAATCTCCGGGAGGTGAGGAGGCAGAGCTAACCACGAATATTCAGGGCGGGAAATATACGCTTAGGTTGGAGCAGACAAGGATTCTGGTCTATCTGGGAGAACCCCTGCCCTATGCGGTGGCGCAGGAGATCTATCTGGACATGATCCCGGCAGAGGGAAGCTACATCAATGCAGGGATATGGACGATCCGGCTGGAGCCGGTAATGACCGTAACGGGACAATATTATCTGTATCTTCCGGCGGGGAACGGCAGGGGAGACAGCACTGGCTTTTACCGTTCCACTCCGCAGATGACACTGACGGTTCCCTCCACGGCAGCGAAGGTGATCACAGTGGGGGCTTACGATCCGGTCTATGATACCTATGCGGATTTCTCCGGCAGGGGTTATGCCGACAGCACCCGTACCATCGGTGTGACGGCAGCAGGACTGACCAAGCCGGATCTTGTGGCTCCCGGTGTAAATATCCAGGCTCCGGATGTTTATGGCAGTTTTCTCCCTGTTACGGGAACTTCTTTCGCCACACCGATTGTCAGCGGTGCCGCGGCGCTTCTGATGGAATGGGGGATCGTGCAGGGAAATGACCCCTTCCTCTACGGCGAAAAAATCAAGGCATATCTCAGAAAAGGTGCCAGACCCTTAAGGGGAGAGAGGGAATATCCCAACGACCGGGTGGGGTATGGCAGGCTGTGTGTGGCAGACAGCCTGCCGCAGACAGGAACATCAGAATGAACGGTATTAGTTACGCATTGGAAACAGTTCCGGAACCGGAAGGAAGAAAAACAGATGAAATAACATCAAGAATCCCCCTGTTTTGTTACTATTGTATAGAAATGGATGGCCAATTTGTGTAAAAAGGCGCATTGAAAGCATAGTAGTAAAATGCTACTATGATCATGAACAATCGTTTGCGCATGAAAAACAGACTCTGGAAGACATAAAACAGACGGATTGCGCAGAGAATGGGGTGAATGAGATGAACAACAATTCCGGCAACGACAAGACGATGACGATCCATGATGTGGCAAGAGAACTGGGGGTGTCTGCCAGCACCGTATCCAGGGCGATCTCAGGGAAAGGGCGCATCGGCGCGGCTACGAGGGACCGGATCCTTGCTTATATCGAAGAACACGGCTTTTATCCAAATGCGGCGGCACAGAGCCTGGCACAGTCCCGGACCAATAATATCGCGATCATCCTTCCGGAAGTGAATACTCTGGTGGATATGCCTTTCTTCCACACTTGTATGTATGGAGTGGAAGAGGTGGCACAGGCTAATGATTATGACATTATTGTGGTAACGACGAACGGAAACGATACCAAACCACTGGAGAGATTGATCAAAAACCGTAAAGTGGACGGAATGATCCTTACCAGGACTTATGAGAACGACAAATATGTGAAATTTCTGAAACAAAAGCAGATTCCCTTTGTGGCAGTTGGAAAATTCCCGGATGATGATGTGGTACAGGTAGACCATGATAATGTGGGAGCCTGTAAGGAACTGGTGACGGTTCTGTTCGCCAAAGGGATCCAGAATATTGCCTACCTGGGAAGCAATATGGATCAGATGGTAAACCGCTGCAGGTATCAGGGATATGAGGAAGCCTACCGCAAGGGAAAGCGCAAGCTGAACCAGGATCTGGTGTACACGGATTTAAGCAATAAAGCCATGGTGGAAAAGGCAGTGGAAGAGCTGAAAAAGAGCGGTGTGGAGTGCATTCTGTGTCAGGATGACTACATCTGCGATGAGGTAGTCAGAAAGCTTGCCCGCATGGGTGTACGCATCCCGGACCAGATGAAGGTGGCATCCTGTCATTACAGCCGCATTCTGGAAAATTATCCGGTTACCATAACCTCGCTGAAGTTCAATATCACAGAGCTGGGACGGAGATCCTGTCAGGTGCTGTTGGATATGATCCATGGCAAAACAGTACCTGACAAAACACTTTTGGACTATGAGATCATCCTGAAGGAGTCTACAAAAGGCTGACAAGAGTGTGAAAATCATGATCAGGAAAAACGTTTTCCTTAATTTTGCTCAAAAAAATTATAAAAAAAGCATTTTTTTTCAAAAAAAGGATGTGCTGAAAACCAAGTAAAATCAAGACTTTCAAAGCATGATTGTGCAAAGTGCACAATTTTAGATCTCAATATCAGTCATTATTATAAATTGACAACATAAGGAAATGTTGCTAAACTATTATCGTAGACAAGCGGTTGCGCAATACGCACAAACTTGCAAAACAAAACAGGAGGATAACAAAATGAAAAAGTTAGTCGCTTTAGCAATGTCACTGACTATGGCATTCTCTCTGGTAGCTTGTGGAAACTCTGATGCTTCCAACACCAACACCAGCACTGATGCCGCTGCTACCACCGTAGCTTCTACCGAGGCTACACAGACCGCTCCCGCTGAGAAGCAGGACGTTTCCCTGAGAATCTGGGGTGCTGAGGAAGATCAGACCATGTTACAGGGCATGATCGATTCCTTCAAGGAGCATTACGCAGATTATGCAAACTTCGATATCCAGCTTGGTACCGAATCCGAGTCCACAGCTAAGGATACTGTTTTAACCGATATTGAGGCTGCTGCTGATGTGTATTCTTTCGCATCTGATCAGCTGATCGATCTGGTAAATGCAGGTGCTCTGCAGTCTGTTGATGATATGGACGCAGCTCTGGAAGCTTACGCAGGCAAGAGCGTAGCTGATGTTAAGAGCGCAAATGCTTCCGGTTCTGTAGAAGCAGCAACCAAGGACGGCACACTGTATGCATTCCCTATGAGTGCTGATAACGGTTACTTCTTATATTACAATTCCGAGTTAGTAACTCCCGAAGATGCACAGAGCTGGGATACCTTACTTGCAGCAGCTGAGAAGGCTGGCAAGAAGGTTGGTATGACTTTTGCTTCCGGTTGGTACAATGCTTCCTTCTTCTATGGCGCAGGATTTACTACTGCACTGAACGATGACGGCAGTACTGCTATGGATTGGAACGGCACCAGCGCTGATGGTGTTACCGGTGTACAGGTTGTACAGGCTATGCTGGGTATCGCCGGCAACAGCGCATTCCTTCCGATCGCTGATGGTGATGTTTCTAACCAGATCGCTTCCGGCGAACTGTGTGCAGTAGTTTCCGGTACCTGGGATGCAGCTGCAGCTCAGACCGCTTTCGGTGAAGGCTACGCAGCTACCAAGCTTCCTACCTATACCTGTGGTGACAAGCAGATCCAGCAGGGTTCCGTAGCAGGCTTCAAGCTGGTAGGTGTTAACAAGTATTCTGCAAATGCAGGCTGGGCAACTCTGCTGGCTGACTGGATCACCAACGAAGACAACCAGGCAGTACGTTTCGCAGAGAGAGAGATCGGACCTTCCAATATCAACGTTGCTGGTTCCGAGGAGGTTTCTTCCAATACCGCTATTGCAGCTCTGTCTGAGCAGTCCGCTTATGGTGTAGTTCAGATCGTTGGCGGCAAGTACTGGGATCCTGCCAAGACTTTTGGTGAGAAGGTAGCTCAGGGTCAGCTGAAGGCTGATGATGAAGCAGGTATCCAGGCAGCCCTGGATGAGCTGGTAGAAGGTGTTTCCGTACCCGCTGAATAAGTTTGGGAAGATGATCTGTTCCGGTTCTGTGACAAATGAATGATGAAAACGTTCTGGTGCAGAACGAATACAGAGAATAGAAAGGCGTCCTGAAGCTATGAACAATAATACGTAGTGGATGGATGCCTTTTTTACAGGAAACGTTTCCGGTAAGCGGGTTCGACTCCTGCCTGCAGGTTTATGTAACTGGTCAGATGAACGTGGGAAGATGTTCGGAACAGTTACTAAAAATTTATATTAATATGAAGAAAGGAGAGGGCAGAGAATGAAGAAGAAAAAGAGCGGAATCGGCGGATTCTTCAAGGAGTTCGGTGAAGCAGTCGTAAAAGGAGATCTGTTCGTAAAATTATCCCTGGTCTGGATGGGAGCAGGATATATCCGCAGAAAACAAATTATCAAAGGTATTTTAATGACTCTGCTCGAAGTGGCAGTCATTGTATTCACCTTTGGCTTTGCCACAGAGTATGTACGTGATTTTGGAACTTTGGGAACGGTTCAGCAGGAGACGGTTTTCAATATTGTAACCATGCAGAATGAGTTCAATGATTATGACAACTCATTTATGATCCTATTGTTCTCCGTAATCTCATTTGTGGTCTGGTTCACATTCCTGGTGATCTGGCTTAAGAATGAAGTGACTGTTTACCGGCTTCAGAAAAAAGCACAGGCAGGAGAACATATCAATACGTTTGTAGAAGACTTGCAGCAGTTCAAGAATGACAAATTCTATATCACACTGCTGGCACTTCCTGTCATGGGTGTTGTTATTTTCACGATCGTTCCTCTGCTGATCCTGATCGCTGTTGCGTTTACGAACTATGATCAGGGACATATGCCTCCCTCCGCATTGTTTACATGGGTGGGATTTACCAACTTCAAGAATCTGTTCTCCAGCGGTGGAATGACCATTACCTTCGGTTATGCCTTCCGTAGGATCTTGATCTGGACGCTGGTATGGGCATTGTTTGCAACCGCTACCACTTACATCGGCGGTATTCTGTTGTCCCTGCTGATCAATAATAAGAGAACCAAACTGCCCAAGCTGTGGAGAACGCTGTTCATTGTAACGATCGCAGTTCCCCAGTTCGTCTCCTTACTTCTGGTACGTAACTTTTTCGCTAACAATGGCATCATGAACACGATCTGTGCCAATGCGGGAATTACCCAGTGGCTGAGAGATATCGGCGCGATCAGTACCAGTTATATTCCGTTTTTGTCCGCTCCCGGATGGGCACATGTCATGATCATCCTGATCAATATCTGGATCGGTGTTCCTTACCAGATGCTGATCGCTACCGGTGTGCTGATGAATATTCCTTCTGACCAGCTGGAGAGTGCGAAGATCGACGGCGCTACTCCGATGCAGAGCCTTATTCATATCACTATGCCGTATATGCTGTTCGTCACGGGTCCTTCTCTGGTAACGGATTTTGTCAAGAATATTAATAACTTCAACGTAATCTATCTGTTGACCCAGGGTGTATATACCACCACAAATCAGGCCATGGCGAACTCCCAGGCGAAGGAAGTGGATCTGCTGATCACCTGGCTGTTCAATCTGACACAGAGCTATTACAACTACAAGATGGCATCCACCATCGGTATTATTGTGTTTATCCTATGTGCGGTATTTACCCTCATTGCCTTCAGCAGATTCCTGAAGGGTGACAGAGAGGAGGCGTTCCGTTAATGAAGAGATTTATTAAGACTTTATTACATAACCTGTTACTGGCGTTTTTGGCATTTGTCTGGCTGGTGCCTATCGTATGGCTGGTGGTCACCTCCTTCAGCGCATACACCGGCATGAATACCAGCACCTTTTTCCCGAAGGAATGGAGTCTGGCGCAGTATAAGAATCTGCTTTTCTCTGCGGACAGTGTGGCACAGTTCCCGAACTGGTTCAAGAACACCTTCATCATTGCATGTGTGGTATGTGTGATCTCCACCGCTTTTGTACTGATGGTGGCCTATGCGACCTCCTGCATGCGTTTCCCGGCACGTAAGCCGCTGATGAACGCCGCAGTTATCGTGAATCTGTTTCCCGGTGTATTGTCCATGATCGCAGTATATTTTATCCTGAAGACATTGAACCTGACCAACACTCACCTCGGACTGATCCTGGTATATTCTGCCGGCGCCGGACTGGGTTACCTGATCGCAAAGGGCTTCTTCGATACGATTCCGAATTCCCTGCGCGAGGCTGCTTATCTGGATGGAGCCAGTGAGGCTACGATCTTCTGGAGGGTTGTTATCCCCATGAGCCGTCCCATCATTGTATATACAGTTATCAGCTCCTTCCTGTCCCCCTGGATGGATTTCGTATATGCAAAGCTGATGTTAAATGCCGGCATATCTTCCCAGTGGACTGTTGCTATCGGTCTGTACAATATGCTGGATAAGAGCCTGATCAACACTTACTTTGGTCAGTTCTGTGCAGGCGGTGTACTGGTATCTATTCCTATCTCTGTATTATTTGTGATCATGCAGAAGTTCTATGTGGAAGGTATCACCGGTGGCGCAGTGAAAGGTTAAACTGCTTAGGCAGTTTAACCTAGGAGAATCCATGGAATGGATTCTCCGGATAAATGTATGACATGGAGATAAAGAGTTAATTTATGGATAAATTTATCAAAGGTATGGATGTATCGACTTTGCCGGAAGAGACAGCTCTCGGTGCAAAGTATTATGACGAAGGCAAAGAGGGGGACGCACTGGAGATCCTGAAAAAATACGGTGCCAACTCTCTGCGCATCCGTCTCTGGAACGATCCTTACAGTGAGGACGGCAAGCCTTACAGTGCCGGTACCAGCGATTTCACCAAGCTGGTGGCACTGGCTTCGGCCGGTAAAAAGCTGGGCTACAGCTATCTGCTGGATCTGCATTACAGTGATTTCTGGGCAGATCCCGGCAAACAGTTTCCTCCCAAGGAGTGGGCGTATGCAGATGCCAATGCACTGGAGAAGTATGTGTATGATTACACGAAGGATGTGCTGCTGAAATTAAAGCGTCTGGATCTGCTTCCGGAGATGGTACAGGTAGGTAATGAGATCACCAATGGCCTGATGTGGCCTCATGGAAAATGGGACAATGTTGACAATATCGCCCGGTTTATCAGTGCGGGCATCCGTGCAGTGAGAGAAATATCCCCGGATAGCCGCGTGATGCTTCATCTGGACTGTGGCGGCAACAATGCCCGCTGCAGAGAATGGTTTGATGCCTATGTACAGAGAGGAGAGGACTTCGATGTCATCGGATTGTCCTATTATCCTTTCTGGCATGGAACCATTGATGATCTGACAAATAATATGAACGATCTCTCTCAGAGATATCAGAAGGATGTCATTGTGGCAGAGGTATCCATGGGCTTCACCATGGAGGACTATGCAGACAGGGAAAAGCTGTCACCGGAACAGCGCAAGGGCATTGCGACCAAGCCCCACCTTGCAGAGGCGGTGGAGTATCCTATGACACCGGAAGGACAGTCTGCATTTATGCAGAAGGTCATGGAGAGGATCACACAGGTTCCGGAGGGCAGAGGAAAGGGCTTCTACTATTGGGAGCCGGCATGGATCCCAATGCCTGGTTGTGGCTGGGCCAACGAGGAATCCCTGAACTATATTCAGGATCCCGGTCCGGGCGGAAACGAATGGGCCAATCAGGCACTGTTCGATTATGATGGAAATGCACT
>ERZ780212.2633-NODE-2633-length-10900-cov-3.032826_pt1 | contig 10900 bp, 10 predicted proteins | sample MGYA00511364_ERZ780212 | MGnify/ENA primary metagenome ERZ780212 (study PRJEB29588, sample SAMEA2147991) | human gut metagenome | biome: human gut; feature: human-associated habitat; material: faeces | place: Denmark | collected 2008/2010 ...
GAGCCCCAGTTGAGGGTGAAGTAGTCGGCGACGGCGTTCAGCTCGGTGAAGAGCAGGAGGAAGTCTTCCACTGCCTGACGGCCCTCCGACGCGGGGTTCTTGTTGATGTTGACACCGACGGTCACCCGTCCGGTCTTGTGGCTGAGGCGTTGCTTGACGACCGCCAGCCCGGGGTTGTTGAAGCCCGTGCGCGAGATGAGCGATTCGTCCTTCGGCAGACGGAAGATGCGTGGTGCCGGATTGCCGGGGCAGGGGTCGGGCGTCACGGTACCTACCTCAATGAAGCCGAAGCCGTAGTCTGCCAGTTCGTTGAAGACTTCCGCCCCCTTGTCCATCCCGGCGGAAAGCCCGATACGGTTCCGGGTGAGGATGCCTTTGCAGAGGATGTCCTCTTCCTCGTACCGGTACTGGCTGCGCAGGTAGGGGCGCAGGAGAGGGATGTAGTTGGTGAGCTTGAGCAGGGAGAAGGTGAGGCGGTGGGCACGCTCCGGTTCCAGGGAGAAGAGGAGCGGACGGAGGATGGATTTATACAGCATAGTACCTTTGCGTTTTGATTGATGACGCAAAGGTACGCAATGCCGTTGGAAGTTCCGTCTTCGAAAGGTTTATCTGTGATAAAAGCAGGTTATAAGCCGGTAGGGAATTGGTTGTCTGCCTCGAAGACCACGCCGTTCATCACGAAGGTTTTGCTCGCGGGACTGTAGGTGAGGATGCAGGGAGCGGTCTTTTCCATCTCGGAGAGTTGGATGCTGCTCAAATCGGGGAGGAAGCAGTTGAGTTTGTAGGTACATACAATCCGGTTCCCTTTAATCTTGCCGGCATACACCGTGTTGCCGGAATGGCTTATGCGCCCGTCTTCATAGACAGAGGAGCTTTCTTCGTTGATGAACACCCACCCGTCCCGTTTCTCAAAGGAAAGGAATATCAGCTCGTGCTTGATATCGCGGTTCCTGTAGGTCTTCATCAGGACCAGTGAGTTGATGGGAGGGGTCGGTTGGAATGTGATTGGGAAGTCGCTGCGCTGGTAGGTCATCACTTTGGTTGCGGGGTTGTATGTCAGGGTTGCTTCCACCTGATCGTTGGGGGAACCGTAGCGCCAACTGAACGTCTTGACCTTTGCGTTGTTCCCTTGCAGGGACAGGACTTGGGTGATTACCCAGACGTCCGAATTGAATTCATTCTCACTTTGCAGATAGCCGTAGGAAGCGGCGGACTTGTCCGGGGTCTTCAATGACTTCCCGTAGAGGTCAATGTACAGGGCGTGGTATTCGTCCGTTGTGTCTTTTTCCCAGAAACCTTTGAAAGGCTTTCCTTGTGCGAATGCGAACGAGAGCGACAGGGAAAGCAGCATGAACAGTGTAAGGATACGTCTCATGGTAAATGTGGGTGTTAAATGTGAATGAATGTCAGGTAAGCCCAGTGTGCAGACCGACTTGCCCGGAATGGAGGAGGAAGAATGATTCAGGATGCCGCCACAAGTGCAACCAGTGAGCCGACGAGTACGATGAGGATGATGAGTCCCAGCAAGCTGATGCACAGACCGGCAATGGCCAGTCCGCGTGGTACACGGAATACGCCGATGGCGGAGAAGATGAGACCCAGCAGCCAGAGAATCCAGTCAAGTACAGGAATCCAGCACAGGAACAATGCCACAAGCGACAGGACAAAGCCTGCTGTACCGATGCCGTTCGACTTTCTTTGCGGTTCTTGTTGCACAATCACGGTCTGTTGTACGGGCTGTTGTGCGGATTGTTGCCCGTTTTCTAAAGTGTCCATAATGTAAAGTTTTTAAATTGTGTTCTCTCTAAAGGAATGATGGCTCTCTCTCACAGGGGCTTTCAGTGAAGCGATAGTGCGACACTGTACGCTGCATATCGTCGAAGCCTGTCCAAAGATATGCATATTATTTGAAACGTTGTATGGATTCTTTAAGAAAAAAGCAGGTTATAGTTTCCCCAGCCGTTCGTGGATGCCGTCGAGGTACATCCGCCAGAAGCGGGGGATGTCACGCCAGCTGTAGGCCTTCGTGAAGGGGGCGGTGAAGAAGGCGAGGAAGATGTATCCGAGGGTCTCCTGCAGGGGGCGGAGGTAGCGGATGAGGAAGTTCTTGCCGTAGTGGTGGTTGAAGTAGGCTCCGTTGCGCACCTGGTAGAACCGTTTCCACTTCTTCTTGCGTTGCCTTTCCGCCCAGGTGTCGTTGTTGTAGAAGCGTTCCTTGTACATGAGTGCGTTGGGGACGTAGAGTACCTGGAGTCCCGCCAATACGGCCCGGTAGGCATAGTCGGTGTCGTCGTAGAAGATGAAGAGGTCCTTGTTGGGATAGCCGATGCGCTCGATGGTCGACCGCTTGATGAGCGGCCCCTCGAACACCATGCCCTGGATGGAGACCAGGTGGCAGATGTAGGGCTCGACCTTGTCCAGGTGGAGCGATGAGAACGGGTCTATCAGGTTGAGGTACCTGCATTCGGTGACGAACACCTCCTCTCCCATGATGCGTCGCGGGCAGAGGATACCGACGCCGTGCATGTCGGCATCGATGAGGAAGTTCAGGCAGTCCGGCCGGGGACAGACGTCGTCGTCCATGCACCATATCCAGTCGCTGCCGCCCTCGTAGGCAGCCTTCATGCCGGTATAGAACCCGCCCGAGCCGCCGACGTTGTCCTGGTGGATGACCTCCAGGTCGGCCTGTGTGTCGAGCCATTCGGTGGTGCCGTCGGTGCTCCCGTTGTTGACCACGATGATGTGGGTCACGAGGGGAGTCATGCGGACGTAGTCGAGGGTTTTCTGCAACAGTACGAGGCGGTTGAATGTCACGATGACGGCGGTTACTTTCATGGCTGCAAGGGGTGTTTGGGGTTAGTGGATGGGGTTTGTCAGCTTCTGGCTTCGCGGAACGCCTGCTCTTCAGCTTCGGCAATGATGCGTTCCACCTCGTCGAGACTCGGACGGGAGATGGGGACGAGCTTGTCGTAGGAAGATCTGTCATGCGTCTCCTCCTCTTCTGCCGGGTCTTCGGTATAGACGGTCACAGGGTCTTCGTTGAGGATGACGGCTGCCGTGTCGGACACTTCGACGGTGACGCTGCGTGCCTTCTTGGCGGCAAAGACCGCGTCGATGAACTCGGAGTCCTTCTTCAGTCGTCCGAGTGCCTGCTTGGCAGCTGCCTGCTGGCTCTCTTTCTTCGAGTATCCGGTGCCGCTTCCGCCGACGATGCCTTCCAGCAGGGCATCCGACTGGAAGACGGGGCTGCTCACATCCTGCGTCTGTTCCACCAGACGGAACTCCAGTTCGACCTTGTTCTTCTGCGACCACTCGATGAGTTTCGACTTGAAGTTGACCTCCTTGTAGGCGACCTTGTCGATGTTGATGAGCTTGTGGAGGATGCGTTCCTGCATGAAGCGCATGCAGGCGTCATAGCCCCGGTCGAGGTAGATGGCGCCGATGAGTGCCTCGAAGGCGTTGCCACACATGTAGCTGTTGTGGTTGCTGGAGTGGGTGGAGTAGGTGATGAGCTTGTCCAGCCCGATTTCCACGGCAATCTTGTTGAGCGTCTCCCGCTGTACGATTTTCGAGCGCGTGTTGGTCAGGAAGCCCTCGCGTTTGCCTTCGAAGTGCTTGTAGACGACGTCCGCGACGATGGCATCGAGGATGGCGTCGCCCAGGAACTCCAGGCGTTCGTTGTTGAGCTTGTAGCCCTTGGCGCTGCGGACGGTCGATGACTTGTGGAGCAGTGCCTCCTTGTAGTAGCTGATCGTGCGCGGATAGAAGCCCAGGATGCGGTACAAAGCAAAATAAGACTCCCTTTCCTTGGAGAAAAGGAGCCTTATTCTATGTAATATAGTAATTCTCTGAAACACTGATAGCTTCTTATTCGGCGTATTTCTTAACGATTATACATGCATTGTGTCCGCCGAAGCCAAATGTGTTCGACAGGGCGGCATTGACCGTACGTTTCTGAGCCTTGTTGAACGTGAAGTTCAGGTTGTAGTCGATCTCCTCGTCGTTGTCACCCTCGGTGTGGTTGATGGTCGGAGGAACAATGTCGTTCTTCACAGCCAATACGCTGGCAAGTGCTTCGACGGCTCCGGCAGCTCCGAGGAGGTGTCCGGTCATGGACTTGGTCGAACTGATGTTCAGTTCGTAGGCATGTTCGCCGAAGAGTGCCTTGATGGCTTTCACCTCAGAGATGTCGCCCACGGGGGTCGATGTGCCGTGTACGTTGATATAGTCGATGTCTTCAGGTTTCATCTCTGCATCTTCGAGTGCGTTCATCATCACCAGCTTCGCGCCCAGTCCTTCGGGGTGGGATGCAGTCAGGTGGTGTGCGTCGGCACTCATGCCCACGCCGGCAACCTCGGCATAGATTTTGGCTCCGCGTGCCTTGGCATGTTCCAGTTCTTCGAGAATCAGACAGCCGGCACCTTCGCCCATCACGAATCCGTCACGGCTTGCGCTGAACGGACGGCTGGCACCCTGCGGGTCATCGTTGCGGGTCGAGAGGGCATGCATGGCATTGAAACCACCCACGCCGCACGGGAAGATGGCAGCTTCGGCACCACCGGAAACGATGACGTTCGCCTTGCCCAGACGGATCAGGTTGAAGGCGTCAGCCAGTGCGTTGGTCGAGGAGGCGCAAGCTGAAGAGGTCACGTAGTTGGGACCGTGGAATCCGTACATGATGGAGATCTGTCCGGCACAGATGTCGGCAATCATCTTCGGGATGAAGAAGGGGTTGTACTTGGGTCCCTGGTCTTTATGGAGTGCATAGTTTCCGGTCTCTTCCTCAAAGGTGTGCATGCCACCGATGCCGACACCGAAAATCACACCGATACGGTTCAAGTCTTCTTTCTCCACATCAAGCCCTGAATCCGTCACGGCCTCCTTGGCGGCCACGATGGCATACTGGGTGTAAAGGTCCATCTTGCGTGCTTCCTTCCGGTCGATGAAATCGTTCGGGTTAAAGTTTTTCACTTCACACGCAAACTGGGTCTTGAAGAGTGATGCGTCGAAATGAGTAATAGGTCCTGCCCCACTCACTCCGTTCACCAGGTTCTCCCATGTTTCGGGAGCGGTGTTACCTACGGGAGTCAGTGCGCCAAGACCTGTTACTACTACTCTTTTTAATTCCATAAAATTACTTCGCGTTAGCTTCGATGTAAGAAACGGCGTCACCTACGGTAGTAATCTTTTCTGCTTGGTCATCAGGAATTGAGATACCGAATTCCTTTTCGAATTCCATGATCAATTCTACAGTGTCCAATGAATCGGCTCCAAGGTCGTTTGTGAAGCTAGCTTCGTTAGTTACTTCCGATTCTTCAACGCCCAATTTATCAACGATAATTGCTTTTACTCTTGATGCGATTTCAGACATAATTTTACGATTTAAATTAATACTTTGTTGTTATTTCCTTATTTTTGCGGTGCAAAGAAAGAAAGATTTATCATTATGAGCAAATAATTAACTGATTAATTGCACTTGCTTTGCACAAATTTCACGCATCTGTGCACTAAATTAGGATATATATGCAGAAAAACATTGCCATTTTTGCTTCGGGTTCGGGTACGAACGCCGAAAACATCATCCGCTACTTTCAGGGAAACAAGACCATAAGGGTCTCTCTTGTGGTGTCAAACAAACCCGATGCTTTCGTGCTCCAGCGGGCGGAACGGCTGGGGGTACCGACGTGTATCCTGACGCGTGAGCAGTTTGCCCGGGGCGGAGAGGTCGTGGAGTTGTTGCGCGGACGGGGCATCGACTTCATCGTGCTGGCAGGGTTCCTGTTGCGTGTACCCGACGAGTTGCTTCAGGCTTATCCGCAGCAGATTGTCAACATCCATCCCGCCTTGCTGCCGAAGTATGGAGGCAAGGGGATGTACGGCGACCGGGTACACCAGGCGGTGGTTGCTGCGGGCGAGCGCGAAAGCGGCATCACTATACATTATATAGATGAGCACTACGACGAGGGGACGACCCTCTTCCAGGCAACGTGTCCCGTGGAGCCGGACGATACCCCCGAGCAGGTGGCACAGAAGGTACATGCCCTGGAGTATGAGCACTATCCGAAGGTCATCGAGCGCATCCTTCTCGGTCAGGAAGTGGACTGACGTTTTGCTGCCTTTCCTTCGTTTTTGCTTGACGGAGAGTCGTAAATAGCAGGTTTTCTCTAACCTGTTTTTTGCGACTCTCCGTCATTCTAGCATTCAATGGTTAATTGCGATTAACGCTTGGGGCTAAAACAGTTCTTCTATTTTAGGTTTATAAACACTCTCAATCCGAAAAACTTACATTTTAACGCTCAAACAATATTGTTTCACTCGTCAAACACTTGTGTTTGGTTCCTCAAACAATATTGTTTCACGCCCCAAACAATATTGTTTCATCCGGGAAAGTCCAATCTTTGGAACGTAAAGGTAAAATGTTTTGATTTTCATTCGCTGGAAGACGGAATGGGACTTCAATTTGTGCTGTGATAAAAAGTGTCTTCTCCTGCTTTACGGATAAGCGGAAGGAAACAGATGTACGCTAAATATTGTCTGGATGAAAGGAAAATCTCATTGATAGCATCAACATGTATTTCACGAATCTCCTGAGAATGCCTTCTTTTGCCACCGACTCGTCCCCCGGGTCGAAAGAAGCGATTCTGTAAGGCTTCCGCAGAACAAAATGTCAGAGCTGGAGGGGAATTGACAATGTGTCACGAGGGGAGTGGTTCATCATGAATATGAATGCGTCCTGTTATGTCTTTACCGAAAATTGATGCTGAAATCGCTAATGCCATAGCCATCCATATTCAAAAAATGTCAGACACAATATTGCAGTCAGATTTTACTATTGGCTCAAGCTGCTTATTCTAAGCATGATTATACAGAAGCTGCAGAACTTGTTTCTATGATTGATGCACAAAGTAGCTGTGCTACACAAGCTAAAGCGTTACTTAATTCCATAAAAAAAGAAATGGATAAGCAGTATAATGATATAATCTCAATGGAAAAAGAGAAAATTCGTTCGGATGAACGTATCAAGTCTGCACAAATAAAAGCTATCAAAGACATTGCTACCGCATATTTCGAACGTCAAACAGAGTATATATTCTTTTGGTAACTGCAAATTCAAATAAAGTAACTCTAACGGAAATAAATGTATCGGTCGTTCTTACTTAACGTGAGCTCGATAGCAGGATTAAAATAGAGGTTTAAAGATTAGGAACATAGTGAGAACAACATGAAAATAAACCGATTATGTTACCAGCAAGTTAATTGCCTGATATACAAAAAAGAAAAATGGAGAAAAACCTGCGGACTTCAATAACTTTATTGCCAACTCGCTTTCTGCCATAGCAGCATACTGCTTCTTTGAAAAGAAGCCCGCAATTGACGTATGTTTCGTCAAAGACAGGCAACTTTCTATGTTTTGAATTATATCGAACTCACGTTAATTTAAAAGTCTGGGCATAAGATAGTCAGTAAATCATCCGTTACTTGATTCAGTATACTTTTCTGTCTCAAATTATTCACATAGTAAGAAGGTATGGAATTAAATCCGTACTTTGCGCCTAATAAGCTACAGGTTACGGCAGCATTGGTGTCTGCATCTCCTCCTGCATTAACTACCGCCAACAAACCTTCTTGAAAACTCTCGACATGATATAAACACCAGATAGCAGCAGATAATGTTTTCAAGGTATATCCCATAGCGCTTTCATCATCTAGGGCTAAATCTAGTATATCATCAACCGTTTTTGCCAATAACAGATAAGGTTCTATTCGTTCATCAAATTTTCTTGCTAATTCTTGGATAGCTTCAAACTCTAGTTCATCTCCATTCCACACAAAATGATGTATTAACTCTGATAAAATAACACAAGAGCCAATACATCGGGAATCTGTGTGGGTAAGTTTACAAATTTCTTCTGCATAATATGATACGTCCTGTTTCCAAAGTCCTATCACAGATGTTCTCATAATACCGCCGTTTGCTGCACTTTTCTTACCAGATAACTTCCAGACGATTTCTGCCGCTTTCGTTGGATTATTTGTATAATCAGAAGTGGCTAATACATTATATGTATGTCGCCCAATTCCCATAGGAGAACCCTTAAACCATTTCTTAAAATTCTGAGCAATGGAATTTAAACAAATATTCTTATCTGCAATTATTGCATTGGCGATGCATAACATCATATCTGTATCATCTGTCCAGTCTCCTTGTTCCCATCTTTTACGATGTCTGTCTTGAATAATTTGACTATATAGTGTTAATCTTTGCGGGTAGTATTTTAAAACTTCTTTGTGCGACATAAATTCTGTGCCAAGTCCCAAAGCGTCTCCAATTGCTTGGCCAAAAATCACTCCACGAATTTTATTATATAATTCAAATGGTATGTTTTCATTGCAGTTATCCATATTTGTTTTTTATATCATTAGTACAAACGTTCGAATGAATTATGTAACTAAGCTGTTACCACCATGTCCCGGAGGTTAAAGATACGTAGATATATTGTAGGGCGGATGATTTTTGCAAGGAATCTGCTAAGAAATGGGAAGAATCCGGTAGGCCGACGGCTCACGTCGGTAGGCATAGTTGCCGCGAAGCGACTCGAAGCTCTCGGGGGAGGCTTTCAGCCGACGGCTGTCGTCGAGCGGATTGTAGATGCGGAGCAGGGCTTCGGCACGGGAAGTGGCACGGATGAGCGGTTCGGAAGGTGCCGGCGGCTCGATGTGAAACTCTTCCGGCAGCCCGAAGAAACGGCAGAATGCCTGGAGAGACATGCGGGTGGCGTTCGCCTTGCCGTCCGCTGAATAGCCGGCAATGTGGGGCGTGCCGATGAAGACCTGCTGCAACAGGCGGCGGTCAATGTCCGGCTCGTGCTCCCACACGTCGATGACGGCGTCGGCAACACGTCCATCGGTCAAGGCGGACAGCAGGGCGGCATTGTCGACCACCTCTCCGCGTGACGTATTAATAAGGTAAAGCGGACGGGAGAGCGAGCGGAAGAATGCCTCGTCCGCCAGATGCCACGTCGGGTGAGCACCCTCGCGGGTGAGCGGCGTGTGGAAGGTGATGAGGTCCGAACGGCTGACGAGTTCCTCCAGCGAGGTGAAGCCTTCCGGTCCCTCGGCTTCGGCACGTGGAGGGTCGCAACAGAGCACCGTCATGCCCAGCCGACGACCGACGTCCGCCACACGGCTGCCGACATGACCCACGCCGATGACACCGAGGCAGGCACCCCGGAGGGAAAAGCCCCGTTCACGTTCCAGCAGCAGGAGGGCTGCCTCGACATACTGTTCCACACCGCCCGCGTTGCAACCCGGGGCATTGGTCCACGTGATGCCCGACGCACGGCAGAAGTCCGTGTCGATGTGGTCAAAACCGATGGTCGCCGTGGCAATGAAGCGCACCCGGCTGCCTGCGAGCAACGCACGGTCACAGCGTGTACGGGTACGGACGAACAGGGCGTCGGCGTCCCTCACCAGCTCCGGGGTGAAGTCGCGCCCCTCGGCATAAACCACCTCATCGGCAAGTCGCTCGATGACACCCTGCAGGTAGGGTATTTTCTTATCAACGATTACTTTCATGGAAAATTGTCATTAGTCGGTGCAAAGTTAGCCGCTTTCTTGCACTTTTGAATATCGTTCGTATTGTCAGTTCGGCAAGAATGCCTATTTTTGTCGATTGTAACACCATAAGCATAGAACGGTTATGACATTCACAGAACTTTGCAACCCGATATTTGTGCAATCCATCGATGATTACCACAAAACCGACAATGTGGATACGCCTATCAACAACCCTTATGCGTTGAAGACGATCGAGTACTATCTCTATCTCAAAAACTGGATAGACACTGTCCAATGGCACTTCGAGGACATCATCCGCGACCCGAATATCGACCCGGCAGCTGCCTTGGTGCTGAAGCGCCGCATCGACAAGAGCAACCAGGACCGCACGGACCTCGTGGAGCTGATCGACAGCTATTTCCTGGACAAATACAAGGATGTGAAGCCGCTGCCGGATGCCACCATCAACACCGAAAGTCCGGCGTGGGCAATCGACCGCCTGTCGATTCTCGCGCTGAAGATATACCACATGCGTCAGGAGACGGAACGCACCGACGTGTCTGCCGAGCACCACGAGCAGTGCGCCCGCAAGCTGGCAGTCCTCCTGGAACAGCAGAAGGACCTGTCGACAGCCATCGACCAGCTGATTGCCGACATCGAGGCGGGTCGCAAGTACATGAAAGTCTACAAGCAGATGAAGATGTACAATGACCCCGAACTCAACCCGGTGCTCTACGGCAAGAAGTGAGCCTTCGCCCCATCGTACACAGACCAATCATCCCATAACACCCGACTAAACGTGAAACATCTGCTCGTCATACGCTTCTCGGCGCTGGGCGATGTGGCAATGACCATCCCGGTCATCCACGCCTGCGCCTGTCAACATCCGGAGCTGCGCATCACTGTGCTGAGCCGGGAGTTCGTGCGTCCGCTGTTTGAGCGGATGCCTGCGAATGTCAGTTTCGTCGGGGCTGACCTGAAGGGACGGCATAAGGGCATCGGCGGACTGAACCGCCTCTTTGCCGAGCTGCGTCCGCTGGGCATCGATGCCGTGGCGGACCTGCACGACGTGCTCCGCAGCAAGTACCTGCGGATGCGCTTCCGCCTGGCGGGTATACGGACCGCTCACATCGACAAGGGAAGGCGCGAGAAGAAGGCGCTGACCGACGCGGTGGAGAAGAAGCTCGTCCCGCTGAAGTCGTCCTTCGAACGGTATGCCGACGTGCTGCGCCGATTGGGGCTGGACGTGACACCCCGCTTCTCCTCCCTCTTCGGCGATGCCGGGGGCGACCTGCGCACGGTCGTCGGCGTGACGGGAGAGAAGGGGACGGACACATGGGTG
>ERZ780212.2634-NODE-2634-length-10899-cov-3.103744_pt1 | contig 10899 bp, 8 predicted proteins | sample MGYA00511364_ERZ780212 | MGnify/ENA primary metagenome ERZ780212 (study PRJEB29588, sample SAMEA2147991) | human gut metagenome | biome: human gut; feature: human-associated habitat; material: faeces | place: Denmark | collected 2008/2010 ...
AGGGCGAGGGTCCACCCGTTCCCATCCCGAACACGGAAGTTAAGCTCGCTTCTGCCGACAATACTTGGCTGGAGACGGCCCGGAAAGATAGGTAGCGCCAACATGGAGAGAAGTCACTCAAGAGAGTGGCTTCTTTTTTTATATTCATAGCTGCGGGAGTGCAATTCACTGTTCGAAATCCGCGACAATACGTTACAATACCCCTATCAAGAGAGATAGGGGTATTTTTATTATGGAACATTATATGACTGACAAGATGGTCGAAGCCTATTTGAAAGCCCTCGAAAGCGAAGAACGTGCCGCAGCGACGATCGAAAAATATCGCCGTGCTTTACTAAGCTTTGCAGCCTTTTTGAGCGGCGCGGCGGTCACACCGGAGATGATCCGCCTTTGGAAAGACGATCTGCGCGCAAGTAACTACGTGCCGTCGACGATCAATGCTTGTCTGGCGGCGCTGAACGGCTTTTTCCGCTTCTGTGGCTGGACAGACTGCCGCGCACGGTTTCTGAAAATCCAGCGCCGCCTGTTTCGCGACAGCAGGCAGGAACTAACGCGAGGGAAATATGAGAGGTTGGTCGCTGCGGCGGAGGCCACGGGCGACCGCGCCCTCGCGCTCCTGATGGAAACCATCTGCTCCACCGGCATCCGCGTCAGCGAGGTGCAGTATATCACCGTCGAAGCGGCGAAAAACGGCAAGACCGAAATTGCTTTGAAAGGTAAAATCCGTACCATTCTGCTGCCTGCCAAGCTTTGCCGCAAGCTGCTCAAGTTTGCCGCGCGGCAAAAAACCGCCTCCGGCGCGATCTTTCGCGCCAAAAGCGGCAAAGCAATGTCAAGATATCAAATTTGGCCGAAAATGAAAAAGCTGTGCGCCCGCGCGGGCGTCGACGCGGGGAAGGTCTTTCCGCACAATCTGCGCCACCTGTTCGCGACGGCATTTTATCGCGCATACAAGGAGATCGTCAAGCTGGCGGATGTCCTCGGCCATTCGAGCATCGAAACGACGCGCATTTACCTTGTTAAGAAGGTGTGTTCTGTCTGCAAAGACGAGGTGACGGAGACAGTCGGTACTACCAGTAGTGTGAAGACTCCTGCCACCTGCACGACTAAGGGTACTACGACCTATACGGCAGCCTTCAAGGATGAAGACTTCTCTGAACAGACCAAGGATGTGGATATTGCAGCTACCGGCCACGACTGGTCCAACAAGGACGGCATCTGCGCGGTTTGCCACACCAAGTGCGACCGGGTGCACAAGCCCGGTACGACCTGCGAGGTGTGCGGCAAGTACACGCGCCGCCCGTCCACAGCGAATTCCGGCAACACCGTTTCCGTTCCCTCCACCCCGAACGGCACGATGACGGTCAACCCGTCTACCGCCTCCAAGGGCGAGACTGTGACGATCACGACCAAGCCTAGCGAGGGCTACGAGCTCGGCTCTATCGAGGTTCTCGACAAGAACGGCGATGCGCTCAAGCTCAAGGATCTCGGCAGCGGCAAGTTCAGCTTTGTGATGCCGGATGGCAAGGTCAGTGTCAAGGCGGAGTTCGTCAAGACGGCTCCCACCAGCTTTGTTGATGTCCCCGCGAACGCTTACTTTGCCGATGCAGTGAAGTGGGCAGTTGATAAGGGGATCACCAACGGCCTGCCTGACACGATGTTTGGCCCCTACGCGTCCTGCACCCGCGCGCAGATCGTGACCTTCCTATGGCGTGCCGCGGGCAGCCCCGAGCCGAAGGCGATGAGCAGCTTCACGGATGTTCCCGCGAGCGCTTACTATGCCAAGGCGGTCGAATGGGCGGTTGAGAATGGAATCACGAACGGCATGACCGAGACGACGTTCGCGCCGAATGCGACTTGCACGCGCGGCCAGAGCGTGACGTTCCTGCACCGTGCGCTCAAGGGCACCGCGAGCGGCAGTGCGAACTTCACCGATGTGAAGTCCAACGCGTTCTACGCTGATGCGATTAACTGGGCGGTTGCGAATAACGTGACGAACGGTACTTCCAACACGACGTTCAGTCCCAACGCGGACTGCACGCGCGCGGAGATCGTGACGTTCCTGTATCGCGCCTATCAGGGCAAGTAAATCCAACTGAAAAAAGCGGCGGTTCATCAGAACCGCTGCTTTTTTGCGCCGCATTGACAAGCGCTCCCGCCCTCGGTATACTATGACCAAAAGCAAGACGGCAGCCAAAAATGCAGACGAGTTTGAGAGATCAAACTCGAAAAGGGGAGAGCAAATGAAGTATCTTGGAAAGCCTGCGGGCATGTGGGCGCTGTTTGCCGGATCGTTTGAAAAGCACCTGACGGTCGAATTCGACCTGACCGCGGAGCAGGCGAAGGACGTTGCGGCGCGTGCCAAAAAGAAATATCGTGAGATCATCGCGAAGCTGCCGGAATTTGACAAGCGCGACCGCTTCGAAATGAACATCGTCAACTGCGCGATGCTCGCCGCGTTTATCCTGTGCATGCCGCAGCGGCCGGACATCAAAACGCTGACGGACTACTACGCCGCGGCGATGATGACGCCTACGATGAAGGCTTTCTGCCGCGCGAGCGGAAAGAAAAAGTTCACGCCCAAGGACATCGAGGGCATGAAGGCGACGGCAAAGCTGCGCGCGGGCGATCGCAACCCCTATTCGTGGAACATGGACTTTTTCGAGTACGAGGACGGCAGCGGCTACGAGGCGCGCTTCACGACCTGCGGCATCTGCACGCTGATGCAGGTGTTGGGGCTCTACGATCTGACGCCCGCGCTGTGCCATCTCGACTACACGATGAGCGACGCGGGCGGTGCGTCGGATTTCGTGCGCGAGTACACGCTCGCCTCCGGCGGCCCCTACTGCGACTGCGGGTATCACAAAAAGCAGTGAAAAAACAAAAAGGATGCGTCTTTCGATGCATCCTTTTTCCTTTATGTAGGGGACTCAATCTCCGTTGTAGGCATCCGAGGCCTTGATGCGCTGGTACATGTCCTGCATCTGGCGGTCGATCTCAGCGATCTTGCCCGCGCATTCGAACATCTCCTCGTTGATGCCCTCGGGCAGCTTCGTTTTGTCGACCTTGTAGCGGATATCGTGCTCAAGGCTCGCCCAGAAGTCCATGGCGATCGTGCGCAGCTGGATCTCCGCCACGACGTATTCCGTCCGGTCGGAGAGGTAGACGGGCACCTTGATGTCCATGTGCAGCGAGCGGTAGCCGTTGTAGTTCGGCGTCTGGATGTAGTCCTGCTTTTTGACGATCACCACATCCGTCTGCCGCGCCAGCATCTCGCCCACGCGGTAGACATCGTCGATGTAGCTGCAAACGACGCGCACGCCCGCGATATCGTTGATGTTTTTTCGCGCGGACTCGATCGAGAGCGGCAGGCCGCGCTTGATGAGCTTGGCGACGATGCTCGATTGCGATTTGACGCGCCCGTCGATGTGATGGATGGGATTGCGTGCATAAAGAACATTGAATTCACTGTTGAGAATATTGAATTTCAGCGTGAGCTGCCGAACCGCCGCGTCATAGAGATTCTGCATGACAAGAAAGTCATGCGGATCTTCGCAGAGTGCGGTGCCGTTCCCCGTTCGATTCATTCTGAGCCTTCCTTTCCATCGGAAGCGTCAACGCCCGCCCGATGAGCTTTTGTTCCTTTCAGTATAGCAGACGATCACCGCCGCGCCAAGGGGAGAAATGCTGATTTTCCGCAAAAGTCTGCGCGAAAAAGCAGCGGGCGGGAGAAACTACCAAGCGACGGGCAAAAGAACTTGCAATGCAGCGCAAGCCATTCTATAATTAGCCTGAAAGGATATGCACAGCGTTCGGCACTTCCGCTCCGGTGGCAGAGCGAACGCGCGGAAGGTGCAGAAAAGAACAATGGATAAAAAAGGAAAACAGCAATTTCTTCTGGTCGCGTTCGGCGTGGCGCTCTATGCCGCGCTGATGAATCTCAACGAAGTCGCGGCGTTTCTCACGAGGCTCGCTACCCTCTTCACGCCGGTGATCATAGGGTTATTGATGGCGTTTGTCCTCAGTGTGCCGATGCAGGGCATCGCAGGACGTTTGACGCGCCTGATGCCAAAGGCAAAGGAAAAACACATTGACCTTCTCAGCCTGCTGCTGACGCTTTTGTGCGTGGTCATCGTCGTGGTACTGCTGTGCGTTCTGGCGCTGCCGCAGCTTGCCGCGTCGCTCAAGAGCATCGGCACACTGGTCAGGGAGAACTGGCCGGACTGGGCGCGCCTTCTCTCGGATCACGGCGTGGATACAAGCGAGCTCACCGATCGCATCGCCGCGCTCGATTGGAAAACGGTGCTGGAAAAGGCGCTCACCGGCGCCGGTGCGCTGATCGACTCGGTGGTGGATCTTGCCGGTACCACAGTCTCGGCGGTGGCCAACGTCACCTTTGCCATCGTCATCATGTTTTATGTGCTGCTCGACCGGCGCAGCCTTGCTAAACAGAGCCGCAGACTCCTCTACGCCAACCTGAGCGAGCGAAAGGCCGATCAGGTCTGCCGCATCGCGCGCCTGACGCACACCACCTACGCCCGTTTCCTGTCCGGGCAGTGCGTGGAGGTCGTGATCCTCGGCACGATGATCTTTCTCGCGTTCTCCCTGTGCGGCATTCCCTACGCGGGGCTGACCGCCGCGCTGTCGGCGGCCTTCGCCTTTGTTCCCTACATCGGCGCGCTGGCCTCCTGCGCAATCGGCGTACTGCTGACGCTGCTTGCCCAGCCGGAGAAGGCGCTGCTGTGCCTGATCGTCTATCAGGCGGTGCAGTTCACGGAAAATCAGTTCATCTACCCGCATGTGGTTGGCAGCAGCGTGGGGCTTGCGCCGCTGTGGACGCTCCTTGCGGCATTGCTTGGCGGCAAGCTCTTCGGCCTTGTCGGTATTGTGTTTTTCATTCCCCTCACGGCGGTAGTACTCCAGCTCGTACATGAGCACACCGCACAGCAGCTTTCGGAAAAGAAACTCGACCGCGAGGATCTGATCGAATAACAAAAAAGGACGACAGCTAAAAATAGCTGTCGTCCTTTTTTGTGTGGTCACGACTGCGCCATGCGCTCGAGGAGCTGGAAGGCCTCTTCAAGCTTGGGGTCGATGTGGTCGGTCTGCAAAGCCTCGCGCACGCAGCCTTCGATGTGCGCGCGCATGATCTGCTGGTTGGCGCTTTTGAGGAGCGACTGCGTGGCGAGAAGCTGGTTGGAGATGTCCACGCAGTAGCGGTCGTCGTCGATCATCTGCAAAATGCCGTCGAGCTGGCCGCGGGCAATTTTCAGCTTGCGGCGGACGGAATCACGATCGGCTCTCATGGCCTTAGCGGATGGAGACGGCCTGATAGCCCGCCTCATCCACGGCGGCCTTGAGCGCCGCGTCGGTTACGCTGCCGTCCACGCTGACGGTGGCGGACTTGCTCTCGAGATCGACCTTTGCCTCCTTCACGCCGGGGACGGCGGAAAGCGCCTGCTGAACGTGATTCACGCAATGCATGCAGGCCATGCCCTCAATGCTGATGACTTTTTCCATGTTCGTTTCTCCTTTTTCATTGTTACTTGCCATGGTGTGGCTGTTTGCTATCTCCACTCCGCTATCCGACGGAGAAGAAACCGTTTTGGGTGCCGCTGCCGCCGTGTGCTTGGCCTTGAACCAGCGCAGGCGCAGCGCATTGCTCACCACAAACACCGAGCTGAAGCTCATCGCGAGCGCGCCGAGCATCGGGTTCATCTTGAGCTGGAAGGCGATGACGTTGTAGATGAACGCCCAGAAGAGGTTTTCCTTGATGTTGCGGATGACCGCGCGGCTCAACTGCACGGCGGTCGAGACGTCGAGAAGGTCACTGCGCATCAGCACAATATCCGCCGACTCGATGGCGACGTCCGTACCGGCACCGATGGCGATGCCGACGTCTGCGCGCGCAAGGGCGGGTGCATCGTTGATGCCGTCACCGACCATGGCGACCTTCTTGCCGCCCTCCTGCAGGCGGCGGATCTCGCGTTCCTTATCCTGCGGCAGCACCTCGGCCACGACGCGGTCCACGCCGACCTGACGGCGGATGGCCTCGGCGGTCTTGGCGTTGTCGCCCGTGAGCATGACGACTTCAATGCCCATGCTCGAGAGCTCGGCGATGGCCTGCGCGCTCGTGGGCTTGACGACATCGGCTACGGCGATGAGGCCGATGAGCTTGCCGTCCAGCGCAAAGTAGAGCGGCGTCTTGCCGTCCTCAGCCAGCGCTTCGCCTTGTGCGAGCAGCTCACTGTTTTCGATGCGGTTTGCTTCCATCATGCGGCGGTTGCCGGCAAGGCAGAGCTGGCCCTCGACCTCGCCGCGGATGCCCTGACCGGGGATCTGCTCAAATTTGTCGACGGACAGGAACGTGAGCGCTTCCTTCTCCGCCTCGGCCACGATGGCCTCGGAAAGCGGATGCTCGGAGAGCTTTTCGAGCGACGCGGCGACGGAGAGAAGTTTGTCCCTGCCGATGCCGCCGTCGACGACGTCGGTGACGACGGGCTTGCCCTGCGTAATGGTGCCGGTCTTGTCGAGCACGACGGTGTTGACGCTGTGCGTCGTCTCAAGCGCTTCGGCAGACTTGATGAGGATGCCGTTCACCGCGCCGCGGCCCGTGCCGACCATGATGGCCGTCGGCGTGGCGAGACCCAGCGCGCAGGGGCAGCTGATGACGAGAACGGAAATACCGATGGACAGCGCAAATTCCACGCTGTGGCCCGTCAGCAGCCATGCTGCCGTTGCGATGACGGCGATCGTGATGACGACGGGGACGAACACGCCGCTGACCTTATCGGCGAGCTTGGCGATGGGCGCTTTGGAGCTCGTGGCCTCGTCCACAAGGCGTACGATCTGGGAAAGGGCGGTATCGTCGCCGACTTTGGTCGCGCGCATCTTGAAATAGCCGGATTTGTTGATGGTCGCGCCGATGACGCTGTCTCCTGCCTGCTTTTCGACGGGGATGCTCTCGCCCGTCAGCGCGGATTCGTCGACCGAGGACGTTCCCTCGAGCACGACACCGTCGACGGGGACGCTCTCGCCCGCCTTGACGATCAGAACGTCGCCGAGTTGGACCTCCTCAACGGGGATGACGCTCTCGACGCCGTTGCGCTCGACCGTCGCGGTCTTGGGCGCAAGGTCCATGAGCTTTGTGATGGCATCAGAGGTCTTGCCCTTGGCGCGGGCCTCCATCGTCTTGCCCATGGTGATGAGCGTCAGGATCGTGCCTGCGGACTCGAAGTACAGCTCCATCATATAGGTGTGCACCGTGTCCATGTCCATTCTTCCAAAGCCGATGCCGATCTTATAGATGGCGTAGATGCCGTACACGATGGCGGCGCTGGAGCCCAGTGCGATCAGCGAATCCATGTTCGGCGAGCGCTGCCACAGCGTCTTGAAGCCGACGATATAGTACTGGCGGTTGATATAGACGATGGGCAGCAGCAGCAAAAACTGCGTGAATGCGAACGTCATCGCATTTTCCATGCCGAGGAAGCACGCGGGCAGCGGCCAGCCCATCATGTGGCCCATCGAGAGATAGAACAGCGGGATGGTGAAGAGGAGCGAGAGGGCGAGACGCTTTTTCATGTCGCTGTACGCCTTCTGCGCGGCGCTGATGCCGCCCGTTTCAGCGGCCTTCGCGGCGGGCGCGCTGCCGGGCTTTGCATGCAGGAATGCGCCGTAGCCCGCCTTTTCGACCGCGGCGATGATCTGCGCGGACGAAAGCTGGGATTCGTCGTATTCGACGACCATGCTGTTTTTCAGCAGGTTGACCGCGACCTGCTGCGCGCCGGGCTGCTTGGCGACGGCCTTTTCCACGCGGCTGGAGCAGGCGGCGCAGCTCATGCCGGTCACGTCATAGGTTTCCTTTTTCAATTTGATTCCTCCTTCGGGACAAATACAATACCCGCGTGGGGTATTTTTTGCTTTACCCACAGTATAGGTCGGAAATTGACGGATTGTCAAGGCCTCTTTTCGAGAAATTTCCATTTGGGCGAAAGTTGCGGCGTTTCGGTCGGGAAAACTTACCGCCGCCGCGCCGCTGGACAGCTTGCATCCCTTATGGTAAACTGACGGCATGAGTTTTATGATAAGCAGGTGAAAAATGAAGCAAAAACATATCTTGAAATGGCTGGGCATCGCGCTGGGCGCGTACCTTTTATACGCCGTGCTGACGGCCGTTTTTGTTCCACTGCCGCAGAAAGAGGCGGCGGGGGAGCTGTGGAGCCAGTATGAAGCCCGATTGAGTACGGACGCATCGCAGGAGCGCGTGAGGCGCATCGAGGATACGGACAGTGCGCTGCTCTGGCGCTTGCAGCTCATCGAGAGTGCGGAAAGGGAGGTCATCTTCTCGACCTTTGACCTGCGCGCGGACGGCAGCGGACAGGATTTGATGGCCGCGCTCTATGGCGCGGCGCAGCGCGGCGTGCGGGTGCGCGTCATCGTCGACGGGCTGAACGGTTTTCTGCATCTGCAAAACAGCGGCGTTCTCCGCGCCCTCGCGGCGGAGGAGAATGTGGAGGTGCGCTTTTATGATCCCATCGACCTGCTGCGCCCGTGGAAGCTCAACTACCGTCTGCACGACAAGTATCTGATCGCCGACGGGAGCAAATACATCCTCGGCGGAAGAAATTCGAACGATTTGTTCCTCGGCTCATATCAGGAGAACCAGAACATCGACCGCGACGTGCTCGTCGTGTCGGACGGGGGAGAGGGCAGCTCGGTCTCCCAGCTTTTGACGTATTTTGAAAGCGTCTGGTCGCAGCCGGAGAATAAAACCATCACAGGCAAGACGTCCTCGCAGACCGACGCGCTGCAGGAGCGCTACGCGGCGCTATGCGCGGTGCATGGAAAAGAGCTTGCCGCCGTCGACTGGGAGGTGGAGACCGCGGCGGTCACGCATGTGAGCCTTCTCAGCGGCTCGCCGCGCGCGGAGGCGAAAGCGCCTGAGCTGTGGGACGCGCTTGTCCGCCTGATGGCGCAGGGCGATGACGTCCTGCTGCAAACGCCGTACATCATCTGCAACGACAAAATGTATAACGATTTGGAAGCACTTGCCGAGACGCGGCAGCTGCGCGTGCTGACGAATGCCGTTGAAAACGGCGCGAACCCGAGCGGCTGCTCGGACTACTTACGCGAAAAGCAAAATATTTTATCGCGCGGCGTCGACGTGTACGAGGTCGTCTGCGGCCAGTCGCTGCATACGAAGACAATTTTAATCGGAAACGATTTGAGCGTCGTCGGTTCATTCAACGCCGACATGCGCAGCGCATATCTCGACACGGAGCTGATGCTCGTCATCGAGAGCGAGGAGGTCAATGCCGCGCTGCGAGAAGAGAGCGGAAAATACATGGGCCAGAGCCGCCTCGCCCTGCACGACGGCGGCACGGAATACGGCGCGCAGTTTGAAGAAGCGACGCTGCCGTGGACAAAGCGCGCGCTGTATACGGCTTTAAGCTTTCTTCAGCGCCTGATCCGCCATCTGCTGTAACGAAAAGTGCGGCATAGCGGAAAATGAGGGAAAGGAATGCGGATTTTGCCCGTATTTCCGCTTTTTCACCTTGCAAAAGACATTCGGGTTTGCTATGATAAAAAATACGTATGGATACGTTCCGCTTTTTGTGGAGACAGAGGATAAGAAAGGAAGATCGTTATGATTTACACGACCGAAGTGCAGCATATGTGCCCCGTTGCGAAGGGCGCATATCACGGTCCGGCCCCGATCCCCGAAGAGGGCAAGTGGGTCCAGGCCAAGCAGATCGCCGATATTTCCGGCTTCACCCACGGCATCGGCTGGTGCGCGCCCCAGCAGGGCGCCTGCAAGCTGACGCTCAACGTCAAGGAGGGCGTCATTCAGGAGGCTCTGATCGAGACCATCGGCTGCTCGGGCATGACCCATTCTGCTGCCATGGCTTCCGAGATCCTGATCGGCAAGACCATTCTCGAAGCGCTGAACACCGACCTTGTTTGCGACGCCATCAACACCGCCATGCGCGAGCTGTTCCTGCAGATCGTCTACGGCCGCACCCAGTCCGCTTTCTCCGAGGACGGCCTTGCTGTCGGCGCGTCCCTCGAGGACCTCGGCAAGGGCCTTCGCTCCCAGGTCGGCACGATGTTCGCCACCGCCGAAAAGGGCCCCCGTTACCTCGAGATGGCCGAGGGCTACTGCTCCCGCGTCGCGCTCAACAAGGAAAACGAGATCGTCGGCTACGAGTTCATCAACCTCGGCAAGATGATGGACTTCATCAAAAAGGGTATCGATGCGAACGAAGCGCTCGAAAAGGCCAAGGGTCACTATGGTCAGTGGGACAACGCTGCCAAGTACATCGACCCGCGTCAGGAATAAGGAAGGGAGGACGAAACAATGGCTTTATTTGAAAACTACGAGAGAAGAATCGACAAGATCAACGGCGTCCTCGCTCAGTACGGTATCTCTTCCGTCGAAGAGTGCCGCGAGATCTGCAAGGCCAAGGGCTTTGACCCGTATGAGATCGTCAAGGGCATCCAGCCCATCTGTTTTGAAAACGCCTGCTGGGCGTACACCGTCGGCGCGGCCATCGCCATCAAGTCCGGCGTGAAGTCCGCGGCCGAAGCCGCCAAGATGATCGGCGTGGGTCTTCAGTCCTTCTGCATCGACGGCTCCGTCGCCGAGGACCGCAAGGTCGGTCTGGGCCACGGCAACCTCGGCGCGATGCTGCTGTCCGACGAGTCGAAGTGCTTTGCCTTCCTCGCCGGTCACGAGTCCTTCGCCGCCGCTGAGGGCGCGATCGGCATCGTCCGCAACGCCAACAAGGCCCGCAAGGAGCCCCTGCGCGTCATCCTGAACGGTCTCGGCAAGGACGCCGCTCAGATCATCTCCCGCATCAACGGCTTCACCTATGTTCAGACCCAGTTCGACTACTT
>ERZ780212.2637-NODE-2637-length-10894-cov-6.087370_pt1 | contig 10894 bp, 10 predicted proteins | sample MGYA00511364_ERZ780212 | MGnify/ENA primary metagenome ERZ780212 (study PRJEB29588, sample SAMEA2147991) | human gut metagenome | biome: human gut; feature: human-associated habitat; material: faeces | place: Denmark | collected 2008/2010 ...
GCTTTTATTCACTGAGGAAAGGAGAGACAATGAAGTTTAAGACATTGGGAAATCGAAATGCTCCCGCTGTTTTGTTTTTTCACGCAATGGGCGTGACGGGGGAGAGCAGCGAACCGGTTGCAAACTATTTACAGGATCGGTATTTCTGTATTCTGCCTACTTCCACCGTGTACTGCAAAGGGCAGAAATATGTCAGCAAGGCGGACGAGGTTCGTCAGGTGGAGGCATATCTGAAATCGCAGGGAGTGGAACGCCTTGAACTGGTTGTGGCTTCTTCAATCGGTGCCGATCTTGCCATGGCGTTTTTGACAAGCACGAAGCTGCCCATCGGACACGTTTTCTTTGACGGCGGGCAGTTTGCGCAAATCGCAAAAGGAACGCGCCGCGTTATGACGCCGTTTTTGTATTTCGCTATCAAGAGCCTGTATTGGTCAAAGGGCGGCACACTGAAAAAGATTTTGTGGTGTGACGATGACTCCATAAAGCCGTATTTTATAGCCGCAGGGGAAAATCTGACCTATACAAATCTGCGGCGGCAGATTTTGGACAGCTTGGAGGATAAACCTTTTCCGTCACTTTCCAAAGAACTGCAAAAGCATATCTATTTCGAGTTTGGCAGCATAGAAGACCATTTCAAATACCGTCAGACCGTGATGGAAGCCTACCCCTGCGGCCATTATCCCGTCTTTGAGGGATACGATCACATGCAATATCAGATTCGTGATCCGAAGGGCTTTGCTGAAATGCTGACATATATCGCTGCGCATGACGGTATGCCGAAGCTCCCGTTTATCAGAAAGTGAGAGGACCCGATATGAAATACAAAATCGAGAAAAACACCGTGCAGGAGACGCTGATCCTCCCGCTGTATTCCCGGAAACTGTGCACAGAGCTGTATCCGAACCTTTACCGGGACGAAACAGCGGTGCGCCTGATCGATGAAATCGACTACGACTTTTCGGAGGCAGAGAAAAATTCTCGCAGCCTGATGCAGCGTTTCGGTGCGCTGGAGGTCGCCATGCGGCAAAATGACCTTGCTTTTGAGGTGCGGGCATACCTGAAAAAACACCCCGGCGCAGCGGTGGTCAATCTGGGCTGTGGGTTGGATAACACCGGCAGAGCCTGCGACAACGGCAGCTGCAAGATCTACAATCTGGATTTCCCGGATGTTATTGCCTTGCGGAAGCAGCTACTGCCCGCCGGGGAGCGGGAGCAAAACATCCCCTGAGACCTGAAAGATCCCGCATGGTTTGGAAAAGTCGATGTCTCCGGCGGGGCGGTGTTCTTTGCCTCGGGGGTGTTCTATTACTTTTTGACCGAGCAAGTCAAAGGATTGGTGCAAAAAATGGCGGATGCCTTCCCCGGCGGAGTGCTGGTCTTTGATGCCGCCAACCGGACGGCGGTGAAGATGATTGCAAAAACGTGGCTCAGGACGGCGAAAATCAAGGATGTGGGAGCATATTTCGCGGTTTCGGATGCGAAAAGCGAGCTTTCTCCATGGGACAGCCGTTTGCAAGTATCCAGCAAGGGCTATATGCTGGGGTACAACGATTTGAAAGACCCTTCCGTCAGCGGCTTTTTCCGATTTCTCGCCAAGGTCGGGGACAACGGGATGAAAATGCAGATCGTAAAGATTGGGCTTGGAGGCAAGCTATGAAAATTCTGGTATATGGTGCAGGCGTTCTGGGGTGCAATCTGGCAAGAAATCTGCTGCGCGCCGGAAAGGATGTCACTCTGCTTGCGCGGGGAAACTGGGCTGCGGAGATCAAGCAGAACGGGCTGCGGATCAAGGACAAATTTTCGCTCCGCACCTCGGTCAGCCGCATTCCGGTGGTGACTGAACTTGCACCGGATGCAATGTACGATGTGATCTTTGTGGTCCTGCGCTATACACAGCTGGATTCCGTTCTGGACACGCTGCGGGCGAACCGGACGAAGAACATCGTTTTTGTGGGCAACAACGTACAGACAAAAGCATTGGCGGCGGCACTTCCGGAAAAGAACGTCCTGTTTGCCTTTGCGCTTTCTGCCGGGCATCGGGAGGCTGACCGGGTGGTCTCCATCGACCTGAAAAAGATCACCATCGGGCAGCTGACGGGTGCAACCTCCAATAAACAGTTGATCGGGCACATCTTCCACGGCACAAAATATAAGGTTGTTTACGAGCCGAACATGGAGGACTATCTGCTCTGCCATGCCGCGTTTGTGATGCCTGCGGCCTTCGCCTGCTATAAGACAGACGGCGACCTGAAAAAACTCAGGGGAGATACCGCGTACCTGAACCGTGTGCTGGATGCCAACATCGAGGGATACCGCGCCATCCGAGATGCCGGGCACACCATTCTGCCCAAGGAGGATGCAGACTTTGAAGGGGAGAAATACCGCAAGACCTGCCTGCGCTTTTTCAAGCTGATGTGTGCCACCTCGCTGGGCAAGCTCTGCGCCTCCGACCACGCAATGAACGCCATCGATGAAATGAGTGCGCTGAACCGAGATCTCAAGAAATTTTTCGATGCGAACGGCGCAGCCTACCCGGTGTGGCAGGCACTGGAAGCGGAAGCCGGGAGGTATCTGCAATGAAATACGCTGGAATGCCCTTTGGAATGTGGGCGCTGTTTGTCGGTTCCTTTCAAAAGCAGCTGACCACTGTGCTGGGCTATGATGCAGCTACCGCAAAAGCCATCACGAAAAAGGCAAAGCCGCAATACCGGCAGATCATTCGCAGGCTGCCGGAGTTTGAAAAAGCGGACCGCTTCAAGATGAACATCGTCAACTGCGCGATGATCGGGGCATTCATTCTCTCCATGCCGCAGCGCCCGGAGGTGGACAGGCTGACGGATTACTACGCAAAATCCATGATGACAGCGCCCATGCAGTGGTTCTGCCGCAAGAGCGGAAAAAGCAAGTTCACCGCAAAGGATATTGCCGCTATGAAAGCCACTGCCGCCCTGAAAGCCGCCGACCGCAACCCCTACATGGAATTTTACGAATACCCTGACGGCAGCGGCTACGAGGGACGCTTTACCAAGTGCGGCATCTGTGTGCTGATGAAGGAGCTGGGGCTGTACGACCTGACCCCTGCTTTGTGCCATCTGGACTACACCATGAGCGAAGCGGGCGGTGTGACAAATTTTGTGCGGCAGTATACCCTTGCCTCCGGCGGACCCTACTGCGACTGCGGGTACAAAAAGAAAGGGTGACGGACTCCTTGACCCCGGAGTTGTTTTTTGTTACTATGATACTGTACAACGGCATGCCCATTGCTGGCTGGATTATCTCCGTAATCGCCATGAAGTTCTACCCGCTTACTGGCAAAAAGATGATTGAGATTGAAGATCAAATCGCTAAACTGCAACTGAAGCAGACAAAAGAATAAAACGTTGGATAAAATCGGCGCACGTATAACGATATTTAGCCAAGTTATGGCGTTATGCTATGCGCCGGTTTCTTCTCCGTCAGCCAAGCCGCCCAAGAAAGGAATGTGGATATATGGATCTTGAGAAGCAAAAACAGATGCCGGTATGGGGACCGTATTCTAAGAAATACATGGGGCTCTCACGTGTGATGAAGGAGAGCGCGATTCCCGGTGCCAGATTTGACCTGGTGATATATCCCACCTATGCCAATAGCTCAGTGCCAGCGCCCAATGTTACGGTGCCGTCCAATTATCATCCCTGGCAGGCGGACCCGGAGGGGCGATATTTCCAATATCGGTATGAGCTGATTTGGAAGGATCAGCTGTATGCGGATGTGGAATTTTTTGAACAGGATGAGGAGACCTGGGGCGTCCGGGTGGAGTATCACAACCACACGGACCGATCGCAAAATTGCCTGCTCAATCTACTTTCAGCCATTGAATACCCACAGATAACTGTCAACACCCCTGTGCTGCCCGAAAAGCATGATTACTGGAAGGCCATCGACTACCAGAACCTGCAATTTGCCAGAAAGAGACCGTGGGACCGACTCAATCCGGATGGATTGAAAAAAGGGGAAGTACAACAGAAAGACTTTGTGGACGGTGTGGGCGTGGGGGAAACCTTCTATGCATTCATGGCTGCCCACCTGAAGCTGAAGGCTTTTGGCGGTGATTCTGATGACACAATCTCATTTCGGCAGGAGATTAAGAATCAGTACCGGAATGGAGTACTGTGTGTGCGTTACCAGACGGTGAATGAGTCCGAGAATGTGGTATTTGCCACTGCATACGGAGACATTACTTTTGAAAAAACAAGCACAACCAGAATAGCCTTCCTGGAATTGGGGCAGCTGGAGCCAGGCGTGTTTCAGTTGGATCTGGTATCCAAAGGTACCAACGGAAATGGAGTGAAGCTGGACTTTTTCTGTATTGTGGAGCGGGAGGATATCCACGAAATAACCGTGACGCAGACAAAGCGAAATGTCATTCCGGATATAGAAGAAACTGGACACACTACAAAATACCGCTATCATTATCACGAGAAAGAGATTGGCCTGACTATTTTCAATCCCCGCGTACGCAAGAGAACCTTGCATTCCGGCTGCATTGAGGATGCCTTGGTTACAAGAATGAGTAACTCCGACCACACCTATGACGACTTGACCCGAAGCTTCTCCAACTCGTTTCAGCAGAAGCACTCGGATGATGGCTTTTATCACATCAATGTGGTGGAGGCGATCTTCCTTGCGCCTAACACTTCAAAGACAGAGTATTTATATGTCAGCAGCACTGGTGCTCAGTATACTCAGGAACAGCTGGAGAAAAAGCGGCTGCTTTATGTGGAACAGCAGCAAAAATGCTGCAGCCGGGCGGGAGAGCCCTTTGCCTTTGCTGTTCGGCTGATGAAATCGGCCATATTCTCAAATGTGGTCTACCCCATTTGCAGGCACGGTTGTCAGATTATCCACTACACCCCGGGAAAGCGGTGGGACAGTCTCTATACATGGGATTCCGGAATGATCGGGATCGGTATGCTGGAGTATTCCACGCAAAAAGCGGAATATGTGCTGGATACCTACTTGTCAGAAAAAGACAACCAGGATTTTGCCTTTTTGTTCCACGGATCTATGGTGCCCACACAATTTTATCTGTTCTACGAACTGCTACAGAAGCTGCCGCCAGAGGGCAAAGCCCGGCTCAAGCAGTACTATCCCATGCTCCGGAGGTATTATCAGTTTTTCGCTGGGAAAAGCGAGGGGTCTACAACCGCCCGGTATAAGAGCGGCCTGCTTACTGTGTACGATTACTTCTACAACGCCAGCGGCATGGACGACTATCCGGCCCAGGTGGAACTGCATAAGCAGAAGTTGGAGCATTCTGTGGCTCCCCTTTGCAGCAGCGTGCATCTGGTGCGCATCGCAAAATTCATGAAGGCTATTGCGGAGTATTTTGGGTACGAGCAGGATGTCCAGCAATATGCCGATGACGCAAAGCAGGTGGGAGATGCCATTGTCAACCATGCCTGGGACGAGGAAAGCGGATATTTCGGCTATGTGGTACATGACGGAAATCTCTACGCTGCAGGTATTCTGAGAACGGAAACGGGAGAAAACTATAACAAGGGTGTAGACGGCGTTACCCCGCTGATTGCGGGGGTCACAACCCCGGAGCAGACCCAGCGGCTACTTGCACACCTGACAAGTCAGCAAGAGCTGTTTACCCCGGTAGGTATATCTACTGTGGACCAGAGTGCTGGATATTACTATGACAATGGATACTGGAACGGAAGTGTGTGGCTTCCGTATCAGTATTTCCTTTGGAAATCCATGCTTGATTTGGGATATGGGGAATTTGCAGAGAAAATTGCCAAAACAGCTTTGCACGCCTGGAGCCAAGAGACGGATTTCGGCTATAACACCTTTGAACTGATCCAAATTGAAAGTGAGCGAGGAGGATGGTTCCATCAGTTCAGTGGCTTATCCTCTCCACTTGTGGTGTGGTATCATTCATACTATAAGCCGGGTAACGTAACGGTTGGGTTTGACACCTGGTTAGAGGAGTGGCACTTTTCTGACGATTATTCCAGCGCTAGAATTCGGTATAAGACTAGTCGTATTGGAAGTCTGCTTCTGGTCGTGATGAACGAGGAATATTCTGACTTCTCTGTTACTATGAATGGAGAGCCCGCGCAATTTGTGCAGCGAATTCCCGGCACACTGGAGATACGGTTGTCTCAGTGGCAGGGAGAAGTGGTAGTCCAAGCTAAGTAAATATAGTATGTTGGAACTTCTGAAATATAGGTAATGACAAACTTGGTCACAATCTATAAAACAGTCATTGATATTAGCCTCTCAAGAAACCCGGCTATACGTCAAGTATGAGCCGGGTTTCTGGCGTAGTGTGCCAGGCATGGGCAACAACTAAGTGGTGAGAGACCACTACGCGCTTGGCAGTAGGAAGTGATATTGACAATATCATGTGGCGGTTACATGGGAGGAAAGTTCTTGTTCCTACTCGGGGAGGTTTTGCAGACGGAGAGTAGGGAAATCCGAAAGCCGCAGTAACAACGAGCTGCAAGAAGCCAGCCGAGGCCATAGTCAACGTCACTTAGTTAAATAGGCAATCCCTCTACACCAACACAGAACTTGGTATAGAGGGATTTTTTTCTAAACACTGTAAGCGCTCAACCACAACCGTCAGACAAAAATAAAGCTGGAGCCAAAATCGGCTCCAGCAAACTTCAATCTTTTTTGCAAATGTCAGGCAGCTTGTCCGACCACGGCATCAGATCATTTAACTTCTGCATGGAGATAAAGAAAGAGGAATCATACATGGAATCCAAGGACAATTTCGAGTTTCCCATAGACAATTCCATTTCTGTCACGGGATGGATCAATTTCACAACATGGACAGGCAAGAAAATTTGCCCCTTTACATACGATGAACAAAGGAGGTAGAACGTATGAAACAAACCTTGCCCGTTGTGCACTGCATATATACCGAAGCCGAAAAGAGCCTCGCTGAGTTGCTGGAGGAGTCTTTTCGGCTTTATCTTGTCCGCATCCTTGCGACATCTGAGGAGCCCGTTGTACAATGTTTGCGATGAGTGGTCGCTTATTTCAAGGAGGAAACTATGTACCTAGAAATAAGCAACCCTATGGATTACCATGTCGCATTGTACATCCGTTTATCAAAGGAGGATGAGACCGAAGGACCATCCCAAAGTGTAACCAACCAGAAATCCCTGCTCAATGAATTTGTTCAGCAGCATCGCCTTTCCGTTTACGATACCTATGTCGATGATGGTTGGAGCGGTACCAGTTTTGACCGCCCTGACTTTCAGCGCATGATTGAGGATATCGAAGCCAAGAAGGTCAATATGGTTATCACCAAAGACCTATCCCGTCTGGGCCGTGACTATATCATGACCGGTCATTATATGGAGAGATACTTCCCCGAAAAGAGAGTGCGCTACATTTCGTTGTTGGACGGTATTGACACCGGTGTAGAATCCACCGCCAATGACATTACCCCGTTCCGTGCCATTATGAACGATATGTATGCCAAAGACATTTCCAAGAAGATCAAATCCGTCAAGCGGGATAAACAGCGGAAAGGGCAGTTCATTGGCGGCAAGCCCATGTATGGCTATAAGATGCATCCGACGGAGAAAAACGAAATTGTCATCGACGAGGAAGTGGCTCCTGTGGTGCGCAGAATCTTCGCCATGGCATTGGATGGTATGAGCTGCCGAAAGATTGCGGTGACTCTCAACGAAGAAGGTGTTCCGACGCCTGCAACTTACTGTGGCTGGAATATGGGACGCAAAGGTCCTTATGCCGGACTTTGGTCCAGCGAACGCATTTCTGAAATGCTGCAGAACGAAACCTACCTGGGCAATATGGTTCAAGGACGAACGGTGAAAATCAGCTACAAGTCCAAGAAATGTCTGAAACAAGATCGGGAAAACTGGGTTGTAGTTGAAAACACCCACGAGCCGCTGATTGACAAAGAAACCTTTCAGAAGGTGCGGATGCTGGTCAACAGCCGCAAGCACACCCGAAGCAGAACCTATGACTTCTTATTAAAAGGCTTGATTTTCTGCCATGAGTGCGGTTATCCAATGGCGGTGCTAAATCGTCCGCCGGTATCCGGTGAAGATCGACTGTTTTTCGTGTGTCGAACCTACCAGCGTTTCACCAAAGCAGGTGTCTGTTCCTGCCACTCCATCAAAGAGCAGGTCGTTACCGAAGCAGTTCTGGCTAAAGTCAGAGAAGTCTGTGAAGCCTATCTTGATCCAAATAAGCTTCAGCCCATTGCTGCCGATGCAGTAGAGAAAGCCCGCAAGGCGGAAAACCATGAAGCAGAAATCCAGTCCATTCAGAATAAGATCGACAGTCTGACTGCCAACCTGGATAAGATGTATATGGATCGGCTGACCGGACTTCTTGCCGAAGCGGACTTCGAGCGCATCTATCAGCGAGTGAAGATGGACAGAACTTCTCTGGAAGAGAAGCTGAAAGAGCTGGAATCACAAAAAGAAAGCCCGGTCAGCACAGAAGACCGAGCAAGAGAGCTGGTGCAGCAGTTTTTGGATTCTGCCTACATCAGCCGGGAGCTTCTGGTCAGCCTCATCGAGCGTGTGGAACTGACCGAAAACAAACAAATCATCATCAAATTCCGCTTCCGTGAGTTGGAAGTGATTTCTTAGGGCCAATCGTTTACAATAGGCGCGGCGGAATGTTTCCCGCATTGAAAAACATGCCTTAAAGCACTTGCAGGAGCAGTGGAAGGCAGGGTGCTGAACCACTTAACCGGTAGAGTTGAATTGGAGCGGTTTACAGCAAAAAAACGGAAATGCGGCAAAAGTGTGGCATGGTGCGGCACGGTTTGCCACGCATATGCCACAGTACGCGAAACGTCGAATCTAGGCCCAAAAACTGGAAATCTACAAAAATACAGAGGGAATGTGTGAAACTTGTTAAAACGTTACAATATAACATAAACTTTTTTGAAGAAATTTCCCAAAAACCATTGACATTTATCTCACGAACCTATACTATTAAAGCATAGATATTTGTTGAGAGAGGTATAGAAACGTGCATCTGACAAAAAGCGAACAACAGATTATGGAAATTTTCTGGCAGGCTGACCACGCCATGGCCCAGACGGAAGTTGTCTCCACCTGTGTTGACCGCAAGTGGAAGGAGCGCTCCATTTTTTCCATGCTGAACAGCCTGATGGAAAAGGGTGTCCTGCGTGAAGTGGGCTTTGTGCGCAGTGGCAAAACGTATGCTCGTACCTTTGAACCGGCTATGACCCATGCAGAGTATTTGGCGTCTGTTGTGGCGGAGCAGCTGCCCGCAAAGCAGCTGCCTGAGCTGCTGGCCGCCCTGATGCAGAAGGTCGAAACGACCCCGGCCATCCAGAAGGAAATGCGTGCAGCCTTGCGGGATAATGCACAGTAATTTCTGATTTGTTCAAAACGAAAAAACACCGTCGACTCGGCTTGGGGCGACGGGGCTTTTGGTTATTTACAGGATTCCGCTTTCCTTGATAGCGTTCACAGCCTCGCCAATCTTTTCCACCGGCATGGTCAGGGCAAAACGCACGTAGCCTTCGCCGCTGGGACCAAAGCTGGAACCCGGCGTGCAGATAACGCCAGCCTTATCGATGAGGGCCAGGCAGAACTCCATGCTCGTCTTGTACCCTGCGGGCACCGGCGCCCAGACAAACATACTGCCGTGGCTGTTGGGCACATCCCAGCCGATGCTGCGCAGACCGCCGCACAGGGCGTCGCGGCGGCGCTGGTACTCGCCGCACTGGCGCTGCACGCCGTCCAACGGGCCGGTCAAGGCTGCGACGGCAACTTTCTGGATGGGCAGGAACATACCAAAATCGATTTGGGTGCGCAGTTTTTTACAGGCGGCAATCACATCGGGGCGCCCGACCAGGAACGAAATGCGCGCGCCGGTCACGTTGAAGCTCTTGCTCAGGGAGAAGAACTCCACCGCGCATTCCTCGGCCCCCGGCGTGTTGAAGATGCTGCCGCCGTGGGCACCGTCAAAGATGATATCGCTGTATGCGTTGTCATGCACGAGCAAAATATCGTACTTACGGCAGAAAGCAACGATCTCGGCGTAGAGCTCCGGCGTGCCGACGCTGCCCACCGGGTTGGCGGGCAGGCTGACCAGCATGAACTTTGCCTTGTGGGCAACATCCTCGGGGATGGCGGAGACGTCGGGCAAAAAATGGTTTTCCTTCGTCAGTTTATAGTACCACGGCTCGGCACCGCCCAGGCGGGAGCCGGTCATAAAGACAGGGTAGCAGGGGTCGGGCAGCAAAACCAAATCGCCGTCATTGCACAGCGCCAGACCCAGATGGCCGATGCCGTCCTGGCTGCCGGAAAAGCTCATGACCTTGTCCGGCGTGATGGTGTCCACGTTGAAACGGCGCTGGTAGTAACCGCAGACGGCGTTCAGCATCTCGGGAATATCCCGCAGGCTGTACTTCCAGTTTTCGTTGTCCTGCGCGGCGTCGATGAGCGCCTGCTTCAGGTGGTCGGCGGGGGCAAAATCCGGTGTGCCGACGCTTAAATTGTACAGGTGACGCCCTTCGGCTTCCAGCGCGACCTTTTTATCGTTGAGCGCAGCAAAAATCTCCGGGCCGAACAGTTCCAGACGATGGGAAAACTCCATTCCAAAAACCTCACTTCTCTATGTAGATTTATACACGATTCGCACGTTTCCGTGTATAAACATTCTCATTATACGCCCCGCCGACAAACCTTGCAAGGGATTTATAAAAGAGGTATAATAAATTTGTTATTGCATCCGTGCAGGGACCGTACATATGCGGCCCCTGCAAAGCGGCGCAGATAAAAGCGTATAATAAACCGTCAGGAGTTCCACCATGGATAAACGCAACAAAACCGCATTAGCTTACCTGCTTATCGGGGTGGCGGCGGCAGGGCGG
>ERZ780212.2641-NODE-2641-length-10883-cov-4.147026_pt1 | contig 10883 bp, 9 predicted proteins | sample MGYA00511364_ERZ780212 | MGnify/ENA primary metagenome ERZ780212 (study PRJEB29588, sample SAMEA2147991) | human gut metagenome | biome: human gut; feature: human-associated habitat; material: faeces | place: Denmark | collected 2008/2010 ...
CTACAGTATCGTCTGGCTGGCTCGGAGCTTTCGGCGGCGCATTGGCGATACTCGGAGTGGTGGCCGCGCCCATCACGAGCGGCGACACCGCGCTGCGCAGCGCCCGCCTGATAATAGCCGAGTTCCTGCATTTTGAGCAGCACAGCATACGCCGCCGCATATACATCTGTATTCCCGTGTTCGCCGTTACGCTCGGACTGCTGTGGTTCAACATTGCCGACGAGAACGGCTTTAACGTAATATGGAATTATTTCGGATGGGCGAACCAAACGTTAGCTGTATTCACCCTGTGGGCCGTAACAGTCTACCTTGTACGCAAGGGCAAGTTTTATTGGATAACGCTCATCCCCGCCGTGTTTATGACAGGCGTGTGCACGGCGTTCCTTTTGACATCAAGAACAGCATTCGGACTGCCCGTCATCGTCGGCAACGTTGCCGCAATAATCTGTGTTGTACTGTCTTTCGTGCTTTTCTTCACATGGAAAAGCAGGAAAAATTAAGAGTTAAGAATTAAGAGTTAAGAAAAAATGCTTCGTCTCTTTAGTTGCAAGGGTATTTTTCTTAACTCTTAATTCTTAACTCTTAATTCTCAAAGTCTTTCAAGCTGTACGGTGAAGTGGCGCATCAGCGGCGCTTCCCACGCAATCCTTACGCCGCGCGTTATCTGCTCGCGGCGGTCATACACGTTCTTCAGAGCGGCCGCTATTACTGCCATGTGGTTGTCGGTATAAACGCGGCGCGGTATCGCCAAACGCAGCAAGTCAAGCCCGTTGAAGCGGTTTTCGTGCGTCACGGGGTCGCGGTCGGCCAGCAGATAGCCTATCTCACACCCTCGGATGCCGGCCTCGAGGTATAGTTCTATAGTCAAAGTCTGCGCCGGGAACTCCTCCTTCGGCACATGGGTAAGCACTTTCGGAGCGTCTACGAATATAGCGTGGCCGCCTGCCGGACGCTGGTAAGGTATGCCGTAACCGTCAAGCAGCCGCGCGAGGTACTGCACCTGATGTATGCGCGTCTCAAGGTTGTCAAACTCTGTGTTCTCGTCAAGCCCGATTGCGAGCGCGTCCATGTCGCGTCCGTTCATGCCGCCGTAGGTAAGATAGCCCTCAAACTGCACGCAGAAGCCCTTTGCCCCCTCGTACCAGTCCTTGCGGTTGGTGGCAATGAAACCGCCCATGTTAACTATTCCGTCTTTCTTCGCGCTCATAGTCATGCCGTCGGCAAGGGCGAACATCTCTTTGGCTATCTCTTTTATGGTCTTGTCGGCATAGCCCTTTTCGCGTGTCTTGATGAAGTATGCGTTCTCAGCGAAGCGTGCCGAGTCGAACAATACAGGCTTGCCATACTTATCGGCCACGGCGCGCACCTGCCTGAGGTTTTCCATTGACACAGGCTGTCCGCCTGCGGTGTTATTGGTAATGGTGACAATTATGAAAGGTATTCGGGCGGCGTTCTCCTTTAAGGCGTTCTCCAGCTTAACAGGGTCTACGTTCCCCTTGAACGGCACTTCCAGCTGGGTATCCTTCGCCTCGTCAACGGTACAGTCCAGCGCGACGGCCTTGCGCCCTTCGATATGGCCCTTGGTAGTGTCGAAATGCGAGTTGCCGGGCACGATGTCACCCTCATGCACAAGATAGGAAAAGAGCACGTTCTCGGCCGCACGCCCCTGATGGGTAGGTATTACATAATCAAAACCTGTAATCCTCTTTATCATGTCTTTCAGCCTGAAGAACGAATCGGCCCCGGCATAGCTTTCGTCACCGGTCATGATGCCAGCCCACTGGCGGTCGCTCATGGCTCCCGTGCCCGAGTCGGTCAGCAAGTCGATGTACACCTGCCGCGCTTTCAGTTGAAATACGTTGTAATGAGCTTCCCTTATCCATTGCTCGCGTTCAGCGCGCGTGCTTTTACGGATAGGCTCAACCATCTTGATTTTCCAAGATTCAGCAAAAGGTAATTCCATAGTATGAATGTTTTTCAGTTTACGCTTCAAAGGTAGTGATTTTACGCGATACGGCAATCGTTTCAGTGACATTTTGCTATTTTTAATATTACGCCTTCCCTGCCACGCGCCTTTACGCCGCCGCCATAATCAGGCACGCATGGCAGACGCTTAAAACAACCATATCGTCGCCACATCCTACATTTTACTTTCATATTGAATTTGCTTGGCGCCGCAGGACGGCCTCGGCATGAAATAATACACAGACGGGCGCAAATAGCGCAAAAAACAGTGTGCAACCGCAAATAGCATCAACACAACACGTTATGGCAGAAATCGTTTTTCCGTGCAATCATATATGGGCTGTTTAACATCCTTTTTACGACATTCAGCCTACGCTGACAGGCCGCCAGCCGGCTGAAAGGCCGTATTTTAGCCAAGGATAAACGGCCGAAACGTTGCCGAAAGGCCGTATATCGCAATATGAAAGACGGCCTTTTAGGTTGCGAAAGGCCGTCTTTGGCATTGTCATCTGCCGTCTTTGGCCGCCACGACCACGGCCAACGCCCCTCAAAAATTCTATTTCCCGGATTTTCACAGACATTTTCCATCTGACATATTGTCCAGTCTTACCGCCTCATACATTACAAGATGACATAACAGACAAGCACCTGCGGCTCCGCTCCCGTAATACTGTGAAAATACGAAAAATTAGAGCTGAAAAGCTAAAAAGATGTGATTTTATTCTTTAAATAAACGGAAAAAGGATAATTTTGCAGACCGTAAAGCCTGCGGCTTACAAGGAAAGATGCTCGAGTGGCTTAAGAGGCACGCCTGGAAAGCGTGTAGACGCCAAAAGCGTCACGGGGGTTCGAATCCCCCTCTTTCCGCGAAAGATATTGTAAACAGCGGTTTTACATAGGTTGCAGCATAGGGAAACATTGGTATTTTTAGGTAAAGAACGGAATTTTAAACCGCAAATAAACCGCAAAAAACCGCAAATTAACTGCAACAACATTGAGCAATGAATTATTAAAGAAACGATGAAATGGCAACAATACGAATGTATCTTGACAAAAGGGCTGTTAAACGTGGCGAGGAAGCCCCTTTGAAAATCGGCATCAACAAGCACGGAACTTCAGCTTATATAAAGACTGGGGTTAAAATATATCCGACGCAATGGGATGCTAAGAGGGAGCGTGTGAAGGAGCATCCTAACAAAGCGTTCATACAAAGTGTCATTGACAGTCAGAAGGCGAAAGTGTCAAATATGGTTATGAAAATGACTGCGGACGGTGAGCTGGCAGGACTGACTGCGACGCAAATCAAGAACAAGGTATTGGAGGCATTGGAGCCAAAGGCAAGCACTGCAAACAGTTTTTACAATAGGTTTATAGCATTCTCCAACTCAAAAGAAGCAAAACGGACAAGGGACATTTATTCTGTAACAGCTAAACGGATGTTGCAGTATGACAAAAGGTTGCGTACACGTTCATTCGAGGAGATAACTAAGGACTGGCTTACGGGGTTTGACAAGTTTCTTATAGAATGCGGCAATTCGCAAAACAGTCGCAGCATACATTTCAGGAACATCCGTGCCGTATTCAATGATGCGCTTGACAATGACATAACTACGGCATATCCGTTCCGTAAATTCAAGATAAAAACCGAACAGACTGCAAAGCGCGCACTTACATTGGAACAATTACGCGGATTGCTAATGATGTCAAATCTTGAGCAAAGGCAACAACGCTTCTTGGACTATTTCAAACTGATGTTCTATCTAATAGGTATAAATATTGTTGACTTATGCCATATAAGGGGAGTGGACGCAGACGGACGTATAAGATATAGAAGACAGAAAACAAAAAAACAATACAGTATAAAAGTAGAACCTGAAGCTGTTGAACTTATAAACAAACACAAGGGCAAGAAATATCTTTTAGACATACTTGACACATATTCAAATGAACGTTCTTTCACACGGCAATTCGACAAAGAGCTAAAACAATTCATTCAAGGCTTAACGTCATATTCTGCGCGACATTCATGGGCTACAATGGCAAGCGAAATAAACATACCTGAAGATGTAATAAGCCACGCTCTCGGACATTCATTTTCTACTGGTGCAAGCGTAACTCAAGTGTATATAGACTATAATATGAAAAAAGTCGATGACGCTAACAGGCGTGTCATCGACTATGTGTTAGCAAAATGACACAATGTAAGTAACAACGTGACAATAAAAACAGTAGCAAACATTTGGGAAGTAAAAAATTTTTTCTATATCTTTGCATTGGAAGGTGAAACTTCCAATTATAAATAAGGGCGTAAGCCCATTTTTAATATTTTTATATTATGGAACCAATAACATTGTTCCAGGCTGTCAAGTAAATAAAAAAATAGGAGGGCACAAACTCTCCTATTTTTTTGTTTCAGCCCTGCCTTCTCCTAATCATCCACCACACGGCCACGGCAAGCACCACCACGACCGCCGCCAGCGGCCAAAACAGCTTCAGCCGCGCCCGCTCCCACCAGCCCGGCTCACGCTCCACGGGGTAGGGCACTTTAACGCTGTCGCGCCTCACCACGGCCACCGTGTCATACTGCCACCTGTCCCTGTAACGCCACTTGTACACCACCTTCTCCTGATACACCGTGTCGCCCGCCCTCCAGCGGTTCACCCACACGCTGTCCCTCACCCACACGCTGTCACGCATGAAGCGGTCAACATACACGCTGTCCGTCCGCACAGTCTCCACCGGCACGTACCTCACCGTCTTGCAGCCCCACAGCAGGCTTATCAGCCAGCACACAAGCAGCCCCCACAATGCGCCCGTAAGACAGTCTTTCAATTTCCCGTCCATAACCTTTTAATTTTAATCAAACAAAAAAGCGGCGAACCATTGGCATGTGGGTCGCCGCTTGTGATTTTACGTATAGTGAAAATATTATCTATACTGTATCTTTCCATGGCAGTTGTCGAAACTTTTTCCGCAACCCACGATGTCAAAGAACGCCTTTCATAAAGCAAAAGGCGGCTCGGCACGACCATTATCAAGCCTCGGCATGTTCCGCCCCGGCCATGCTCCGCCGCCGTTAATTGTTAATTTTTCATTGTTAATTCTTAATTCTTCACTCCGCCCAGCGGCCTGCCTCCCACTCCCTGCGCCTTACCAAGCCTTTCAGCTTCTTGCCCTTGGCGTACACCCAGCGGCGGAACTCCGCCTGTATCTCCGCCGTCGGCGCCCCGGCCTTGATTTTCTTAAGCAGGGTGGAGCTTTTGAAGTTGCCCATGCCGAGATTGAATATGAACGAGCACAACGCATCAAATTTCCCCTGCGTGTCCACCTCGGGAATGGTATTCAGGTAAGCCTCTATCGGGGCGAGGTCACGCTGTAGCCAACGCTCCGCCTCCTGCCTCGTGCAGCGCGTCGTGGCCGTTATTCCCTTCGTCGCTCCGAAGCCGCACGTCCACACCCCGGCGGCACACCTGTACGCCGTGTTCGAGAACCCCTCGAACTCCTTTATCTTTACTATCAATAATTCACTTGCTTTCATTCTTCTTTTTTAGTTTACGAGCCGTCAGTATTCAGTTGACAAGCTGTCAGGTACGAGCAGGCAAGGATATCCGCCTTGTCACTTGTCCTCGTCAGTTTGTCCCTTGGCTGCCGCCTGCTTCTCAAACAGTATCTGCGCAGCCAGCTCGGCTATGTCGTCCTTGTTCTCTATTATCACGTTCATGGTCTTGGCCGCCTTGCGTATCTCCGCCTTCTGCCAGCTCTTTTCCATCACGCTCTTGAACTCGCAGAACACGCAGTAGGCTGCCCACAGCATCGAGAACGCCGGGAACGGCACCACAACGCACGCTATCAGGTCGATGCCAACCAGCACCATGTACGGCGTGAAATATTTCGTGGCCTTCGCTGCCGTCATCTTCAGGCCCTGCGACGTGCGGGCCACGCCGTTGCGCTTGGCCTTGGCCAGCCCGGCTATGAAGTCCACGGCCATAGCCGTCAGCATCACGGCCACGCTCAACGTTATCAGCACGATGTGCAGGTATAGATGATCGTGCACGAAATCCTCCACCGTCGTCGTTATCGTAATCGTTTCCATAATCAATCAGTCCTTGTCATAAAAAAGCGGCGAACCCTTGACTTGTGGGTCGCCGCTTTTTACTTTTCAATGTTATTTATGCCTTTTCGGTATTTTCCTTTCCTCTTTCTTTTTCCGCATCGGAGTAACGCTTTTTATTCCGTCTATATGTTCAAATAATAATGGTTCTACGTTTGCCCTCATAGGGTCAAGTATGAAATCAATACCTTCCCTTCTCGCCAATTTTGCCGCAGGAACAAAATCTGAATCGCCTGAAAATAAGACTATCGTATCAACAAAACGCTTCAATGCGAGTGAAGCTATGTCAACACCTATTTTCATATCTATCCCTTTTTGTTTTATATCTAAGTAGACATCATTCTCGGCCAAATCTTCAAATGACGTTTTCTTGTCAAGCAAATCTCTTACAACTCTCGGTCTTATAAGCCATTTACCATTGTCTTTTAACGTACCCATACGTAATGCCACTTTCCTTTTTCGTTTCAATGCGTTAAATAAATCCATTTTAAACTTATATTCGTCTGTTTGCTTAAAATCGACACAACGTTTGCTTATAGGGTTATGGTGCTTCTTATCTAATGGGTAACAATCGTAATAGAATATTCTGTACAATGTGTTTTTCGCTCCTACATGTTTCATTGCCATTGTATAAAGCATGTCTGCGATGTCTTCACCTTTCATATTGCCGTCTTTATTATATAAGGCATTAAAACGCTTAATGAAAAATCCTCCGTCAATCATTACGGCAACCTTTACAGGAGGATAGCTTGTTTCCTTTCCCATTGTATATGATTACATTAATTAAACAAAAAAGCTCAAGGGTAGGCACACCCATTATCAAGAATAAGCGGCGTTATGGAGCTGCTTCCGAGTGTGCGTAGCCATGAGCATAATCGTAATGCAAATATACGATTTTTTTCTAATGCAACAAACGCAGCATGGAAATATTTTATTTTAATTAACAAAAACATAGATATTAGCATTTGTTTCTTTCTGCTTTCTTAACGGCAACCCACAATGTCAAAGAACGCCTTTGTTTAAGTGAAAAGGTAAAAGTGAAGAACGAAAAATCCAAATCTCCAGCAGGTAACGGATTCTTCACTCTTAATTCTTAATTCTTAACTCTTAACTCTTAATTCTTAACTCCCATCAACTCCCCTTGCTTGTCACGAGGAATAAGTCCATCGCCGGGGCCGCCTTTGGCAAAGCCACTACCAGAGGGCGCACGTACTCCTGCAAACCGTCCGAACCGGTCCGCTGCACGGGCAGCCCGAATATGCCAATTTCCAAGCCGTTGTTGTCGGTTATCAGGCTGTACTCCATTATCGGGTTCGTCGCGTGAGTCTCCACTAGGCACAGCATCTGGTCTTCGCCCAAGTCGAACAGTTTCGTCACCGACACGCTTTTCAGCCCCGACACACCTTCCATCTGTATTATATCGTCTAGCGAAGCAAAGTCAAGCTCCTCGCGGACTATCTCGGGTTCTTCGTGCGGCAACGCCTGCCCGCCGATGGCTTCCACCGCCTCGTCCAGCGTAACGTACTGGAAGCCCAACGCATAGTAATACACAAGCCCGTCCGTCGAGACCTTGTACACAACGCCCTGCGGCATATCCATCTCGTCGCCCGGAAACAGCTCGTCCAACAGGTTCTCCACTGCTTCATTATTCTGACCTGAACCGCCGATTATGGAAGAATTCAACGCCTCCACGAACTCCGCCTTGCTGCCCTGAAGCGCCGCCACGTTTATCTCGCCTCCAACCGCTCCTGCCAGTAGTGACTTCAGCGCGAAATAGTACTTATTTTTGGTGGGTTTGCCGGGCGTTGACGGACCGGGCACTACTATCAGGTACAGCTCCGTGGTCGCGCCGTGTACAGCGCTGACGTGGTTCACTTCGGAACTCATCGAAAATCTGATGCTCCTGCCAGTAAGGTCTATCACCGTATACCTCGTAGCGAACCTATCTTTGCACTTGCCCCACATCGTGGCAACGCCGTCCTTGTCTAAGTATTTCGTCATAACCTCTTGTTTTTTTCAAGTCAAGAGTGAAAGCCCGGCCACCCTGCCGGGTGTTCGGGCTTTTCACTCCTCGTTATCCACTTGTCACACGCATATCTCGTCTATCTCACCGTCGCTTATCGCCTCGTCCGCCGTCGCGCCAGTGGCAACGCCGTCCAGCTTCGACTTGTCCTCCTTGGCCATCAGGCCGTCGGCCGAAGTCGTGGCCTTGCCGTAAGTCGTGTCCTGCGCCGGTATGCCAAGTGCCGTGATGTCATCCTTGGTCACGGCAACAGCCGACTTCACGTGCGACTGACCGTCGGTCGAAATCTTGTACAGACCTTCCGCCTTGTCCGCCGCCGAGCCCGCCGGATGGGTGTAGTTGCTCAGCCCGTCCAGCTTCGCCTTGTCCGAAGCCGACATCGCGCCCGCCTTCTTGGCCGAGGCCAAGTCGGTGAACTTCACGTAGTTCGTAAGGTCCACGGCCGCCTTGTATTCACCCAGCTTCTCCCACTTCGAGTCTACGTAGATATACTCCGTGTATGTGTTCTGCGTTCCACTCTCGGCAGAGAGCACAAGGTAAATCTTGTCCTCGTTGATGTCGCTATCCGGCAGGCTCTCCACTACCTTGTACAGGCTCAGGTCAAGCTCGGGAAGCTGGCTCTGGGGTACCTTGCCGTCCGCGCCCAGCGTGGCTACGCCGTTCGCCTGCCCCTTTTCTGTTGATTTCACACACTTGCCCGTCTCAGTGGCGACGAGCCCCTTCACTTTGCCCCATAATCTCTCGAGGCCGGTCAAATTCAAATACTTTGACATGATTCCTAATGTTTTTAATTGGTTAATTTATAATTGATTATTGCAGGGCTTTACGCCCGTTTTAGTTTTTAATTGTTTTATTTTTTACAGTTTTTATCATATCAACACGGCATCTATCTCATCCATGGTTATCTCCTCACATGAACACGTACAGCCACCAGAAGAACTTCCAAAACCATCCACAGCCAGCGTCTTCGCCGCCGTCACCTCGCTGCCGCTCTCCACCGTCACAGTCATGCCCGCGGGCACGCACGCCTTGAACAGCACGTCCTTGCCGCCCTCGTAGCTCGTCCATGACGCTATCGCCTTCCTCTCCATGCCCTCGATGTTCGCGTACACGTTCAGCCAGCCGCCGCCCTTGCGCTTCAGCTGCACCACAGTGTCGCCACCTGACGTGTAGCTAGCCGTCCACACGCCGCCTTTTTCCGTAAAACTCAATGCCGTTGCCCCCATGTCTCCTGATTTTTAAATTTTAATTGTTAATTCTTATATGTTCACTATCGCCGTGACGTAGGCGTAATACCGGGCCTTGTCAAACACCAACATCAAGGTCACTGCGTCGCCCGGGCTTATTTCGATAAAACTTAATTCCGTATCCGAGCCGCGGAACAATAAAGGATATTCGTTATTCCCCTCTGCCGCGCCCTTATTACCTACAAGTCTGAACGTTTCATAACTACAGTGGCTGATAACGGTTATCGGTACGGCGAAAGGAGTGTTTTCGTTAGTCAAAAACAAAGCCTTTGACATGTTGTCGCGTGTAGGCAAGAATATCTTCTGCCCTGCAAACAACGCCGTCACAAATACCTTGTCGCCGTTAAGGTAGTCAATGTCAGATACGGAGTTTTCATCAACGGGCCTTATCTCGTTCACCTTGTAACCCGCCACGTAGCCGTTAAGCGCGCCGCTGCCTACGCCCGCGAACGCGAAGTTCCCGTCAGTGTTGCCGCTCACGTTGAAAAACACCCCTATGTTCGGGTTCACGAAAGGAGTGCCCCCATGGGCCGACGTGTCGTCCAGCCGCAGCAGGTACTTCAGGTTCAACGCCTCGTCCGTCACCCCCGCGCTCAACTTCCTGCTGCCGCCGTCGGTGAACTGTATGTTCCGTTTCGTCAGCGTCATAGCCCTGCCGCCGTCGCCCGAGTTGCCGCCTATGCTGTCCGCGCCTATGTCGAAGCCGCCTATGCGCCCACGCGTGAAGTTGCAGTCCCCCGTCCTGAAGTTCAGGTACAGGCGCGGGGCGAAGCTCCCGCTCAAGTCGTCGTCCCTCGGGTCCTCACCGTCGAACAGCGTGTAGTCCTCGCTCTCAATCAACCCTACAGTCCCCTGCCTGCTTATCATGTAGTCACCCATGAACACCGCGCCGCCCACCAGCGCGAACTCCGCCAGCAGCACCCGCGTCGCCAGCATCGACCAGTACTCGTAAGCGCGCCAGTGCGTACCGGCGTTCTCCCTCACGTCGTCAGCCGGGGCCACGGCCGAGTTACCGCTCACGGGATACGTCCACATGTACACCTTACCACCGTCCAGCAGCAGGTCGCCGTTCCTGAAAGTAAGCCCCGCGCTCCACGACTGCTCCTCGCGGGCGAAAGGCACCGGCGTCTCGTATGCCACCGTGAAATCAGCCGTCACCTTCAGCGCGCCGTCCCACAGCCCCCGGGCCGTAATCGAGTAAGGGGCCCTGCCCCTCACGGACACGCACTGCTCGAAGTCAGCCGACAAGTCAGCAGGGTTCGTGCCGTAGCTTTTCGACAATATCGCCTCGCCAGCCTCGTCCTTCAGCGTCACAAGCAGCGTCGAACCCTCCGCAGCCGCCCCCGCGCCGTTACGCAGCGCCAGCCCCTCGCCCTTCAGCCCGCCGTAGGCCGTGCAAGCCACCACGGAGCCCGTCTCCAGCCACAGCGTCCACGACTCGCCGTCCTTGCCCGGGTCGCCGTGCATGCTGGCCGCGCTCGGCAGGTAAGCCGTCGCCTCCTTCCCCGTCTCCAGCTTCGGCCTGCACAGGTCGGCG
>ERZ780212.2651-NODE-2651-length-10828-cov-1.772208_pt1 | contig 10828 bp, 7 predicted proteins | sample MGYA00511364_ERZ780212 | MGnify/ENA primary metagenome ERZ780212 (study PRJEB29588, sample SAMEA2147991) | human gut metagenome | biome: human gut; feature: human-associated habitat; material: faeces | place: Denmark | collected 2008/2010 ...
GCCCGTTACATCCGCTCCTTCTGACGATTCTTCGGATAATTCCGGAAATAATCCGGGCAGTGACGCACCCGGTAAAACCGACTATTCACTTCTTATAAAGATAGCTTTCGCCGTACTCGGCGTAATTGCACTTACCGCACTGATATTTGCGTTTATCAAATCGGTAAAGCGTAAAAACGAAAACCGTATGAAGAGCTTCAGAAAGTCAAAGGATACAGTTTCCGCCGTAAAGGATATGTACGGCTTTATTATGAAGCTGTTCGGTACTACAGATCTTGTTCCGTGTGACAATGAGCTTCCGCTTGAATTTGCCGTCCGTGCCGATGAGAAGCTGAAAACGCTCGGAACGGATACAAGCCTTGTAAGAATTATGAACATAATCGAAAAGGCAGAATTTTCAAAAGAGGAAATATCCGAGCAGGAGCGTACCGAGGTTTACTTGTATACAAAACAGCTTTATGCGCTTGTGCTTCAGAACTCCGGACGCATAAAAAGAATGTGGATTAAAGTCACTTTTTGACAATTAATTCAATATAATTCTTGTAAATTCCGTGATAATCTGTTATAATTATATCAGAAGTAAGCAAAATCTGCAAAGCGGAAAGGAAATATAATATGAGACTTATAACAAGATCTGATTTTGACGGTCTTGCCTGCGGTGCATTACTGCTTGAGGCAAAGGTCGTTGACAGCTGGATGTTTGCTCATCCGAAGGATATTCAGGACGGGCTTGTTCCTGTAACAGAAAATGACGTTCTCGCAAATGTACCCTTTGCTCCAGGTTGCGGACTTTGGTTTGACCACCATTCAAGCGAGGAAGAACGTCTGAAAATAAAAGGTCATTACAAGGGCGAAAGCAGGATTTCTCCCAGTGCCGCCAGAATCATATATGAATATTACGGCGGTAAGGAGCGTTTCCCGAATTTTGACGATCTGATGCTTGCTGTAGATAAGGTTGACAGCGGACAGCTGACCGCAGAAGAAATACTCAACCCTACAGGCTGGATACTCATCGGCTTCCTTATGGACCCACGCACAGGTCTCGGACGTTTCAGAAACTTCAGGATAAGCAACTATCAGCTTATGGAAAAACTGCTTGTCTGCTGTGCGACAATGTCTACAGAAGAAATTCTCAATATGCCCGATATACAGGAAAGAATCAAGCTGTATAACGAACAGACCGAGCTGTTCAAACAGATGATAGCCGAGCATTCAAGAGTTGAGGGCGATGTTATCATATCCGATTTGCGTAATGTTGATCCTATCTATACCGGAAACAGATTTATGATATACAGCCTTTATCCGCATCAGAACATATCCGCATGGATAGTAAACGGTAAGGGCGGAAAAGGATGTTCCGTAGCGGTCGGTTATTCTATACTTAACCGCACGAGCAACGTTGACGTAGGCTCGCTTATGCTCAAGTACGGCGGCGGCGGTCACAGAGCAGTCGGCACCTGTCAGTTTAAGGACGAGGAAATCGAAGAAAAGCTCCCGATGCTGCTTGATGAGCTTGTAAATTACGACAAGTATTATTCTGCAACTCCCGTGTAAAGCACGGCTTTAAATAACGAAAGGTACATATATGACGGTACAGGAATATGCGGTAAAGCTCCGCAGTAACATTTCAAAAATAATAAAGGGCAAGGACGATAAGATAGACCTTGTCATAATGGCTCTTTTAAGCGGCGGTCACGTTTTGCTTGACGATGTTCCGGGAACGGGTAAGACAGTTCTCGCAAAGGCACTCGCAAGAAGCATTGACGCAGGCTTTTCAAGAATACAGTTTACCCCCGACCTGTTACCGTCCGATATTACCGGTATCCACTTTTTCAATATGAAAGAGCAGGAGTTCATGTTCCGTGCAGGTCCGGTGTTCACGAATATTCTTCTTGCCGATGAAATAAACCGTGCTACGCCCAGAACGCAGTCGGCTTTGCTTCAGTGTATGGAAGAAAAGCAGGTAACGATAGACGGAGAGCTTTTTCTTATCGATAAGCCGTTCATCGTACTTGCAACGCAGAATCCAGTAGAAACGGCAGGAACTTATCCGCTTCCCGAGGCACAGCTTGACCGTTTTATGATAAAGCTGTCTGTAGGTTATTCCGACAGGGAATCGGAAATGCAGATACTCGATAATTCAAGAGCGGTTCACCCTGTAGAAAATCTTACTGCCGTAACCGATAAGACAGAGCTTCTTGAAATGATGAACAGGGTAGAGAATATCAAGGTGAACGAGGCTGTAAGAGGATACATTGCCGATATAGGAAATGCCAGCCGTCATAACAGCGAGATTAAGCTCGGCCTCAGTACACGAGGACTTATTGCGCTGAAAAATATGTCACAGGCAAGGGCGGCACTGCGTGGCAGGGAATTTGTAACCCCCGATGATGTAAAGACAGTCGCTCCGTATGTCTGCGTACACAGACTTATCTGCAGAAGTACGGTTATGCGTGACCCCGACAGTGCAAAACGTGAGATTCTTGACAAAATGATAAAGGAGCTTCCCGTTCCTACGGAGCAGATTTAAATGGAGCTTGTAGCGATTATTCTTGTGATTGCGGCGGTAGCAGCCGCAGAAGTGCTTATTTTCGGAAAGTACGCACTGAAAGGAATATATTACAGTGCGTCGGTAAACAAGGCCGAGGTCTACGAGGGCGAAACCCTCGAGCTGACTGAGGTCGTTGAGAACCGACGCTTTGTTGCTTTGCCGTGGATAAAGACGGAGCTTTCCGCTTCTCGCTGGCTTGCGTTCAGCAGGAATGATTCCGCCGCACAGACAAGCGGCGGCGACAATACCTTTATTCCGGGCGTTTTTTCGCTGAAGCCCCGAAGTAAATGTACAAGAGTCAGAAAAATAAAATGTATGAAACGTGGCGTATTCTCCTTTGACGATACGGTTGTGACCGCTACAGATATGCTGGGTCTTGTAAGAGTTTCAAGAGGCTTCAAGGTCGGTATAAGCATTACCGTCCTGCCTGTCGGCGCAGACGGAGAAAATGCGGTGCTGTCATTCAACGAGCCTGTCGGTGAAATTCTTGTCAGACGTTTCATAAACGAGGATCCGTTTATGATTGCAGGCTCAAGGGAATATACGGGCAGAGAACCGCTCAACCGCATAAACTGGAAGTATACCGCAGTTACCGGTAAGCTGATGGCTATGAACAACGAGTTTACCACCTCACGAAACACCCTTATACTTATGAATATGCAGAGAAAGGGAGTAGTGCCGATAACGTCCGCAGATATTAGAGATACAGAAGCGTTTATAAAGCTGTCCGTCAGACTGATGTGGGAAAGCATTGACAGCGGTTGCGGTTTTGCTTTTGCAACAAACGGCGGTAACGCAAACGGTACAGCCACCGGCTTTGTAAAGACAGCCGAACAGTGCGAGGGCGTACTCAGAATGCTTGCACAGCTTTCCGACAGCTGCAGCTTTGATTTCGGCTCGTTTTTGAATGCACTGAATTACGGCAGCTTCACAGATGTGATTATTCTGACGCCTTATATTGACGATGAAATGGCGCTGTTTGCAAAAGAGCTTGAAAGCCGTGACAAAGCGGCGGTTTTCTATACAACGGGCAACATTCCCGAAAATACAGACGCTCAGATATTGCACGCAAGAAAATTCTCATACACGTTTAATGCAGGCTATGCGGAGGTTACGCAATGAAAAAGGATTTTTTAATGAAATGCGTTGCCGCTCTGGCTATGCTTCTTGTTCCACTGCCGCTGATGTTCGTTTTCGAGGTGACGGCTTTCAAGGGCTTTATGCTGTGGCATTATCCGATATACTATGCCGTAGCCGCTATAGCCGCCGCATCCGGCTATTTTCTGATGTGCCTCAGACGTTCACGGCACACTCCGAAAACGATTTTTCTTGTAAATACGCTTATGGCTCTTACGGCAACGGTGCTTGTCGTTCTTGTAGCTGTAGTTTCCTCGCAGATAAACAACGTACTTGGCGAAAACGGCTTTAACGTATTCTATTTCTGTGTTGCTCTTATGCCGTCCGTTATTGTATGGTATCTTCTCGGAATGAGCCTTAAAAAGAACAGATTTGACGATATATTCACTCCGATATGGCTCGGAATATATCTTGTCGAAACGTTCATCTGCTATATTTTCTGCTGTGTAATGTCGGCGGATATGGAATATCTCGGTGCTTCGGAACACAGGATCTCGGTTCTTCTTGTGGTAATGGCGCTTCTTACGGTATTGCTTATCAACCAGTCGAATATACGCTCCGAGATTGACAGACGCAGAAACACCAACCTTATAGTACCCAAAGGGCTAAGGCTTTACAATGCAAAGCTGATAGCGATAGTCGGTGCGGTGATACTTGCGGCGCTGATGCTCAAGGATTATGTAGCCGCAGGTCTTACTTGGCTTGTGAAAATGACCGTTAAGATAATAGATACGCTGCTCTTCAACATCCGCTTTCTGCAGACCGAGCAGATGACCCCGGAGGATACACAGCTCCCCGATTCCGATTTTCTTTCGGCTGCGGGCGAAAGCCGTGATTTTCTGCTTTATATTCTTGTCGTTGTCATTGTCGTGCTTGTTATCGTATTCAGAAAGAAAATACTGTCGCTGATGCGAAAGATAGCAGGACGCATCTTCGGAAAATATTCAGTCGATGACACTGTGCAAGAGGTTTATGACGATTACACAGACAGCTACGAGGAGCTTGATATAAGGCAGGAGAGGATAGTAAACGAAACGGATAAGGACTGCCTTAAGCGCTACCGTAAAGCTAAGGATAACAACGAAAAATTCAGACTCGGCTACAGATTATACGCTATGTGGCTTTCAAAACGCAGTACGGAGGATATTTCCACGAAAACAGTAGAACAGCACCGCATTATCTCCGAAAAGCTGTATCACGGCACAAACAATATCGGAGCGTTTTCCGACAGCTACAGCAAAATACGGTACGATGACGAACCTGCGACCGCTGATGACATTCTTCTTTCCGACAGCCTCATAAACGAGCTTTATAAATAGCACAATGTAAAATTTGTGTAAAGTCTATTGACAATTGTAAATCAATGTGTTATCATTTCCACATGATAAAAGGGAGTAGTCGGGGGATCGGTCACAGAATGATCCCTGTACGGTGTCGTCAATACGATTTCGAACGCTTTAAGCCTCAGAGATCCGTGCCGTACTGAGTATACGCTTATGACAAGACTTTTGTCGCAATTTCTTTGCGGCAAAGGTCTGTTTTTTTATGCCTTTGCCCAAAACACGAAAGGAAAGGTTATGGTAATATGAATTATTACGACATGAACACACAGGAGGTTCTTTCACAGCTTGATACAAGTATGAACGGACTTACAGGCGGCGAGGCTGAAAGCAGGCTTTCCCGTTACGGAAAAAACGAAATAACCGAACAGAAGAAAAAGGGCGTTTTAAGAGTATTTGCAGAGCAGTTTGCGGATTTGCTTGTAATTATTCTGATAATCTCCGCTCTTGTTTCTGTTTTCACCGACAACATAGAAAGTGCGATCGTTATCATCTGCGTTATCACTATGAATGCGGTTCTTGGCACTGTCCAGCATTTCAAGGCGGAAAAATCGCTTGAGGCGCTCAAGTCAATGTCATCGCCCACTGCAAAGGTAATGAGGGATAATAACATTCATATCGTCAATGCGTCCGATGTAACCGTAGGCGATATTGTACTCGTGGAGCAGGGCGACATTGTCTGTGCGGACGGCAGACTTGTTTCGTGTGCGTCCCTTCAGGTAAACGAAAGCTCGCTTACAGGCGAAAGCAACGGCATAGACAAGTTCACCGAGATGCTGACAGGCGAAAAAATACCTCTCGGCGATAGGAAGAATATGGTCTACACAGGCTCTCTTGTAACGGCAGTCGGAATGGATACGGAGCTTGGAAAGATTGCAGGGCTTATAAACAAGGCTGAGCGTAAAAAGACCCCGTTACAGCACAGCCTTGACAAGTTCTCAAAACAGCTTTCTGTAGCGATTCCCGTTCTCTGCCTTATAGTTATGATTCTCTATATCGTAAGAGGAACACCCGTGCTTGATTCGCTGATGTTTGCCGTAGCGCTTGCTGTAGCCGCAATACCCGAAGCGTTAAGCTCGATAGTCACAATCGCTCTCGCCATAGGTACACGAAAAATGGCGGAGCAGAACGCTGTAATAAAGGATCTCAAGGCGGTCGAAGGCCTTGGCTGTGTGTCTGTTATATGCAGTGATAAAACAGGAACGCTCACCCAGAATAAAATGACCGTAAGACAGGTCTATTTAAACGGCAAAGAGCAAAACGCCGACGCTTCTGCCTGCAATGCGGATTCCGCAATTCTCGAAAGAGCAATGGCTCTGTGCAACGATGCCGCCTATTCTGACGGCAACGCCATAGGCGACCCTACAGAAACCGCACTGTCGGATTACATCGGTGTTCCGGTTTATGAAAAGATACGCTCCGATTATCCGAGAGTTTCCGAAATACCGTTTGACAGCGAAAGAAAGCTGATGAGTACCTGCCATATAGTTGACGGTAAGCGTACAATGTTCACAAAGGGCGCAACAGATAACCTGCTTTCACGTCTGGTTTCCATCTGCGATAACGGCACGGTCAGAAGCATAACAGACGATGATAAAAATAAAATCGCACTTGCAAACGAGCATTTTTCCGGACAGGGAATGCGTGTGCTTGCATTCGCCTATAAGCTCTCCGAAAATGAAGAGGCAGACACTGAGGATAACTATATCTTCATAGGTCTTGCGGCAATGACCGACCCGCCTCGTCCCGAAAGCAAGGCGGCAGTCGCCGATTGCATAAGAGCAGGAATAAAGCCTGTAATGATAACGGGCGACCATAAGGTAACGGCAAGTGCTATAGCAAGAGAGATCGGCATTATGCGTGACGGCGATATAAGCCTTGACGGAGTTCAGCTTGACGAAATGACCGATGAGGAGCTTGACAGCGTTATCGAAAAGGTTTCCGTTTATGCCCGTGTATCTCCCGACAATAAGATAAGGATAGTTGAACGCTGGCAGAACAAGGGCAAGGTAGTTGCTATGACAGGCGACGGCGTTAACGATGCGCCTGCGCTGAAAAAGGCGGATGTAGGTGTTGCTATGGGCATCACCGGTACGCAGGTATCAAAGGATGCCGCTTCGATGATACTTACCGATGATAATTTCGCTACTATTATCAAATCTGTAGCAAACGGCAGAGCAATCTACGCAAATATCAAGAATGCCGTTAAATTCCTGCTGTCAGGCAACCTTGCGGCAATAATCGCCGTATTATGTACCGCTATACCCGGACTTCCGACGCCGTTCACGGCTGTTCAGCTCCTGTTTATAAATCTTCTTACCGACTCACTGCCTGCAATAGCCATAAGTATGGAAAAAGCAGATAAATCGCTCCTTTCGCAAAAGCCCAGAAATACAGGCGAATCCTTCCTTACAAAAGCAATGTCGCTCGGCATAGTGACAGGAGGAGTGCTTATCGCCGCCGCTGTAATGACCGCCTACTTTATCGGAAGCGCAGTTTCAGCCGAGCTTGGCTGTGCAATGGCATTCAGCACACTGTGTATATCAAGGCTGTTTCACGGCTTCAACTGCCGCAGTGATAAGTCGATATTCAAAGTCGGCTTAACGTCAAACAGATTCTCACTGCTTGCTTTTCTTGCAGGAATAATATTCCTTGTATTAGCGGTTTTTGTTCCAGGTGTAAGCGGCTTGTTCTCGGCACAGCTTATGAATATCGGATATTTCGGTATCTCGCTTGCAATAGGCTTTGTACCTACGCTGATAATACAGCTTGTAAGAATCATCAGAGAAGCACGCAGAAAATAATCTGCGACCGACATAAATCAAAAGCAGTTCTGAATGAAAAAAAGGTTTACATTTCATTTGGTATATGGTACAATAAAACTGCGGTAATACCGTAATTTTTGTTTGGATGGTAAATAGTATGAGCATTGAAAAGAAACTCTGGGGCAATCATAACGGAAAGGATTGCTACTTATTCACGCTTGAAAACGGCAATATGACAGCCGAGATTACAAACTACGCAGGCTCGCTTGTAAAGCTGATTGTACCCGATAAGGACGGTAACAAGGGCGATATACTCTTAGGCTATGATACGCTTGACGGTTACATAGCAGGAACAAGCAGTCAGGGCGCTTTAGTCGGAAGATATGCAAACCGTATCGGCGGCGCTAAATTCACCCTTAACGGCAAGGAATATACCCTTGCCAAAAACGACAACGGCAATACGCTCCACGGCGGTAATGTCGGCTTCAATAAGAAGGTATGGGATGTCAAGGATTACGGCGAAAACGGCAATCCCTATGTAGTGTTCTCCTACACGAGCGTTGACGGCGAGGAAGGCTTCCCCGGAACGCTGACGCTTGATGTTAAGTACACTCTGACAGCCGATTCGATTGAGATATGCTATAATGCGGTAAGCGACAAGGATACGGTTATGAATTTCACAAACCACTCGTATTTCAATCTGAACGGAACCGACGCAGGAAATATCAAGGATCACATCGCACAGATATTTGCCGATAAATACACCCCCGTAAGCCCTGTGCTTATCCCTACAGGAGAAATAGCAAGCGTAAAGGGTACTCCGTTTGACTTTACCGCACCTAAGAGAATTGGCGAGGATATGGATAACGGCAAGCTCCCCGGCGGCTATGACCATAACTATGTTTTAGGTGAAACAAAGGAAATGAGAAAAGCCGCAGAGATATATTCAGATAAGACAGGCAGAGTAATGACCACCTACACCGATATGCCCGCTATACAGTTCTATATAAGCGGCGGTCTTGGCGGTGAAACAGGCAAGGGCGGCAAGGAAATGATCAAGAATCAGGGCTTCTGCCTTGAAAGCCAGTTCTGCCCCGACTCACCCAACAATCCTCAATTCAAGCCCACTTGCGTTTATAGGGCAGGGGAGCAGTACAACTTTACTACCATATATAAGTTCTCTGTAAAATAAGAAATATAACAAAAATACCGCAATCCCATCCGGAATTGCGGTATTATATTACTGCCCGAAATGTGTTGTTTCCTTCGGCTCAAGCGCAAGCTCTTCCTCCTTGCACGGTCTGACAATCAGCTTAGATATACAATTATCGTGAACCTCAATAACCTTGAAAATTATATCCTTATAGCGAACCTTCGGGTGTTCGCCCTCTTCTTCGGGAATATATCCGAGCAGGTCGGTAACAAAGCCTGCGATAGTGTCGTATTCGTGGTCTTCTTCAAGCTCATAGCCGAACAGTTCGAGCACATCTTCGGGATCGGCCTCACCGCTGACCTCGTATGCGCCGTTCGAGCGTGGGATTATCATATCCTTTTCCTCGTCATACTCGTCCTCTATGTTGCCCATTATCGACTCGATTATATCCTCAAGCGTGATGATACCTGCCGTACCGCCGTATTCGTCAATCACAATGCCCATACCCGACTTGAGATTAGTCAGGAACTTGAACACGTCCGAACAACTGCACGATTCTGGAACATACACCGCCTCACGCAGAAAGTCCTCTATTTTCAGCTTATCCTTGTTTTCGTTTCCGACAAGGCAGAGAAGATCCTTTACTATGATTATTCCGACTATAGCGTCAATGTTTTCCTTGTATACGGGTATCCTTGAAAAGCCCTTTTCAAGCGCAATATAGACAATATCGTCAAGAGATGAATTCACATCTACTCCGACAATGTTCTTTCTGTGCGTCATTACATCCGATGCAACAAGATCGCCGAACTCAAACACGTTGTTTATCAGCTGTGCCGATTCGTCCTCAAGGTTGCCGTATTCGTTGCCCGCATCGACCATAGACATAATGTTGTCCTGCGTGGTTTCTTCCTTGTCGTAGTAGCTGTCGCCGAGTGCCTTTGATAACAGCTTATCAAGACCTTTGTTCAGTAAAATCAGCGGTGCAAGCAGTATCTTTACCACTCGCTTAGGTTTTCGGGGGTCTGCGTCCATTTTGTTTCCTTTCAAATATCAAAATATATTTTTCGGCAGAACTCTGTGTCCTGCCGATATCTTTATATATCTTACCATATTTTATGACATAAATCAAGACTTTATATCAAGTCCGAAGAAACGCACCGCATTTTCATTGCAGATTTTAATAGCTTCTTCAGTCGGTATGCCCTTTATTTCAGCCAGCTTTTCCGCTGTTTTATGCGTCATAGAGCTGTCACAGCGACTTCCTCTGAACGGCACGGGTGCCATATAGGGGCTGTCCGTTTCAAGCATTATTCTGTCACTTGGGATAATCTCGCACGAATGTACCGCCTTTTTAGCATTCTTGAATGTCAATACACCTGTAAAGCTGATATATGCGCCGAGCTTCAGTAGCTCCTTTGCGGTTTCCGGACTTCCTGAATAGCAATGCACCACAAATTTATCCGGAGTAGTGCGGTGCAGTATTTTCATCATATCTTCCGTAGCGTCACGGCAGTGGATAACGGCAGGGAGGGAAAGTTCGTTTGCAAGCTTTATCTGATTTTCAAATATCTCCTGCTGTCTTTCTGCATCATAGCCGTCATAGTGATAGTCAAGTCCTATCTCGCCTATAGCGACCGCCTTTTTATTCTTTGCAAGCGTTCTCAGTATATCAATGTAATTGTCGGGTGTGTCGGCTATGTTTTCGGGATGTATCCCTACCGCACAGAATACGTTTTCGTAACGCTCGGTAAGCGACAGAGAAAACTCGCAGGTCGGAATATCCACGCTCATATTTATGATTGCCAACACATTATCGGATAAAATGCGGTCGAGAACCTCATACCTGTCCTCGTCAAACCACCTGTCGTCATAGTGTGCG
>ERZ780212.2661-NODE-2661-length-10773-cov-3.967065_pt1 | contig 10773 bp, 11 predicted proteins | sample MGYA00511364_ERZ780212 | MGnify/ENA primary metagenome ERZ780212 (study PRJEB29588, sample SAMEA2147991) | human gut metagenome | biome: human gut; feature: human-associated habitat; material: faeces | place: Denmark | collected 2008/2010 ...
ACATCCTGGGGCTGGAGAAGGTCCCAAGGGTTCGGCTGTTCGCCGATTAAAGTGGCACGCGAGCTGGGTTCAGAACGTCGTGAGACAGTTCGGTCCCTATCTGTTGTGGGCGTAGGAAATTTGCGGAGGTCTGTCCTTAGTACGAGAGGACCGGGATGGACACACCTCTGGTGTACCGGTTGTGGCGCCAGCTGCACCGCCGGGTATCCACGTGTGGTTAGGATAAGCGCTGAAAGCATCTAAGCGCGAAGCCGGCTTCAAGATAAGATTTCCATAGAGGGTCGTCGAAGACTACGACGTCGATAGGCCGCAGGTGTAAAGGCAGCAATGTCAAAGCCGAGCGGTACTAATAGCCCGACACTTCTGATATGACGACGGAAACACAAAATGACAAAAGACTTTGTTGTCTCTCTCATTTCTTATAGCATACGTCCGGAGTACCGGACAGCGAAATGATGGTGGTTATAACGGCGTGGACCAACCTCTTCCCATTCCGAACAGAGAAGTTAAACGCGCTTGTGCCGATGGTACTGCCCTAACCGGGGTGGGAGAGTAGGTAGCCGCCGCCCCATAGAGCCCGCGAGGAGTTCCCTCCGCGGGCTTTTTTTTTGCCCTCCTCCGCCTCATCAGTACCCGCCCGCCCGGGAATTACACCGTTGGATCTCCTCTTTTTGGTTAGTCAGGAGCTGCTTGCAGGTACTGACCCTTAGATAGCCTGCAATCATGTTTTTTACTTAATTTAGACAGGGACTACATTGTCCCATGTGCTGAATTTAGCAAAAAACAACTCTGAGATATCAATTCTCTTCCCTTCGGTATTCCAGAGGAGTCTTTCCGACGTTTTTTTTGAATACTCTTATGAAGTGCTGTGAGTACTGGAATCCCAGATCAAAAGCTATCTGGCTGACTGTCTTATCTGTATACAGGATCTGCTCTTTTGCTGTCTCTATTATTTTGCTTTGGATGTATTCCTGGGGTGTTTTCCCTGTCTCTTTCTTTATCAGGTCTCCGAAGTAGTTGGGAGACAGACATATCTTGTCGGCAAAGTATTTGACGGTGGGCAGACCGCTTTTCAGTGTCTCTTCATTCTTGAAGTAGTCGCTGAGCAGGTCTTCGAACCGGCTCAGAATGTCGTGGTTGGCCTTGGCCCGTGTGATGAACTGTCTTTCATAGAAACGCATACAGTAATCCAACAGAAGTTCTATGTTTCTGGAGATTAGTCTTTTGCTGTGTCTGTCCACAGGCCGGTGAATCTCTGCTTCTATCTTGGTGAGACAGTCGATGAAGATACCTTTTTCTTCTTCTGAAAGATGCAGCGCCTCTGAGGAGCTGTATGAAAAGAATGTATATCTTCTGATTTCACGTCCTAATGATGTGCCGGCAATCAGGTCCGGATGAAATATCAGGCCGAGGGCCGCCGGCTTTACATTCGGGTCAAAAGCGGCGCTGACCACCTGTCCGGGTGCGAAACTGGTGACAGTCCCTTCCTGATAGTCGTAGATCTGCCGTCCGTAACGTATGTCTCCGCATTTGACCTGTTTGAGGAAAAGAGCGTAGACACCGTAGTTGCAGGTGAAATCCTCTGGCTGGCGGGTGGCTTTGGCAAGGTCCACGATGCTGACAAGAGGATGCTGGGTCTCGAGGCCGAAAAGACTGTTGTATTTGTCGACAGTGTCCAGGTTTATAATATTTTTCATCGGGTATGGTTTTTGATTGGGCAAAGTTATGTTTTTCCGGAGCATATTTTGAAAAATATGTGAAATTTGTTCAGAATGAGATGTACAGGACAGGCGATAGAGTAAGGTTTATGGACTCGGTCGAGGACGGCACAGTAGTAGCCGTGCCTGACAGTTCTACGCTCGTCATAGAGGTGGACGGGATGAGGATGCGGGTCTCTGTCACAGAAGTCGTGCCTGTACCGGGCGTGAATCTCCTGGAGGAGCAGCATCTTTACGACGCGAACACTCAGGCGGCAATATTCAAGGGAAGGCAGATGTCTGCGGTCAGAGCGGTCCGTAGCGGGAAAGAGGCTATGCGTGAGGCCGGGACAATGGAGGTAGACCTGCATATGGATGCGGTCAGGCGTAAATATCCTGCGGCACGCAATATACCGGATGAGGATGCCCTGTATGTTCAGCTTGATGTCGTGGACAAGAGTATGGCCGAGGCTTTCCGCAGGGGAGTACGTTCCGTAATCTTCATTCATGGGAACGGCAGGGGTGTGCTTCGCCGCGAGTTGATCAGGAAACTGAAAGAGTATCCCGGGGTCATTTTCGGAGAGGCCTCACAACTCAGGTACGGAGGCGGAGCACTGGAGGTATTTCTTAAGTGATTATTTTCTCTTTTTCCTAACTAGAAAGTATATGCCGGTAGCGGATGCTGCGGCCACAGCGAGCAGCAGCAGGTTCCAGAGTATGGTCATTCCCCAGCGTATGGGATGCGGGAAATCCCTGTATGGTGAGCTTCCATCGCTGAATCTGGCGAATGCATTGGTGTAGACGGTGGTCCCATCATCATACCATGCCGTGATTCTTACGTAGGGATCACTAGTTGTCATGGCATATCGGATTCTGTCAGTATTGAATGCGGAGTCCACGACCGCCCCGTTCTGGGATATTATCCGGATGGAAGATGCAGGGACAGACAACCGCATGTATACGGTGTCACCGCTCAACCCGATGTCCTTGATTTTAGGAAGCTGCATATTGCCCTCATGCTTGGCGGAAGAATCGTTTCCGAAGTTGGGAACTCTGGTTGTGTAGAAGTTGCCTTTAAGCAATTGCTCTTTGACATCCTCATAATATGGCGTGGCAGTGTTTATCCAGGAGCATCTTCTGGCTATCCGAGGCAGATTCTTGGAGTTGTGGTTGTCATCGCTGATATTGTTGTGGACATAGCGTCCGGCTGAGAGGGCCTCGTCCCAGTGTGTAAGTGCGGAGCCTGCGCCCTTGTCGTACTCTCCGAAGCCGGAGTCACCCTCGATAAGTCTGTACCCGGAGAGGTGTTCCATGACATTCTTGTTGATACTCAATGTCCGGTTTGGATGGTTAAACTGGACGAAGTCTCCGTCTTCGGCCAGGCGGTCTATCATGAACTGCTTCTGGGACAGCAGGAACGGCAGGATATGGTCGAATTTCTCCACTTTCTTGACACCGAATGGGTTCAGATGGAACTTGAACAGGTTGTAGCCATGCTCATAGACCCCGATATAAAGAGAGGAATCCACCGGATGCGGGGTGAGTGCCTGATGGTTGGAGAAAGCCAGTATGTCATAGCCGTAACTCATGTAGTCCGAGTATACGACGTCGGGATAGTAGGGACATTCGTTGATGCCTTTGTCTACTTTGGTATGGGTGTGCAGGCAGGCCCTTTTCCAACCGATCGTGGAGTCGAAATCCGCATACGGATTGTAAATCCTGTCACCGAAGAAGGGCTCGGGACCGGAGAAGCGGTATATCGGAGAGACACTGAATGCTGCAAGTCCGATGATGACAATAAGCAGGAAAGCAGCCAGTATTTTGAGAAAAGTTGAAAGAATCTTCATAACAAATAATAATAAATACAAATTTAAAAAAAATAAACTGTTTATATTTGTCCCTGACTAAAATTTTTAAACTATGTGTGGTATTGTAGGATATATGGGGCCGCAGCAGGCTGCGCCGATTTTGATCAAAGGTCTTCACAGACTGGAGTACAGGGGCTATGACAGCGCCGGTATTGCGCTGATAAACGATGACGGTGCCCTTTCCGTTTATAAATCAAAAGGAAAGGTCAGCGATCTGGAAAAACTGATAAGTGACAAGAACATTACCGGTACCATAGGGATCGCGCACACACGCTGGGCCACTCATGGAGAGCCCAATGAGGTCAATGCGCATCCTCACTATTCAGAGCATAAGAATCTTGCATTGATTCACAACGGTATCATCGAGAACTACAAGGCCCTTAAGATGGAATTGATGAATAAAGGATATCATTTCCATAGTGATACGGATACGGAGGTGGTGATACAGCTGGTGCAGTATATGATGGACTCGCACCACATACCGCTTGTAGAGGCTGTGCCGCTTGCGCTCAGGAACGTTATAGGGGCATATGCGATAGTAATTATAGACAAGGACAATCCTAATATCCTTATCGCTGCCCGCAAGGGAAGTCCGTTGGTACTGGGTATCGGCAGGGATGAGTTTTTGATCGGCTCGGACGCCACACCCATTGTGGAGTACACCGACAGGGTCATATATCTGGATGACGAGCAGATAGCGGTGATGGAAAGGGGAGGCGGCATACGGATTACTGATCTCCGTCAGGTGGAGGTCACTCCGATCGTTAAAAAACTCGAATTGAACTTGAGCGAGATAGAGAAAGGCGGTTTTCCCCATTTCATGCTCAAGGAGATATATGAGCAGCCGAATACTCTCCGGGTGTCGATGAGAGGCCGTCTCAATCCCGAGCTCGGGGAGGTAAAACTGTCCGGAATAATAGACAATCTGGACCGTTTCCTGAAGGCCCGCCGTATAATTATCTGCGCCTGCGGAACATCCTGGCATGCAGCCCAGATAGGCAAATATATCATAGAGGAGCTGGCCAGAATACCTGTGGAGGTGGAGTACTCGTCTGAGTTCAGGTACCGTAAGCCGGTGATATTCCAGGATGATATAGTTATCGCCATCTCTCAGTCCGGAGAGACAGCCGATACATTGGCGGCTATAAAGCTGGCCAAGGCCAGCGGAGCCTTCCTCTTCGGTATATGCAATGTGGTAGGCTCGTCAATACCTCGTGAGACGGATTCAGGCTGTTACACTCATGCCGGTCCGGAGATAGGAGTTGCATCAACCAAGGCGTTTACAGCCCAGGTCGCTGCTCTTTCGCTTCTGGCTCTTAGCCTGGCCAGGGAAAAAGGCACTGTCACTGAAGTACGCAGCCGTGAGCTCATAGAAGAGTTGCAGCGGATTCCGGACAAGATTGAAAAGATACTCAAGCACGATGAGCAGATATCCAAGATAGCAAGCGTATTCACATATGCACACAACTTTATCTATCTAGGACGTGGATACAATTATCCGGTGGCTCTGGAGGGAGCCTTGAAACTCAAGGAGATATCGTATATCCATGCCGAAGGTTATCCGGCTGCCGAGATGAAGCACGGGCCCATTGCCCTCATAGACGACGAGCTCCCCGTAGTCGTGATAGCGACCAGAAAAGGAAAATATGACAAGATCGTCAGCAATGTGCAGGAGATAAAGGCGCGTAAAGGCAGGATTATCTCCATCGTGACGGAAGGAGACACAGATGTCCGCAATATCTCCGACTGGTCATTTGAAATACCGGATACGGAGGAATGTTTCGTTCCCCTGCTGTCCACCATACCTCTTCAGCTTCTGGCCTACCATATAGCCATCGCCAAGGGCAGGGATGTGGACCAGCCCAGGAATCTGGCCAAGTCCGTCACCGTGGAGTAGCCGGCTCGGCCCTTTCTATGGATATCCTGCCGTCAGAGGACATGGCGCAGGTGTAGTCGTAACATCCGAAGACGCATGCCTCTGTGGAACAGGAGTCGGCAATAAAGGATGTCAAATATTTAAAGTCAAATCCCAGGTGGTATAGGCGGTGAAACGGAATATCCCGCTCACCGTTGATGTAGAGCCGGTCTATGATGGACCGGTTCTTTTTCAATATCCGGTCAATGCGGTATATCTCCTTTCGTTCCAGGCGGTACTTGCGGTTGTGGAACATGGTCTTGCATTCGCTGCAGCAGAATCTCTTATCGGCCCTGCCCGTCACGTGACGGCCGCAGTTAGGGCATATTCTCGTCTCCTCGTCCATACAGCTCGTGTTTTATGAGGCAAAGTTAGGCAATCGTTTTCGGACGGCATAACCACATTCGTAAAAACTTTGGATATCCAGACGTTTATAAACGTTTAAAGTTCGCCTTATTCCGTAGATTTGTGTTGCTTTGCCTCTGCAATCATTAATTATTGGAATTATGGACAGATCATTGAACAGAATCGAACTGCGCGGCAATGTAGGGCAGGACGCGAGAATCAACAGAGTGGGAGACAACACGGTAGTCAGATTCAACATGGCAACCAATGAAACGTACAAGGACCGCTCCGGCAATCTGAAGGAGGAGACGACGTGGCACTCGGTCTCGGCCTGGAACGGAAAGGGCATGCCGGATTTCAACAATATCCGGAAAGGAGTGTGCGTGCATGTGATAGGCCGGCTGAGACAGAACCGCTACACTACGGCTGAAGGCGAGGAGAGGTCTTTTTATGAGGTGTTGGCCAGCAGACTTGTCATAGAGGATTCACCGATAATGTAAATATATTATCTTTGCTGAACAAAATCAAATTTGTTATGGCAAGGACAGTTTATATTTACAATACACTTACCAGAAGGAAAGAGGAATTCAAGCCTGTGCATCCGGGAATGGTCGGACTGTATGTGTGCGGTCCGACTGTTTACGGAGATCCGCACCTTGGTCATGCCCGGCCTGCTGTGACTTACGACGTGCTGGTCCGCTTCTTCCGGTATCTGGGCTATAAAGTCAGGTACGTGAGGAATATTACGGACGTGGGGCACCTGGAACACGATGCGGACGAGGGGGACGATAAGATAGCAAAGAAGGCCAGACTGGAGTCACTGGAGCCTATGGAGGTGGCCCAGACCTATACCATAGCCTATCATGACGCCATGCGCAGGCTCAATACCCTGCCGCCCAGCATAGAACCCAGGGCCTCGGGGCATATAATCGAACAGATAGAGCTTGTGAAAAAGATATTGGATGCCGGCTTCGCATACGAGAGCAACGGTTCCGTGTATTTCGATGTTCAGGCTTATGATAAGAAATATCATTACGGAGTCCTGTCAGGCCGCAATATAGACGAGATGATGGCCAATACCCGTACATTGGACGGTACCGGAGACAAGCATTCCCCCTATGATTTTGCGTTGTGGAAGAAGGCCTCTCCGCAGCACATCATGAAATGGCCGTCTCCTTGGAGCGAGGGATTCCCCGGCTGGCATCTGGAGTGCTCGGCCATGAGTGAGAAATATCTGGGAGACGAGTTCGATATTCATGGCGGTGGGATGGATCTTCAGTTTCCTCATCATGAGTGCGAGCTGGCTCAGAATACCGCCTCGCGCGGGAAGGGAGGCGTCAGATACTGGATGCACAACAATCTGCTGACCGTCAACGGGCAGAAGATGGGCAAGTCCCTGGGTAACTTTACAACGCTTGCAGACTTGTATAAGGTCTTCTCTCCTATGACGATACGCTTCTTCATCCTGCAGGCGCACTACCGTGGTACGCTGGACTTCAGCAATGAGGCTCTGTCTGCTGCGGAGAAGGGACTGAGGAGGGTACTTCAGGCGGCAAAGGACTACAAAGCCCTGCCTCACTGCGGAGATGCAGTCAATCCAGATGTGGTGAATCTGACGGAAGAAGTTGTCGAGGCCTTATGTGATGACCTCAATACTCCAGTAGCCCTTGCCAAGGTATTCGATGCTGTCAGGATTGTCAATCAGGCAAAGGACGGCAGCATTAAGCTCAGTGACAAGGATTATGGAGCTCTTTCTGAGTTGTTTGGAAAGATCGTCCCGGACGTGATGGGACTCGTGGACGAGGTATCGGCCTCGTCAGAGGAAAAGACATTGGAGGGGTTGATGGATATGATACTGGAGGTGCGCCGGGAGGCAAAGGCCCGCAAGGATTTCGCTACAAGCGACAATATACGCGACCGTCTCAAGGGACTTGGCGTGACTATCAAGGACACCAAGGACGGTACTGAGTGGAGTATGTAGTTATAAGTTTCAGATATTATGGATGCAATTTATTCCTCGCCTGTCAGGGCCAGAAGGTATTGGGGCAGGACTCTGGTGGCATTTCTCGTAGTGCTGTGCGCTATGCCTTTGGGGCATGCCATGATGATACTTATGGAGCATTTTATCCCTGAGTCTGCACTGCATGGCTGTGCGTTCGCAATGGGAGCCGTCGGTCTGGGGATTGCCATAACAGGAGTGTTTGTAAAAGGTGACACGAAGCAGACGATTCTTGGACTTGTCGGAGGACTTCTGTTCTGGACCGGATGGGTGGAGTTTCTTCTTCAGTATTATGCGGCACGTTACGGGGTGCAGCCCGAGATAGTTAACGGAGAAGTGGTGACCAAGCCGGAGTATCTTATCATGCCGGCCACTTTCGGCTTCTGGATGCTCATCATGACGGTCTATATCTTCAGTGTCAAGACCGGCTGTTACTTTATCACCTGGATTCAGAAGCGTCTATTCGGCAGACGCAAGGATGAGATAGTGACTCGTCCGCTGACCCGCCACACTTCCATAACTACGTTTATGGAACTGAATATGATGATGTGGGCCTGCTATCTGCTGCTTATGTTCTGTTATGATCCAAGGTTCCTGGGAGACCATCATCCCGTTACCCTGATTATAGGCGCAGGTTGTCTTATCGGTGCTGTCTTCATGTTTATCAAGCAGCTTAAAATAGCATCATGGGGAGCCAATATCCGTATGGCTATAGCCACTGTGATAGTATTCTGGACTCCGGTGGAGATTATGGGACGCATCAACCTGTTCAACGAGATATGGGTGGCGCCTATGGAGCATGTGACCGAGATGGTCATCATCCTGGCAGCATTTCTTGTCCTCGTGGCCTGTCTGACGTACAGCCTCCTTAGAAAGAAGAAAACCGATTAGGAAAGTGCCTGTCGGATGCGGACGGTGCGGACTGCTTCGGCCACGTCGTGGACGCGGAGTATGGACGCACCTCGTTCCAGCGCGGCAAAGTGCAGTACCTGTGTCTGAGGCAGGGCCTCCTCGGGCGTGATGTCGAGCAGGCGGTAGATCATGCTTTTACGGGATACGCCTACGAGTACTGGCCGCCCCATGGCGACGAACCGGTCCAAGTTGGCGAGCAGACGGTAATTCTGCTCTACGGTCTTGGCAAAGCCGAAACCGGGATCAAGAATCCAGTTGCGGATGCCGTATTGTTCCGCTCTTTCCCCGAATTTTCTGAAATATTCCAGTACTTCTTCCACCACATCCTCATACTGGCAGAGAGACTGCATGGTCTGCGGATTGCCGCGCTTGTGCATCGCCACGTAGTCCAGGCCGAGTCTTCCGACGGTCGGCAGCATTGCCGGATCATCTTCTCCGGCCGAGATGTCATTGACCAGAAACGGACCGACGGTGTCAAATGTCTTTTCCACCACCGATGCCCAGTAGGTGTCGACGGATATGCGTATTTCCCCGAAATTTTTCCGGACTTCCTGTAGAAACGGGCCGAGTCTGCGCCACTCTTCCTCGGCTCCGACGGCCTGCGAGCCGGGGCGGGTGGAGCATGCGCCGATGTCCATGATGTCAGCTCCCTCCTCCAGCATCTGCCTTGTCCTGTCAAGAGCCTTGCGCATGTCCACCTCCCCTGAAGGGGTTAGGCAGCGGCTGGATGCGAAGTAGGAGTTGTCGGTAAGGTTTACAATGCCCATAATGGTGACGGGGCTGGTATTGGATGATGTTGTTGTATGATTCATGACCGGTATTGTTAACGGACAGCCAAGATAGAAAAAATTGGAGTATCTTTGCCGTGGATATGGAAGTATTTTATTCGGACAATATTGACAACGGACTTGTCAGGCTTTCACCGGAAGAGTCGGCGCATTGTGTCAAGGTCTTGAGACATAGGGCTGGAGATGAGATATTTGTCAGCGGCGGAGACGGTAATCTGTACCGTTGTTCCCTTGTGGAGGCCGATTCTCGCGAGGCCGTCGCTCAGGTGCTGTCGGTGGAAGGAGGCTTCGGCATGCATCCGTATCGGCTGTGGATGGCTGTGGCGCCCACGAAGAATATTGACCGTTTCGAGTGGTTTACCGAGAAGGCAGTGGAGATGGGTGTGGACAGGATAACTCCTTTGTTGTGTGCTCATTCCGAACGCAGGGTGTTCAACCGCGACAGGGGGCAGAGGATTGTCGTGTCGGCCGCAAAGCAGTCGCTTAAAGGAGTTGTACCGCAACTGGACGGACTGACTTCATTCAAGGACATGATGGCGGAAATTCCGGATTTTGCCGGTCGGAAATTCATCGCTTACTGCGACAGCGACATCGCCTCCGGACTCAATACCCGTAAATCCCTCGCAGAGGCTCTTGACGCTGTCAAGTCGGATGCTTCGGGAGCGGACGGTCAGCCGCAGGCACTGTTCCTGATAGGTCCGGAGGGCGATTTCTCCTCGGAAGAGATTGCCTCGGCTCTTGCCGCAGGTTTCTTCCCGTTGTCCTTAGGCCCATCCCGCCTGCGTACCGAGACGGCTGCCGTCCTCTGCGTGTCGGCTTTGTATACCGTCCTAAGTTGTGTCTGACGAAACGCAGTAAGACATGAGAATGAAAAATGATGCCGTCTCTTCGGTGTTCAAGGACTCGAAGCCGCACTATGCGATATTGGACGGCCTTAGGGGAGTGGCGGCCCTTGTGGTGATATGGTATCATGTATTCGAGGGCTTTGCGACGAGTCCTCTGGATCAGCATTTCAATCACGGTTATCTGGCCGTGGGCCGTAGCAGTATTTGCCGGAAGTATTTTCCTGGCATGGGTGACGTTGAAAGTGTACGATGAGCCTCTGCGGAGGTGGCTAAGCCGGAAGTTATTATAAGAAAAAAGCCCCGCGACACAGAACCGCAGGGCTTTTTCCTTATTAACCTAAACTTAACCTGCTTATTCCGGGCGATAGTCGGCCACCGATTCCGGTGATACTCGGCCACCCGTG
>ERZ780212.2667-NODE-2667-length-10741-cov-2.686506_pt1 | contig 10741 bp, 22 predicted proteins | sample MGYA00511364_ERZ780212 | MGnify/ENA primary metagenome ERZ780212 (study PRJEB29588, sample SAMEA2147991) | human gut metagenome | biome: human gut; feature: human-associated habitat; material: faeces | place: Denmark | collected 2008/2010 ...
GGCGGCACGGTGCTCTGCTCCGTTCTGGGTGCAGACTGGCTGCCGGCATCCACCGACCTTGTGCAGACCATTCAGAACGCCATCGACCCGGCGCCGAACTCCGGGCAGGGGCTCGGTCTTGCGCCCATCGGTGCAAAGGTAACGATCACGGCCCCGGAGAAGCTGGAAGTTTCGGTCACCGCATCGGTGACGCTCCTGCCCAGCTACTCGCTGGATACAGTTCGCACCGCGGTACGGGAGGCGTTGGAGGCATATCTGCTCAATGTACGGAAAAGCTGGGCGACCAATATCAGCAAGACCGGCATTGAATACAGCGCCAACGTCTACACAGCCCGCGTATCTGCGGCCATCATCACGGCAGAGGGTGTGGTAAACGTAACAAATGTCCAGCTAAACGGAGCAGCGGACGATTTGATTCTGACAGAAACCGGCGCACAGCAGCAGGTTCCTGTGGTTGGGACGGTGACGCTGCATGAAGCTTGATCTCTCGCATGAACTGCTGCCGCTTTTGCCACCGGTTTATCGAAACGTGCAGGATTACCAGCAGATCTGTGATGCCGAAAAGGCAGAATTTGACTTGCTGGCCAACTCTGTGGAAGGGATTCAGAATAACTTCTTTTTTCAGACCATGGACGAGGATTCCGTTGCACAGTGGGAAAAGGTGTTTCACATCGTTGCTGTCCCGGAAAAGGAATCTCTGGATTTCCGCAGACAGCGTGTAATGACCCGCATTGCGACCCGCCCGCCCTACACACTGGGGTTTCTGTATCAGAAGCTGGATGAGCTGATTGGCGCGGGTGAATGGACGTGCTCCATCACATACCCGCTCTATGAGCTGAGGCTTGCGACGAGCGCAAAGAACCAGTCGTACTACGACGAGGTGACGCACCTGATCAACCAGATCAAGCCCGCTCACATCGTCTTTATCAGTATGCCGTACCTCAAGACCGGGATCCTGATCACAGAGCAGGTCGATGTGCAGAAATACGATTATCAATATCGTCTGGGCGGCTGGGCCCTTGGGAAAAAGCCGTTTGCCGAGTTCGGAGGATGGACGACCGCAAAGGCTGCTGCATCGCCGACACTGACGCGGACGCTTCTTCTGGACGTGGCACACAAGGCGGCAGAGCTTGCCACGACGGCACGGCTCAACCGCGCAGCGACCGTGAAACCGCTGAAAAGCGGCATTGCATCTGCGACACTGCCGGTGGGTTCTGAAACGTTGATAATCTCAGGCGAAAATCTGAAGCTGGAAGCGTCCATTGAACCGGAGGAAGGTAATTCGACCGTCACGCACTACGAGATACTGAACGATGCGGGAGAAACGCTGTACGCATCGGACTGCTATTTCGGCATTACCGAAAAAACGGACGTGGACGTAAATCTCTCTATTCTGGAGGGCGCGGACACCGTGCTGGCAAACGGAAGCCGGTATCACTATCTTCTTGGAAGCTGGCTTTTGGGCAAGGATGCTTTCACCGGGACAAAATTATTTTGTCCCGGTGACGGCCGCCGCACCCGCTTCCGCATCTGTGACCCCGCTGTTCCTGGCAAGCCTAGCCTCGTACTTGGCGGATCACATCAACATGGTGCAGCTGAACGGCGATTATACTGTTCCGAACCTCGCAAAGAGCCTTTCCGGTGCGGCAGTCACGCTGCAGTATGAGCTTCTGCCATCGGAAAAGATCACAAAAGTCTCTGCCATCTCCGCACAAGATGCGTTCGGAGCCGCCCTCACACAGGACGATGTTAGCATCGAAACCACGACCAGAACAAAGTTCAAACACACCATTATCTTCAAGGAGGGAACATTGCTTTATGGCGGATGATATCCTGAAAAACATTCCTCTTCCCGCTGATCTCCCGGAAAATTGGACATCCGACCAGATCGTCGCCCCGACCGGCGCAGAAGTTGGCCTGGACACCCAGCACGGGTACAACTACCTGATGAGGCAGGTCAACAACGCACAGAAGGCAGCAACGGCGCTGAATGAGGGGAAACTTGGTCTGCACGACACCGCAGACGATTCCAACAAATTGGGCGGCTATGAACTTCGGCTTTCTGACCATCCGAATTCTATAAACGTTCTTGTTCAAACTGTCGATGAAGACGGCAGTACGCACATTGATACCAGGAGAGATAGTAGCGTCGGATTAACAGCCATCGTCGCCGCTGGCCCCAACTACGTCCGCTTTATAGATGGCACGCAAATCTGCTGGGGATATATCACTTTTGGGCAGATGAATCCCTCTTCGGCAACATTTAGTACGTTCACTTTTGCGGTGCCTTTTGTGAATACGGGTTATGCGATTATGTCGCTTCAAACTCATGATGTAGGCGGAACAAATTTTCTTGCGATAAACCTCGTCGATAAAACCACTACAGGTGCAAATGTGTCAGTATACAACAGCAAAAGCACTCCCAACGACGCTGGCGTTGGACACGATTGTATTGCCATCGGTCGCTGGAAGTAAGGAGGAGGACACATGGAAGAAATTGTTTTGGGCTACACCATCGCCAAGCCCGTAGAAACGCAGGAGCAGTGCACCGCTTACGCCGCCATGGCGGAGGCCGTGAATACCCACAACGCCGCCTGTGCGGTGGGCGACACGCTGTGGAGCATTGAGGATAAGGCCGACTGCTACGAGGTGGCAGAGGGCGGCACGGTGCCGGAGCCGGAACCGGCAAGCACCCTGCCCACCACAGAAGAACGGCTGGCAGCATTGGAAGCCGGTCTCATTGAGCTGGCCGCACAGGAGGTATAACATGGTACTATTTTACGTGACGCAGATCAAACTCCACCAGTTTGACGGAACCTTCACCATTGATGACGTTCCGACCCGCTGGCGGGCCCGCGTACAGGCCGAGCTGGACAAGGAGGCGCAGGAAAATGGCTGATAAGACCATTATGGATGTCTCCCGCTGGCAGGGCCGCATCGACTGGGACGCGGTAAAGCGCAGCGGCAAAATCAACGGCGTGATGCTTAAAGCCGTGTCCACAAACCGCAAGTTGAGCAAGCGCAAGGATGGGTTGTACATTGACCCGACCTTTGAGCGCAACTATGCCGAATGCAAGCGCGTTGGTCTGCCGGTTGGCGTATACTACTACACCTACGCCACCGATAAAGAGATGGCAGACGCAGAGCTTGCCTTGCTCAAGACTGCCTTGACCGGAAAGACCTTTGAGTTGCCCATCAGCGTGGACGTGGAGGACAACAAAATCAAGAAGCTGTCCACACAGGCGCTGACCGACCTTGCCGCCTATGCGCTCGCTACGGTGGAGCGCTGGGGCTTTTATGCCCTGCTGTATGTCGGGCTGAATTTTGCGCAGACGGAGTTGTACATGGGTGGCGCGGCGCTGCGCAAGTACGATGTATGGCTGGCAAGATATCCCAGAGACAAAAGCAAGACCAAACCGGAGGACAAGCCCAAAACAGACTTTTCCTTTGGGATGTGGCAGTACACCAGCACCGCCAGCGTGCCGGGCGTGAGCGGCAACGTTGACTTGAGCCATGCGTATAAGGACTATGCCAAAATCATTGCGAAGAAGGGCTTGACTCGTCTCCGGGAGGGCAAATGACCGAAAAAGAAGCTTTACTGTGGGTGCTGGGCATCCTTGGCAGCCTGTGCGCCGCTGCCATCACGATCGACAAGGTTCTGGACATCATCCATAAGTACATCAAAAAGGCAAACGCCCCTGACGATGCGCAAAACAAACGCATTGACGCCATTGAAAAGCGACTGGCTGCGGTAGAAACCGTTTCCACGCAGCACGCCGCGGCCCTTAGACGCGACATGACGCGATTTGACGGCATCGATGAAGAAATGCGTCTCGTCCTTGTCGGAGTGCAGAACCTTCTGGATGCGCAACTGTCCGGCAACAACCGCGAAGGTATGCAAAAAAGCAAATCCGATATCAACAACTACCTGCTGAAAGGAGTAACAAATCATGGAAGCAATCCTTAACACCATTCTCGCCCCGCTGCCCGCATGGCTTGCGCTGGTGCTCATCGTTGTGGGCGCTGTGTCGCTTGCGCTGGGGCTTATCCGTCTGGGCTACGGCGCGGCGGTCAAGGGCACTGTGCTTGACCTCATTGCAAGGGCGGAGCACGAGATTCAGGGCACCAAGCGCGGCGCAGAACGCAAGGCGTGGTGCGTCAAAATGCTGCGCACCTATCTGGACAACAGCCGGTGGGGCAAGCTGGTCTCGTGGGCTATCACGGAAGAGACCATGAGCAAGGTGATTCAGTTTTTCTTTGACCGGGCAAAGGCTGCTCTGCAAAAGCAGTAAGGAGGATATCATGGCAAGCACTACATACGAGCATTTTGTTGACGTCAGCAAAATGTACGCCGCACAAGAGCAATTTCGTGACATCACGAAAATGGTCTGCGCACGTCTTCGTGGCCTCGCGAAAACATACCCTCTCGGCAATGTCAACAAACTGGTGACATTTTGTCACCGGTTTACCGTGCTTGGCAATATGGTGCGCAACGCTGGACAGTTGCCGCAGCCTTTCTGGCTCGGTGCTGCCTGTGGCGGCGGCTCGCATAGTCTTTCCGCCAGCGTTGCAAGGGCTTAATGCAGAACAAATAAAAGCTGTGATAAAACGTGCGCCGCTTGGGAGGTATGACCGGAAAATCGCCCGGTTGCGGTACGTTGACCAGCTATGCCAAGTTGATATTGCAGCGCGTGTGCCGTATTGTCGGACATCAATCGGCAATAGGTTGAAAATTATTGATAAAATGCTGGATGTGTGAAAAAATCCCCTGCTTTGCCGAAGTTCTGCGTTCCACGCAAGGTACTTTGTAGGCGAAGCGGGGGATTTTTTGCTTTACAGAAGATTATAATGCTCAGCCAGCAAAAAGCGGACATACGCCGGGCACGCACGCTTTTCGCCGCACCAGTCCTGCACGGTGCGCAGCGGGATGCCCACCTGCTTTGCAAAAGCGGTCTGCGACAGGCCAGTACAGGCCACCATCTCTCGCATAGACAAATGCGCCAGCTCCCAGATGCGGGACAGCCTCTCTTTCTCGGCATCCAGATCCACGCACCCGTCGGCATCATCCGGGACACTAAGAGTGATGCTGTTGAGGAACGTTGTTCGGGACGCTTCCGGGTTTGCAGCCATAATAAAGAGCTCAGCAGTAGTATACATAGTATTCTCCTTTCAAATGCGGTCTTTTGCGGAAACGCTGATTTTGCGGATAAAGCCGTCCGGGAACTTTTCACCGCTCCAGAGAGAGCTAATCTCTCCATCGCCGCCGTTGTCGCGGGGATACTCATAGAAAACGGTCATGCCGAAGCGGTCATTGGAACGGCGCAGCTTTACGATGCGGTCAGGAGCAAGCGCAATCTCTCTGGTGAGCTTGCCGCTTTCGTCCAGCGCGTCCTCGCACACCCACTGGAGTGCCGATATAAAATCGGCCATTGTGATGGTGGAGTGGGCAGACCAGTCGTTAAAGATTCGGCTGTTACCTGCAAGGACGATTTTCTTTTTGACTTCAAAATTGTTCATATAGTCCTCCTTTGTTCTCATCGTCCAATAGTATCAAAACTCTTCTTCAGGAAGAAGACCAAGAGCATACGGCCAAGAATCGTTCCAAACAGGACGGCTGGTGCTTTTCCTGCAAGAGCTCTGGAGAGCAGTAAGAACGCTGTGCTCGGCGGAGTTTTCAATCGCCAGATACTCATCCAGCCCGGCTTTGCTCATCATGCCGTTTCTAAAAGCAGCGCGGCGCTCTTCACCTTCAGCACGCAAGGCGTTAAAAGCCTTTTTAACGAGATCAAAGCGATTCATTGGATTCTCTTCTTTTACGATATAATCATACTTGCCAGAAGAAATAATCTCCTTCACGCACTCAGCCTTGCGAAGATCGCGCCGTGCGACTTCCCAAGCAAAATGCAGAGCCTGAGATAAAGAGATCTGATAAACGCCGCCAACATAGTTTGCGCGCATCATGTGCCAAGCATCGTTCATGATTTTCTTCAGATCGTATTTCATTTTTATTTCCTCCGTTTGATTCATTTCTTTCACTGTCTTTATTATACACGCATTGCGTGCAATTTTCAAGACTTTTTTGAAAATTTTATACGCGCTGCGTGCAAACAAAGGTGCTCTAATTATACTTATCCGTTTTTGCGCGGCATAAAACCCCCGGTGTTCCGTTTGGAGCATCGGGGGTTTTGTTGTTTATGCGCAAAACTCTTTTTGCATTGCTGCGCCCATTGTCTGCATGAGGATCGGGTTTTGATTTAAGGTGTCGTTCAGCACCTTCATAACGACTGCCCGCTTTTCTTCATTGGAAAGGTTCTCGAACTCATCACCAAACATCTTTTTGCAAACCAGAAGTGCGCCCTTCAGAAAGTCCATCGTTTCCATTTTTTTATTTCCTCCATTGTTTTGTTTCCCTTGCTGTGATTATAGTATAGCACTGTTTACAGTGTATGTAAATTGACGTTTTCGACAATGTTTATAGTGCCATCTTGTGCACATTTGGCATTATAAACAGTGCTGTTTTGTGCTATACTAAGGCAAATGAAACGGGAGGTATTTTTATGATTTCTGAAAAGAAAAAGGCATCCAATGCCAAATGGGACAAAGAAAATATGACAAGCTTGGCCTGTCGCGTAAAAAAGGACTACGCGGAAAAGTTTAAGGCAGCGTGCGCAGAGGCCGGGACGACCCCAAATGCCGTATTAAAGCAAGCAGTAGAAGAATTTTTGCAGACGCATACAAAATAACAGCTCAAACCCAAGCGCTCATGCGGATTTTTCCGTGTGGGCGCTTTTCTTTTTTGTCCTTCGTTGTGCGTTCGTTATGCCTTCGTTGTCTTTCGATTTTTTCCAATGCGATACACTTAGGCCACAAAAGCAAGGGAGGATTGCGATATGGGCATGTATGACGGTTGGTCACAGCCGAATCAGTACAACCGCCAGCCGTACAACGGATACGGCCAGATGCAGCAGCCGCAGGTGGCGCAAAACCCGTTTACCATGGTGCCGACCATCGCGGATGTAGACAAGGTGGTTGCTCAAGCAGGGGAGACCCGATGGATCATGGTGCAAAACGATGCGGTCATCGCGGTCAAAAAGGCCAATGCGGTGGGCTACGCGACCACGGAGTACTACCGGCTGTCTGAGTTCGACCCGGCGGCCATGCAGACACCGGCACCGGGCTGCAACTATGTGACCGAGCGGCAGATGGAGGAGCGGATCAACGCCGCGATCTCTCAGGTGATGAGTCAGATGCAGCCCGCCTCTGCCGCAAAATCTACTCGGACTAAGGAGGCATGACGATGAGTAACCCGCTGATGCAGTTCATGGGCGGCGGTGCGCCGTCCGGCCTTACCGGCCCTCTGGGCAACATGGCGCAGATTTTGCAGCAGTTCCAGCAGTTCCGGGCCTTTTTTAAGGGCGACCCGAAGCAACAGGTGGAGATGCTGCGGAAGTCCGGCAAGATGTCAGATGAGCAGTACCACCAGCTAGAATCGATGGCGAAGCAGATCATGCCCTTCATCAAGTAATCGAAAAATCGTGGCCACGATTTGAAATAATTTCACAATTCGCAAGAAAGGAAATCAACTATGGATAACATGTCTTTGAGCGATATCGCTGCCGTAATCCGTGGCAACGATAACGACGGCTGGGGACAGGGCGGCGCGTGGTGGATCATCATCCTCTTCCTGTTCGTCTTTATGGGCGGCGGTGGCCTGTGGGGCAACCGTCAGGGCGAGTATGGTCAGTATGCCACCGCTGCAAGCCAGCAGGAGATCCTCTATGGCCAGCAGTTCGGCCAGATCAACGATCGCTTGACCAACATCGGCAACGGTATCTGTAATCTCGGCTATGAGATGCAGGGCAACATCGGCCAGCTCGGCAAGGAAGTTGCTCTGGCACAGGCTGGTACCAACACCACCATCCTCCAGACCGGCAACAGCATCCAGAGCCAGCTCGCACAGTGCTGCTGCGACAACCGTCTGGCAACGGCCAATCTGGCCGCTCAGATGGACAAGCAGACCTGCGCGATCAACTCCAACATTGACGCAAAGTTTGCCGAGCTGCAGAAGCAGCAGTATGAGCAGACCATCGCGGCCCAGAATCAGCGGATCAGCCAGTTGGAACTGGCCTCCCAGATGTACGGCGTTGTGAAGTACCCCAACGGCTACTCCTACAATGCGGGTCCGAGCCCCTTCTGCGGCTGCAATAACGGCTGCGGCAACATCTAACACATACGCCCTTTAGGCGAGGATTGGCGGGGCGGCAAAGGCTGCTCCGCCTTTTATATAAGAAAGGAGATTTTTATGTCTAAATCGGCGATTTATACCGCCAACACCTCGGCTCAGACCGTGGCGGTAAACGACATTATCCCTGTCGGCACCACTTCCCGGCGGTTTGGCTGCAACATTCGGCAGGACGGCAACACCATCACCCTGCTGGGTCAGGGCTACTACCATGTGACAGTGTCCGCTACACTGGCTCCCACGGCTGCGGGCACTGTGACCCTGACCGGCCAGAAGGACGGCGTCGCTGTCATCGGCGCTACTGCTTCTCAGGCTGTGGCCACTGCGGCTGCACCGACCAATCTGGCACTGACTTTTCTGGTGCGAAATGCGTGCGGCTGCGAAAGCTCTATCCTGAGCTTCCTGCTGACCGGTACTGCTGCCGTGGTGAACAATATGGCTGTGACCGTGGAAAAACTGTAAGGGGAGGATCTGGCTATGATGGACGAAGCAAAGTTTGCAGGGTATAAGGACACACTTGTTCATGCTGCAAAGCAAATGGCCGAAGAATACAGCGATGCGATGAACTACGCAAGCATGGCAATGGACTATAAAACTGTCTGTCCCTACGCTTCTTCTGAGTGGTATAAGCTCTCTGGGGAAGAAATGGAGCACGCTGACGCAAACCGCCGCATTGCGCAGAAAATCCTTACCGGCGTTGACAGCGAGGATTCTGCGGCTGGCGTAGAGCTGCATCACATGTGGAGTATGGCGGAAGACCTTGTTTCCGGACTGTGCGAAGCTGTTACAAAAGAACGCTCCGCATACATGCGTTGAACTTTTGCAACATTTGTTGTAAGATAAGGCGGACGATTTATCGCTTTTAGAATGCGCCATAAGCAAACAACAAACTAACAATTAAAGCAAAAATAGCATAAATACGAAAAATATTACTGATTTGTAATCAGTGGGTTGCAGGTTCAACTCCTGTCACTAGCTCCAAGAAAAATCCTGCGATATACCGTTAAAATGACGGCGTGTATCGTGGGATTTTTGCTTTTGTATGCGTTGCAAAATGCACAATGTTAACGTGCCTTTGCTGTTCAAAATATACACGTTGACGTGCCATTGATCCTGTGGTATAATCATCTTAACGAGGTGATACCATGCCGATCAGTGAAGCGAAGAAGAGATCAAATGCAGCCTATAATCGTAGGCAGGACAATATCATGCTTCGCCCATCCAAAGAGGATGGGGCAAGGATTCGCAAGGCTGCTGCGGACGCTGGAAAGAGCGTTCAGCGGTATTGTCTGGATATTCTGTTGAAGTCTGTACCAGATGAAGTGCCGAATGCTGAAACGCAAGCGGCGATTGATGAAGTGGACAATATGGTTAGAACAAGCAAGGGGGAACATTTCAGCGGGACGACAGAAGAACTTTTCAAAAAGATTCTTTCTGAACCAGATGGAGAGGAAACCGCCTGATGGAATTGACAATAGAGAATCTGCGCACACTAGCCAGCAGCGGAGAAATCTTCTTGACGGCGCATTCACAGGCTCGCTTATATGAGCGCGGTATCCTGCTGGCAGACATTCGGCAAGCCATCCAGAGCGGGAAGATCATAGAATACAGGCCAGAGGACTACCGCTGTCCATCCTGCCTTGTGCTTGGCGTGAATCTGGCTGGACGCTGGCTCCATGTGGTGTGCGGTATCCACGAGGATGCACTGTGGATTATTACAGCGTACTGGCCTGATCTCGACCACTGGAACGCTACCTATACAGAGCGAAAGAAGAAAGGGGAATGAACATGACTTGCTTTTTCTGCAAAGGCGAAATGAAGCCCAGCACCACCATTCACACGGTACAACTGAAAAACTGCGTTGTCATTATCAAAAATGTTCCCTGCATGAAGTGTGAACAATGCGGCGAGGTGGTTCTGTCTGCTGCTACGGTGGAGAAGATAGAACGCATTTTGCAGACCGTTGAAAAGGCTGTGGCAGAGATTACTGTGGTGAACTACCCGGACTGTGCAGCTTGATAGAGTGAAAGGAGCTGTGCTGGAATGTCGTTTCCTGTCACTAGCTCCACGAAAAAAGACCCCAGAGCTTCACCGCTCTGGGGTCTTTTGCATCTCTACTGCAAGCTGGTTTGGTGGCCAACATCGGAAATAATAGCGAAGCATCGCCGTAAATCGAACTTGGCCAGCATGGCCGGGTTCAACAGGGGGGTGACCAAGTTCGAACTTGGCCAGCAACCGAAGTTGGCCAACCAGACCAACATTCAAATTAAAACATAAGAACGTAGTTATTTTTTAAGTTGGTCATCGGATTTACTCCAGTCGGAGAAGGAGTACCACCGGTTGCAGCCATCTCTCTCCCGGATCGCCTTCTTCGTGATGCGGCCGCTCTTTACCAGCTCCGCGTAGGCACGGTTGTAGGTCTTCTCGCTGCACCCGACCTCCTTGGTGACGGCGGCGCGCAGCTCGCTGCTGGCCATGCTGCCAAGGCGGCTCTCGGCC
>ERZ780212.2675-NODE-2675-length-10700-cov-5.754063_pt1 | contig 10700 bp, 7 predicted proteins | sample MGYA00511364_ERZ780212 | MGnify/ENA primary metagenome ERZ780212 (study PRJEB29588, sample SAMEA2147991) | human gut metagenome | biome: human gut; feature: human-associated habitat; material: faeces | place: Denmark | collected 2008/2010 ...
TTTCTATCATTTCGCTTATCTGAATATAGATTGATTTCTCCTGATTCAGAATTTCGTTCACATGCTCCGCCTCCTCTCTATGCTATGCTTGTTGTACTTTTTATTTTCGTAACTATACAAAACCACCACACTCATTCGCAAAAGCGCACGATACTTGTGCTTTATCTACACTCTGTTTAGCATCGCTGCTACGCAGCTAATTTCGCTCATATTTGCGGTATAGTTATATGGTTAATTACTTAAGTAACTAACCTATGAACTTATAATAGATGATATAAACAATATTGTCAACAGTATTTTTTCTCCATATAAAAAAAGATCATACACTCAGTTGTTTTCTGAATGTATGGTCTTTTAATTCATATTATTCCCAACAGCACTATGGTAGTTCAAATGTCATTCTCTCCCCTGTAGCAGGATGGTCAAAAACAATCTTGTAGGAGCAAAGTGCAAGCTGTTCCCTTACACCGCCACCGGTGCGTCCTGATTTGCTTCCCGTTCCTGAGTTATTTGAGGCAGGCTTCCCATACTTTGTATCCCCAATCAGAGGATAGCCGATATGTGCAAGCTGCAAACGTATCTGATGATGCCTTCCTGTGAGCAGCTTTATGTCAAATTCTGTTCTAATGCATTCATTTTGGGAGCTGTCCCTATCCGGTGTCACTGATATCACCCTGTACTGAAGCACTGCTTTTTTTGCCAGCCTGTCTTTTTCGCTTGTGATTTTTGATGTATTGGTACGCTTGTCGAATGAGATATAATCTGTGAGAGTATGCCATGCCTCTTCCACTGCTGTTCCTGACACTCCCTGTCCTCTGCTTGCCGCACGATAATATTTCTCGGTTGTATGCTCCTTTATTTGTCTGCTTAAAGAAGCCGCTGCTTTCTGATTCTTGGCAAATACCATCACTCCCTCTACCGGCTGGTCGAGCCTATGCACTATGCCAACATAGGGTGGCTCATTTTTAGCCGCCCTGTAATTTCTTATGAAGCTCTCCATATCCTGCTGCCCTATACGCCTGGTCTGTGTAGCAATTCCCGCCGGCTTATAGCAGACGATAATGTCGTTGTCTTCGTAAATGATATCTGGTTTTCCCATGTTGTAACTCCCGCAAATTGTTATTTTAAATTTTAACTGTTCAGCACATTTACAGTTGCGATACGCAAGCATATAGCCAAGTGTCACCTCACATACAAACGAAGGCCGCATCGGTGTAAAATAATAGTTATTTATTATATTTTATCAACTTAATGAGTTGTTAGCAATGGTATTTAAAAACTAATTCTGACAATTTAATATTCTTTTTGCACATTCTATCTGTTCCTCTGTAGGAGGTTCCACCCCCTCAAGCTGGTATGGTATGCCAAGCTCCTTCCACTTAAACACGCCAAGTGTGTGGTACGGCAGCACCTCAACCCTGTCCACTGTTTTAAGTGTGTCGATAAATTCTCTAAGCTGCTTTAAATATCTCTCATCCGTGGTGATTCCAGGCACAAGCACATGACGTATCCACATTTTTTTATCGTTTTTTGAGAGATATTGTGCCATATCAAGGATATTCTTATTTGTCTGTCCCGTAAGCTTTTTGTGCTCCTCGTCATCTATATGCTTGATGTCCAGCATGAAGAGATCTGTATATTTCATCAGCTCATTAAATTTGCCAAAAAACGGTTCTTCCACGGTAAATGGATTTCCTGATGTGTCAAGGCATGTGTTTACACCTTTTTCCTTTGCAAGCTTAAATAGCTCTGTGACAAAATCTATCTGCAAAAGTGCTTCACCTCCGCTTACTGTGATGCCACCTGTTTGCTTCCAGTACGCTTTATAGCGCATGGCGGTCTTTAGCACCTCCTGCGGTGTCATCAGCTTTGCACCGTCATTTTCGCCGCATTTGGCCCATGTGTCCGGGTTATGGCAGTATTTACAGCGCATATTGCAGCCCTTCAAAAATACTATATATCTCACTCCCGGGCCGTCGGCTGAGCCGAAGCTTTCTACCGAGTGTACTCTTCCTAGTGTTTCTCCCATGTTTTACCTCCTTCAGGTTGTTGCTGCTACTTTTATTTTTATGGTACGGAATTTTCGGCAACCCGCCGACAGGGATTTTTCAATGCTCAGGTTCTTCGGGCTAAGAGGCTGTATGAATTATGATTTAGGTTTTCTATGCTTGACGCGACCGGCTTTTACACACCTTCCGAAAATTCCTTACGCTGTGGTGTTATTTAGAAAATCAGAATATGCAGGCACTTGGCCTGCACATTCTGGAATGTTGGATATTTTTTTATATTACATTCTCTCGTGGCATGTACGTGAGATTACATCGAGCTGCTGCTCTCTTGTGAGGTCGATGAACTTAACTGCGTATCCTGATACTCTGATTGTGAAGTTTGCGTACTCCTCCTTCTCAGGATGCTCCATTGCATCGATGAGCTTCTCTTTACCGAATACGTTTACATTAAGGTGATGTGCACCCTGATCGAAGTATCCGTCCATTACGTTTACAAGGTTGTCGATTCTCTCTCCCTCGTTGTTTCCGAGTGCTCCCGGATTGATGGTCTGTGTATTTGAGATTCCATCAAGCGCCCACTCATATGGAAGCTTTGTGAGTGAGTTTAAGGATGCGAGAAGTCCGTTCTGCTCTGCGCCGTATGATGGGTTTGCTCCCGGTGAAAGCGGCTCTCCTGCTTTACGTCCGTCAGGCATTGCTCCTGTAGCTTTTCCGTATACTACGTTTGATGTAATTGTAAGGATTGATGTTGTAGGCTCTGAATCACGGTATGTGTGATGCTTCTTTAACTTGTCCATGAATGTCTTAAGAAGCCATACACCGATTTCGTCCGCGCGGTCATCATCGTTTCCGTATTTAGGGAACTCTCCCTCAATTTCGAAATCCTTTGCCAGTCCGCTCTCGTCACGTACTACTTTAACCTTTGCATATTTGATTGCTGAAAGAGAATCGATTACGTGTGAGAATCCTGCGATTCCTGTTGCAAATGTTCTCTTTAAGTCTGTATCCATGAGTGCAAGCTCTGCTGCCTCATAGTAGTATTTGTCATGCATGTACTGGATAAGGTTTAATGTATTTACATAGATGTCTACTAACCAGTCCATCATCTTGTCGTATTTCGCCATTACCTCGTCATAGTCAAGGTACTCTGCTGTGATAGGTGCGTAGTTTGGTCCTACCTGCTCACCTGATTTCTCATCAACACCACCGTTGATAGCGTAAAGGAGACATTTTGCAAGGTTTGCACGTGCTCCGAAGAACTGCATCTCTTTACCTGTCTGTGTTGCAGATACACAGCAGCAGATTGCATAATCATCGCCCCATACCGGCTTCATTGCGTCATCGTTCTCATACTGGATTGAGCTTGTCTCAATTGAGATGCGGGCTGCATAATCCTTGAAGGTCTGAGGAAGCTTTGATGAGTAGAATACTGTGAGGTTTGGCTCCGGTGCAGGTCCCATGTTCTCTAATGTATGGAGGAAACGGAAGTCTGTCTTTGTAACCATTGAACGTCCGTCCACACCTGTTCCTGCCACGTCAAGTGTTGCCCATACAGGATCACCTGAGAATAACTGGTTGTATGAAGGGATACGTGCAAATTTAACCATACGAAGCTTCATTGTAAAATGGTCGATGAGCTCCTGTGCTTCCTGCTCTGTGAGGATGCCCTTGTCCATATCTCTCTTGATGTAAATGTCAAGAAATGTAGATACACGTCCTACTGACATTGCTGCACCATTCTGTGTCTTGATTGCTGCAAGGTATCCGAAGTATAACCACTGAACTGCCTCTTTTGCGTTTGTTGCAGGTCTTGAGATATCATATCCGTAAATCTCTGCAAGCTTCTTCATATCCTCAAGACATTTAATCTGCTCTGCGATTTCCTCTCTTAAACGGATAACATCATCTGTCATCTGTCCACAGCCACAGTTTGCCTTATCCTTCTTTTTCTCCTCGATGAGATAATCAAGTCCGTATAATGCTACTCGACGGTAATCGCCCACGATACGTCCACGGCCGTATGTGTCAGGAAGACCTGTAAGGATCTTTGCATGACGGACCTTCATCATCTCAGGTGTGTATGCATCGAATACTGCTGTGTTGTGTGTCTTATGATATTTTGTAAAAATCTCCTTGAGCTTGTCGCTTACATTGTAACCATATGTCTCAGCAGCCTGTACCGCCATCTTGATTCCACCGTAAGGCATGAATGCTCTCTTTAACGGCTTATCTGTCTGAAGACCTACAATCTGCTCGAGGTCCTTTAATGACTCATCTATATATCCAGGGCCGTAAGCTGTGATTCCTGTTACAACCTCTGTCTCCATGTCAAGAACTCCGCCCTTGGCACGCTCCTCTTTCTGTAATTTCTGAAGCGCATCCCACAGCTTGTTTGTAGCATCTGTCGGATCAGCTAAAAAGCTCTCATCTCCGTCGTATGGAGTGTAGTTGTCCTGAATAAACTGACGGACGTTGATTTCCTCTTTCCAAAGACGTCCTTCAAATCCATCCCACTCTTTCATTTCTATCATTGTAATATCCTCCTTAAAATGTATGAATGTTACTTCGTTTGATTAGTTTTGTTTAACTGTGGTTAGTATATGCTTACTACAGTATTTTTGTCAATATCCCTGTTGTTTCTTTTGAGATACATTCCCCGGTTATTTATACGACTATGGCTGATTTTATAATCAAAAAGAGCCAACTGTCCGGGTTTATCGCCCAGACGGTCGGCTCTTATTTGTTATATTTCATGTGGTTATTCCACTTATCCGTCAGTCATATAACACGTTCATAGTAGACTATTTTTCTCAATAAAGCAATAGTGTTTTAGAACTATTTTTATTCTTTTCTATTCCGCACGGACCGCCCAGCGCATCTTCGTGGACCTGGCACGTCCGTTCTGAGCACATTCCTGTGCTGATGGACGAATCACATCCTTGGAATAGTCGCTGTATATTCCTGCTTTATATCCTGCCTTGAGTGCCTTTTTGACCAGCTTGTCCTCTCCTGAATGGAAGGTAAGGATGGCAGCTCTTCCTCCGGGCTTTAATGCTCCCGGAAGCTTTTCCATAAACTCATATAGCACCTCAAACTCATGGTTTACATCTATGCGAAGCGCCTGGAATGTGCGCTGACAGGTCTTTTTGATTATGTCCTTCTTATCCTTTTCAGGCAGAAAATCAAGTGTCTGCTCTATAATGTGACGAAGCTTTGTGGTCGTATCTATGCGGTTGCCCTTCCTGATCTCGTCTGTGATAGCCTTTGCAAGCTCCTCGCAATACGGCTCATCTGAGTTCTCATAGAGCATACCCGAAAGCTCCTCACGGGATATATTATCAAGCCGCTCTGCCGCACTGATACCGGCATTTGGATTAAGACGCAGATCCAGCGGTCCATCCACCTTAAACGAAAATCCACGCTCAGGATTATCTATCTGCATTGATGAAACTCCCAGATCGGCAAGTATGAAATCAAAGCCTCCTACTTCCTTTGCAATCTCATCTATTGTGCAGAAGTTCTGAAGCTTTATGGTGAGAATATCCTCTCCAAAACCTGCTTCCGCGAGACGCTTTTTTGTCTTTTCAGACTCGATTGGGTCAACATCTGTAGCAAACATATGTCCCTGTCCTTCAAGCTTTTCAAGCATTGCCCTTGTGTGGCCACCGTATCCGAGTGTGGCATCAAAGCCTGTCTGTCCCGGCTTTATGTCCAGAAAATCTATGATTTCTTTTACCATTATGGATATGTGCATGCCCGCAGGGGTATTTCCCTTGCTGATGACATGCTCAATTGTATCCTTGTATTTTTCCGGATTTAATTCCTTGTATTTTTCCTCAAATTTTTTGGGATATTTTCCGCTATAATGCACGCGGCGCTTGTGCTGTTTTTCTTCGCTCATTTTATGCTCCGTTTCATTCTGGGTTAGAACTGTTATGCTGACTTTTGCTACAGTATAACTTTTATTTTACTTTTCCGCAAGATAATGACTTACATTCCTATACCATCTGCACGAGCCACACGTCGCTTTTCACCATGAAGTATCCGATGACTACCTTTATCAGCTCTGTGGCCTGCACAAGGAAGTACACTGCTACTATGCCAATTGCTGTGTATTTGGCGAGCACAAATGCCACCGGCACCACTATCACCCACGTAAATACGGAGTCAAACAGAAATGTGACCAGTGTCTTGCCGCCTGAGCGGAGTGTGAAATACGACGAATGTGTAAATGCACAAAATGGCATAATTATCGCTGATACCGCTATGAAGCTTGTTGCGAGTGATTTGATTTCATCGGTTGTGTTATATATCTGAGGAAAAAGTCCGCCTACCAGAAGCATGACCGCCGCCATTATAGAACAGCAGAACACACTGAACACTATCATCTTGTTATCCGCATCCTTTGCCTTTTCAAGCTCACCGGCTCCAAGATACTGCCCCACAACTATGCTGATGCATGCGCCAAGCTGTATAAACACTATATTGAAAAGGTTTGTTATCGTTGTCGCAATGTTTAAACCTGCGATTACCGAGAGCCCACGTACTGAATAGCACTGTGTAACCGTTGTCATGCCTGCTGCCCAAAAAAGCTCATTGAGCATAAGTGGCAGTCCCTTGATGAATATAGTCTTAAACTCACCAAACGGCATTCCTATTCCTCTGTAAGCGCCCTCGAGATATCTGTTCTTATCCCTGTTTTTATGCGCCCACAGCACAACTATTATTGTCTCAATATATCGCGACATCACAGTGGCAATAGCTGCTCCCGCCACACCCAGCTTTGGTATCGGTCCTATTCCGAAGATAAGCAGAAAATCAAGCACCGCATTGCTTCCAACTGCTGCAAAGCTTGCAATCATCGGTACAAAAGTCTGTCCTGTTTCCTTTATGTTTGTCGCATAGGCCTGTGTCACCGCAAACGGTATGAGACCTATCATAACAATTTCCAGATATTCCTTTCCATATGCCAGTGCTACCTCCGTGGCACCGTTTCCTGCCGTATCTGTCAGATAAAGTGATATGAAACCTGTTCCGTTCGTGATAAACAGTGTCATCGCTATTGCTGTAACAAGCAGCGCTGCATACAGCTTGAATCTGAAGGAATACATATGCCCCTTATGATTTCCCTTGCCAAAATACTGTGCTCCGAATATACTTGCCGCTGACACCGCCCCAAATACAGCCAGATTGTACACAAATATGAGCTGGTTTACGATTGCTACTCCTGACATCTGCTCTGTACCAAGCTGTCCTACCATAATGTTGTCCAGAAAGCTTACCAGATTTGTGATTGCATTCTGGATTATCATTGGTATGGCCAGCATGAGATAGCGCTTATAAAATGCTTTGTCTCCTATATATTTTTGTCTGAATTTATGCATGTTTGTCCCCCTTTCGATTTCTCCATGGTCCTTTCGTGCAATGTTACTATTCTACTACGTCAGACTTTATTTTTCAAATATTTTATGTGTTTTTTCCTTAATTTATTTTAAATAAAAAATACATTAAAGCTCCCGGCTGACAACACTATTTGCGCTGTCAATCGGGAGCTCTTAATTTTAAATTTTAATATCTAACTGTTATTCTTAATTATAGTTTTACTTTTTATGTCAATATCCTGTTTATTTGTTTACTGCCGGTTCATATCCTGTGTTTCCTGATACTTTCTGATTACGAAAAACATGGTAGTTCCATCACCCTCTTTGCTGGTAGCCCATATCTTGCCGCCATGATCCTCTATAATCTTCTTTACGATGGAAAGTCCTATGCCGCTGCCTCCGGTAGCCGAATTTCTCGACGCATCCGCTCTGTAAAATCTGTCAAAAATATATGGCATATCTCTCTGGTTGATTCCTCGTCCATTGTCCTCGATTTCAACCTGTATGAAGTCACCAACATCATTTATCCTGATATCTATATAGCTTTGTGTCTTGTTCATATACTTCACCGAATTGCCGACTATATTATTAATCACACGGCGAATCTGCTCCGGATCAGCAATGATAAGCACGTTGCTATCCACATGATTCTCATATGAAAGCCTGATATTTTTTGCCTCAAGATCGAGTCCTATTTCCTCAACACAGTCGTTAAAATAATCTGTGACATTTATCTTCGCAAAATTGTATGGAATCCTGTTCGTATCAATCTTCGAGTAAAGTGTCAGCTCATTAATGAGCTTATCCATATCGTTTGCCTTATTGTAAATGGTTCTGACGTATTTATCTACCTTTTCAGGGGTGTTTGCCACTCCGTCAAGTATGCCCTCGGCGTAGCCCTTTACCGCAGTAATAGGAGTCTTTAAATCATGTGCGATATTGCTGATTAACACTCTGTTTTCAGACTCATTCGTCACCTTTTCCTCGGCATTTTTCTTGAGGCGCGCACGCATCTGCTCAAACGCAGTACACAGCTCGCCAATCTCTCCGTCGCTCGGGCTCGTCTCAAGCTCAAAATCCAGATTGCCATCCTTGATATTTTCAGCGGCAATACGCAGCCTCTCTATCGGTGTGATGATACTCCTGTATATCCACACTATAAGCATGGCAGCCGTAGTAAGAAGTATCAATACAAGTGCAAATGCTCCCTCTATCAAAACAGTCCTGACCTCAGGGATCACGCACGCGGTTGATGTCACTATGTAAAGACTCGCCTCGTCACCATCACTGTCACAAAAATTAAGCTGCTTTATGAGCACCTTGTCATCACTGTCCATATAGCTGCTCACATCAGAGCTGCTCTGCTTATTGGATATTCGCGGAAGCTTTCTCAAAATATCATCATTGTCAATTCCACCATTGAAAATGAGCTCTCCTTCACTTTTCACTATGAGATATGAATACTTCTTCTCCAGCTTCTTATTTATCTTAGTCAGATAATCACTATCAAGAAGCCTGGATGGTTCTATGAGCGATGTCTTCTCGAGCTCATCATATGTGCGCCCTGTCACCTTGTTCAGAAACTGCACCGTGTCAGTAAGCGCGAGCATGCCTGCATCCTCCATGCCATATGTCTTGTTTATGGCCTTTAGCTGAATCTTATTGAAACCCACAAGCACTATACTGGTGAGCACAACAGGCACAAAAATAATTATGCAGAATGATATAGCAAGTTTTGTTTTTATCTTCATAGTATTCTCCATTTGAATAAATTAATAAGCCACTTTATATATACAACAAGGACATATCCTTTCGCATTTGAATTTGATATGTCCTATTAATACTACAATATCTACTATATTTTTTTAAAATCACTACAGCTTAAATCTGTATCCCACGCCCCAAATAGTCTCAATATACTGTGGCTTTGCAGTGTTCATCTCGATTTTTTCACGAATCTTCTTGATATGTACAGTGACTGTCGCGATATCTCCGACCGAATCCATATTCCAGATTTCCTTGAAGAGCTCCTCCTTGGTAAATACATGGTTTGGATTTTCCGCAAGGAATGTGAGCAGGTCAAATTCCTTTGTGGTAAACTGCTTTTCCTCTCCGTTTACCCAAACACGGCGGGCTGTTTTGTCAATCTTGATGCCACGAATCTCAACGATATCATTTTCAGGTGTAGCGCTTCCAATGAGACGCTCATATCTGGCCAGATGAGCCTTTACCCTGGCTACAAGCTCTGATGGTGAAAATGGCTTTGTAACATAATCATCTGCGCCGAGTCCGAGTCCTCTTATCTTGTCTATGTCATCCTTCTTGGCTGAAACCATGAGTATCGGTGTGTTCTTTTTCTCACGAATCCGCTTACAAATCTCAAAGCCATCAATGCCCGGCAGCATAAGATCCAAAATAAACAGATCAAAATCCTCCGCCAAAGCCCTTGCGAGACCGCTTGTGCCATCATTCTCCACCTCTACCTCAAAGCCACTCAGCTCCAGGTAATCCTTCTCAAGATCAGCAATTGCAACCTCGTCCTCTACTATCAAAATTCTGCTCATATCCGTTCCTCCTGAAAATTTATTCGTTATCGTCTGCCTATAGATATGTTTATAGTTACATTTAAAATTTTATTATTCGCGTATCACTTATACCTTCGATATGTTACCTAATAATCTCAGGTTATTATAAATCATTATAATCATCATTTGATTAATCTCTTACGACTAAACCATATATAAAAAGCCATGGAAACCGACTCAATGTCAGTCCCATGACTTGATTATATCATATATCCGATAACTTCTGTCTAAATTTTCTCTAAATTCTTTCTAAGAAATATAATGTATACTATCCGGCACTCACAACCTAAAAAGTGCGAAGCCCCACATATTGTTTAGAGATATTTCTTGAGGTCCTCAACCTTATCAAGTGCCTCCCAAGGCAGCTTGATATCTGTACGTCCGAAGTGTCCGTATGCTGCTGTCTGGCGGTAGATAGGTCTTCTGAGGTCAAGCATCTTGATGATTCCGGCCGGACGAAGGTCGAAATTCTCCCTTACGATTTCAACGATTCTGTCATCTGCAAGCTTTCCTGTGCCGAATGTATCAACCATGATAGATGTTGGCTGTGCAACACCGATAGCATATGAAAGCTGAATCTCACACCTGTCAGCAAATCCGGCTGCTACAAGGTTCTTCGCTACGTAACGTGCTGCGTATGCTGCTGAACGGTCTACCTTTGTGCAGTCCTTTCCTGAGAAAGCTCCGCCGCCGTGACGTGCATATCCGCCGTAGGTATCTACGAT
>ERZ780212.2678-NODE-2678-length-10696-cov-2.439526_pt1 | contig 10696 bp, 9 predicted proteins | sample MGYA00511364_ERZ780212 | MGnify/ENA primary metagenome ERZ780212 (study PRJEB29588, sample SAMEA2147991) | human gut metagenome | biome: human gut; feature: human-associated habitat; material: faeces | place: Denmark | collected 2008/2010 ...
AGGGAGTTGACTATGGGTTTGTTGACGGACATCTTGACAGCGTTCTTGATGAACTGGTAAAGTATCTTTGATAGATAATTTCTTCATATAACTCCATTTTTGGACAAGCTCGGTCACGTTTGCCGAGCTTGTTTTTTTTATGCTTAGTTTCATAAATTGATGTTTGCTCATAAAATCCTATTTGCGATAATTATTTGATATAAATAATTGAATATTGATATAACTATTTTACAGTAGCGTATATAATATAAACATAATCATTCATAGTCACTTTCTTATAATAACTTCCGAATAAACAGACCTGCTTGAATATCAAGTGGGTCTGTTTTCATATATTTATAATCTTTCATAAATTCGATATTAAACACTTTTATGATATTTATGTTACGTTTTTGATATAAACAAAACGTTTACATAGTTATAATATATACAGAAACAACAAAATAAATTGCTTTTAGCGAAAAATTTTATTGAAAAATAGGAGGAAAAGGTTATGAAGATCAAAAAAATTGTAGCAGGTCTTTCAGCAGCGGTTCTTGCAGCAACAATGATGTCAGTTTCTGTTTCGGCAGCAAAGCTTGGCGATGTTGTTCACCCGTCAGAGGAGGACTCAAAAATGAATGACTCATATTACTCTATCGGAGCAATGGGCTTTTATATGGGTCAGGACTGGACCTGGAATCAGGGCGACTGGGTAGGCATTGATGATGCTGGCAAGATAACTGTTGAATATAAGATAAGCAAAGTTATCACCGACAAGACAATGTCAGGCAAGGGAACTCTTGGAGATATGGGCGTTATGGTGGCTAATCTTCCTGATGGTGTTTATCCTGTGGACGTTAAGATATCTGACGCAAAGTTCGTTGCCGAGGACGGCACAACAACGGTTTTTGATTCGATTAATTCTATCACTTCATTGGACGAGGACCCAGAGGGTGGAATAAGAATACATATCAGACCAACTGAAGAGGTCGATGATGAAACAGGCGAGGTAACAAAGAAATCTCGTCCTGAGGTCGCAGGCTGGGAGAAGGAAGGCGCTTTCAACGGCGGCACACTTTCAATGACGCTTGATTTCGGTGTTGCATCTGCCGAGGGCGGAGATTCAAAAACAGATGCTTCAAAGGCAGATTCAAAGTCTGATGCTTCAAGCTCAAAGGCTGATACGTCAAAGAAAGACGTTTCTTCATCTAAGGCAGATGCAGGCAAGACTTCTGCAGCAGCGGCTACATCTTCAAAAGCATCTGACAATACATCTAAGGCAGCAGAAACAGGTGCGGCTGTTGGCGGAGCATTTGCTGTTATCGCTCTTGCCGGCACAGCAGTGATCGTTGCAAAGAGAAGAAAGTAATATTTGGAGGTATGGCTATGAATAATGCAAAAAGAGTTTTGACATTTGCCCTTGCAGTTTGCTCACTTTCAGCATTTGCATCTTGCGGAAGTTCAAGTGATTCATCAAGCAAGGTAGTTGACAAAAAGCTTAAGGAAGATCAGCAGCAGATAGTTCAAAGACTTGCTGATGATATGAAAGATGTGAGAGATCTCAAAAGCAACGAAATAAAGTGGTTTTCACATTGGGATATCAACCCTACTGAGGCAGAGGACAAGGAGATAGGCGCTGACCTTGCTTTGTTCAAGACAAAGTATAATGGTAAGATAAACTGGGTGCAGACCACTTGGGAAACTAAGTTTGACGATCTTGCGGCACTTGTAATGTCAAATGATTCACCTGATTTCATCGGTGCTGATGATATGGACGTTTTCCCTAAGGGTGCTATAAAGTCAATGATAGAGCCTATTGACGATTATATCGATCTTTCAAAGCCTCTTTGGACAGACATAAAGGGTGCGACAGATCAGTTTATGCTTGGCGATAAGCATTATGTGAGCGTTATCAGAACAGACCCTGCATATGTTTTTGTATACAACAAGCAGACAATGGAAGATAACGGCTATGACGATCCTGCTGAGCTTTTCAAAGAAGGCAAGTGGAACTGGGATACATTCACAGAAATGTGTCTTGATTTTACTGACGCTGAAAGCGATAAATACGCTCTCGACGGCTGGTATTATGAAAAGGCTTTGCAGCAGTCTTCAGGTGTGCCGCTCATCGGTATCACAGACGGCAAGCTTGTAAATAATATTTCTGACCCTATGATAGCAAAGGCTCAGAATATGATGTATGAGCTGCAGAAGAACAATGTTGTTTATCCAAAGCACGAGAATAACTGGAAACTCAGAGGCGACGCAGAGGGCAGCGGAATGGCAACAGGTCTGACGCTTTTCTATCCTATCGGACTTTGGGCACTTGAGAATGCTCCGTCAACAACTGTAAACTACGGTGATGTATCAAAGGGAGAGGTAATGTTCGTTCCTGTTCCTTGCTCAGCTGATAGCGATAAACAGTATATCCCTTCAAGAGTACACGGCTTTAGCATTGTAAAGAACGCTCAAAATCCTGAGGGCGTGGCAGCTTTCCTTGAATGCTGCCGTTATGCAGAGCTTGACGAGGCTGCACATCAGATAACCCTCGATCAGTACAAGGACGATTACGGCTGGACAGATGAGATGCTTGAAATGAGAGAAACTATCTATGATCTGTCTGCACAGAACCCTGTATTTGACTTTGAACAGGGTGTATCTGCCGACCTTAACTCTATTTGCGATACTGCAATAAGAGGAACAATGAATCCGCAGGAGTCAAAGAGCTGGTCACAGGTCGTTCAGGAAAATGAAAAGGCTATAGATTATCTTATCGACGAGGCTATGACTTCAATGAAAGAGGCTAAATAATATCTAATTATCAGAAAAAAAGGGCGGCAGGGTGATTTGCCGTCCTTTTTCTATAAATATGAGGCTTTACTTGTGTCTGTAAATATGATATAATAAGCTAAAAAGCAGGGGGTGAAAGCTATGGAAATAAACAGAGAATTGTCTAAGCGGCAGTTTATGCAAAAGGAAAATGACTATCATCATTCACCATATGAAACGGAACTGGAATTCTATTCTGCGGTGCGGGCGGGCGACTTTGAAACGGTCAAACGTTTGTATACGCCGCTGGATACAAACGGAAAGGGCAGACTCAGCAAAGACGATCTTAGAAACGTCAAGTATCATCTTGTCATAACCATAGCTATGCTGTGCAGGTTTTGCATCGAGGGTGGACTTGACCCGGAAACTGCGTATACCATAAGCGATATATACATTAATAAATGTGATGAGTGCCGCAATGAAGAAAGCGTTATGGCTGTACACAAAGAAGTCATCGTTTATTATACAAAGCAAATGAAAAAGGCTGCGTCACAGAACGTTTATTCAAAGCATATCCTTATGTGCTTTGACTGCATTTTCGATAATATTTACAAGGGCGTGACCGTCAATCAGATAGCTGATGAACTGAACATAACGCCTCAGTATCTTTCAAAGCTTTTCAGAGAGGAAGTTGGCGTAAAGATCTCTGATTTCATTATGTCAAAAAGGATACAAGCGGCTGAAAATATGCTGAGATATTCTGAATATAGTCCGCTTGATATAGCCAATTATCTTGCTTTCAGCTCGCACAGCCATTTTATTGCCTGCTTTAAGAAACAGACAGGACTTACGCCGAAACAGTATAGAGATCAGTTTTTCCGTGCAAACTGGAACAAGCATAGCACAAGCAGATCGAAAATATAAGTTGATGTTAATAATCTGATATTTGCATTACTTTTCTGATATAAATATCACATTTGTTGATTTATAATACTTATAGAAGATAAAATCCTGATATTTATTCGGAGGTAATGAAAAATGAAAAAAGTTTTGGCTATGTCGATTCTCACAATGATAGTTATGTCTATGGGTGGCTGCGGTGCTTCATCTGACAGCAGTTCTTCGCAAGATGTCAGCAGCAAGGCGGAAACGGAAAGCAATTCTCCATACACGGTTGAGGCAGATTTCAGCAAGGGTGCGTCAAATGATTTTTCCATTTCAGCAGGCTGGTCAAATGGTGATCCGTTCAACTGTTCGTGGAGTGAAGATAACGTAACTTTCAATGACGGAAAAATGCAGCTTACCATTGACAGTATGGGCGATTCCGAAGCGTACAGAGGCGGCGAGTATCGTTCAAAGGAAAACTATGGCTATGGACTTTATGAGGTTTCAATGAAAGCCATAAAGAATGACGGCGTTGTATCATCGTTCTTTACATACACAGGTCCGTCGGAGGATAATCCTTGGGACGAAATAGATGTTGAAGTCCTTGGCAAGGACACAACAAAGGTGCAGTTCAATTACTACACCAATGGTGTTGGCAAGCACGAATACATGTATGATCTTGGATTTGACGCTTCTGAGGATTTTCACACTTACGCATTTGAGTGGAAAGAGGACAGCATAACTTGGTATGTTGACGGAAAGGAAGCATACAAGGCTACTGAAAATCTGCCTGTTACGCCTGGTAAAATAATGATGAATGCGTGGAATGGCATTGGCGTTGACAGCTGGCTGAAAGCCTTTGACGGCACAGTTCCGCTTACAGCGGAATATGAGTGGGCAAGGTTTACGGCAGAAAAGTAAAGTGATCCGCATATTATGCTTGCTTTTATGTCTTGATTTTTTTGCTTAATGATATTGATATTTGAACCGACCCCATTTGCTAGGTCAAAAAGTCTAGCGAATGGGGTCGGTTTATTTTACAAAGATAAACTCATATATTCACTCTTCTCCGAGCCTGACTATTTATATTCTCATATCTCAACTTCTCGGTTATACGCCTCAGCCCCCTCGACATACAGCGTTCTCATTTCTTCAAACGAGTCGCTTGGGGATAGGATAACACCGTCTTTGCCGAACTTATTGAAATAGTATTTGACTTGGATAGGCGGGGAGATGAACTCGTTGACAGCGTTGGGCTTGGGCTTTTCATTGCCTTTTAGTATGGGACGCTGATAGAGTATTTTGCCGAACATTTCAACGCCTTTTTCGGTGAGGTACACTTTGGAGATATCGCTCTCATCACTGCCAAAACGTGGGTCGCTGAGTAGGTGCTTCACGGACTTGACGTGAACCTCTTTCAGCCGTTCGTATTCGGTGACGGAGGAGTATTCCTTTTGACTGAGCTTTTCTGCAATGCTTAGTCCGCTCAATCTGCTTATGCGATAGCTGTCGGCTTTGAACTCTTTGCCTGCGCTTTTTTCATCGGACAGGCAGACAAGATAATTATACATCTTATATTCGTCGCTGACGATACGGTATGGGATAAGCCTTATGCGGCGCTTTTCACGGCTGTACATATTAGAATATGCGTAAATGAAGCTGTAATATCTGCTGCCGTTTTGTTTGATTACTTCATTTATTTTTATGATATTGTCGGCGAAAATGAGCCTTTCTCGTTCGCAATCTGACAGCAGGGCATAGTCCTCATACACGGCTTTCAGAAATCTTCTTAGGGTCGAGCTGTACACCTTGTTTTCATAATAAAGGTCATCACTGCTCAGTGTATCGTAAAGGTCACGGCATATGCTTAGCCTTACTCGCACTGCATTTTCGGTCTTGGTCTTTTCGTATTTTGCAGAGAGCTTTGAGATAAGATAGCTTTTTATTATCTCCTTGCTTTTATCATCAAGGCTGTCATCGATCTCCTCGATCTGCCATTGGACAAATGCGTTCAGAAGCGGTATCCCATTATATTCTTCGCTTTTGTATTTTAATGATGCGATATATGCGGAATCAAATATCCTTGTGAGAAATGAGGACATTGATACGCTGCCGTTAGGGGAAAGGCTTGTTTCAAATATGGACTTGTCCTTGATAATGACGGAATATGCAGAGGGTGAGAGGGGTATGGATTGCACCTCTGCGATATATGGTACGCCGTCCTCACGCTTGGGCAGAAATGTGCTTGGGGTCATGCTCATTTTTATCACCTCTTGTATCCATTATATCACAAATGTACTTTTTGTCAATATCATAGAAAATTATTTTGTTGAAATTGTGATATAAATGCCGTAAAAACGTGATAAATGTGCAAAAACATAGACAAAAAAGTTTTTGAAAATTACACTTTTGTTGACGATGATAAGGTGGTATAATGTATACAGAACAAAGGACAGGAGGTGATAAAAATGGGAAAGACGATCCTTACGACTATCCTCATAGCCGTACTTGACTGCGCTATCGCAGCTGTCAAGGAGATTGGGGAATGAGATGAAATAACAACAGACGGGAGGTGATTAAAATGCTTTATGTAAAACAGCCACTTTCTATTGACATTTGTGTCTGGAAATGGTATAATATACACATTAAAGCAAAGCGTCGATAAAATAAGTTTGGTGTTTTATCACAGAATATCATTGATTATTTTGTCAACTTTGACCAACTACACTGGTGCGAGTTTGCACTAGTCTAAAACTCAGGAAAGATATAAAATGTGTCTGATGTGCTACTACACTGGTGCAAATTTGCACTAGTCTAAAACAGTCACGATTATAGTCATTCAGTGCGATAGCTACTACACTAGTGCGAATTTGCACTAGTCTAAAACTCCTTCCTGTAGTTCTCTTGTTATAACGAACTACTACACTAGTGCGAATTTGCACTAGTCTAAAACGTTTGAACCTCTAAGGCAATTAAGCATCTTCTACTACACTAGTGCGAATTTGCACTAGTCTAAAACCTTTCTGTTGCAACGTTGCAACTATCAAATTCTTCTACACTGGTGCGAATTTGCACTAACTGGCAAAGCTTAACATCAAAACCAACAAATAAAAAAATCCCTTAACGCTCAATGCGCTAAGGGATAACTAATATAAGGAGTGATATTTATGGCAAAAAAGAATAAAATGAAGCCTAGAGAGCTGCGTGAGGCTCAGAAAAAAGCCAGACAGTTCAAAGCGGCTGAGATAAATAATAACGCTGTTCCTGCGATCGCTGCCATGCCTGCTGCAGAGGCTGCTGCACCTGCGGCAGAGAAGAAAAAATCCTCCGTAAAGGCGGCAGGAATGAAGTCTATTCTTGTCAGCGAAAATAAAATGTACATAACCTCTTTCGGCAAGGGCAATTCTGCTGTGCTTGAATATGAGGTGGATAATAATGACTACAACAAAACTCAGCTTTCCTCTGAGGACAGCAGCAATATCGAGCTTTGTGGTGTAAACGAAGTAAACATCACTTTTTCTAGCAAGCATGGCTTTGAGAGCGGAGTGGAGATAAATACTTCAAATCCTACTCACAGAAGCGGTGAAAGCTCGCCTGTAAGAGGGGATATGCTGGGGCTTAAATCAGAGCTTGAAAAGCGCTTTTTCGGCAAGACTTTTGATGATAATATACATATCCAGCTTATTTACAACATTCTGGATATCGAAAAGATACTTGCGGTGTATGTAACGAATATCGTTTATGCGCTGAACAATATGCTCGGTGTAAAGGGTTCAGAAAGTCATGACGATTTTATTGGGTATCTTTCCACAAATAATATTTATGATGTTTTTATTGACCCTGATAACAGCAGTTTATCTGATGATAAGAAAGCGAATGTCAGAAAAAGCCTTAGCAAGTTCAATGCCCTGCTGAAAACTAAGCGCCTTGGCTATTTCGGTCTTGAAGAGCCAAAGACAAAAGACACAAGAGCTTCGGAAGCATACAAAAAGCGTGTTTATCATATGCTTGCAATTGTGGGGCAGATAAGGCAGAGTGTTTTCCATGATAAGTCAAATGAGCTTGATGAGTACCTTTACAGCTTTATTGACATTATTGATTCCGAATACAGAGACACTCTTGACTATCTTGTAGATGAGAGATTTGATTCTATAAATAAGGGCTTTGTCCAGGGCAACAAGGTCAATATCAGCTTGCTTATTGATATGATGAAAGGCTATGAGGCTGATGATATCATACGCCTTTATTATGATTTCATTGTGCTTAAATCTCAGAAAAATCTCGGTTTTTCTATCAAAAAGCTTCGTGAGAAAATGCTGGACGAATACGGCTTCAGATTTAAGGACAAGCAATATGACTCTGTGCGCTCAAAGATGTACAAGCTTATGGATTTTCTGCTTTTCTGCAACTACTACAGAAATGACATTGCCGCAGGCGAAGCTCTTGTGCGTAAACTGCGTTTTTCAATGACCGATGATGAAAAAGAGGGGCTATATGCTGATGAAGCGGCAAAGCTTTGGGGCAAATTCAGGAATGATTTTGAAAATATCGCCGACCACATGAACGGTGACGTTATCAAGGAGCTTGGCAAGGCTGACATGGATTTTGATGAGAAAATTCTTGACAGTGAAAAGAAGAATGCGTCTGACCTTTTGTATTTCTCCAAAATGATATATATGCTCACATATTTTCTTGACGGCAAGGAGATAAACGATCTTCTTACAACGCTTATCAGCAAGTTTGATAACATCAAGGAGTTTTTGAAGATAATGAAAAGCTCTGCTGTTAATGTTGAGTGTGAACTTACGGCGGGTTACAAGCTGTTCAATGACAGCCAGAGGATAACCAACGAGCTTTTTATCGTAAAGAACATTGCTTCCATGAGAAAGCCTGCGGCTTCGGCGAAGCTTACGATGTTTCGTGACGCACTGACTATACTCGGTATAGACGACAAGATCACGGACGATAGGATAAGCGAGATTTTAAAGCTTAAAGAAAAAGGCAAGGGCATACATGGTCTGAGAAATTTCATAACAAACAATGTTATCGAGTCCTCTCGGTTTGTATACCTTATCAAGTATGCGAACGCTCAGAAGATAAGAGAAGTGGCTAAGAATGAGAAAGTTGTCATGTTTGTTCTTGGGGGTATCCCTGACACGCAGATAGAGCGTTATTACAAGAGCTGTGTGGAATTTCCTGACATGAACAGTTCTTTGGAAGCAAAGCGCAGTGAGCTTGCGAGAATGATAAAGAACATCAGCTTTGATGATTTCAAAAATGTGAAACAGCAGGCAAAGGGCAGAGAAAACGTGGCTAAGGAGAGGGCAAAGGCTGTTATCGGGCTTTATCTTACGGTCATGTATCTGCTGGTGAAAAATCTTGTGAATGTCAATGCAAGGTATGTTATTGCGATACACTGCCTTGAACGTGATTTTGGGCTGTATAAGGAGATAATTCCTGAGTTGGCTTCAAAGAACTTGAAAAATGACTACAGGATACTTTCACAGACGCTTTGTGAACTTTGTGATAAGTCGCCGAATTTGTTCTTGAAAAAGAACAAGCGGCTGCGCAAGTGCGTTGAAGTTGATATCAATAATGCAGACAGCAGCATGACAAGAAAATACCGCAACTGTATTGCTCATCTTACTGTAGTTCGTGAACAGAAAGAATACATAGGAGATATTCGTACAGTGGATTCTTACTTCTCCATTTATCATTATGTTATGCAGCGCTGTATCACGAAAAGGGAAGATGACACAAAGCAAGAAGAGAAAATAAAGTATGAGGACGATCTTTTAAAAAATCACGGCTATACGAAAGACTTTGTAAAGGCTCTCAACTCGCCGTTTGGATACAACATTCCGAGGTTTAAAAATCTTTCAATTGAGCAGTTGTTTGACAGGAATGAATATCTTACTGAAAAGTAGCGTAGTGTAGATACCGCCGATCTCTTGGGGGACAGGTGGCGGCGGTGATATTCATTCTTGTAAAAGACGTGGTGGATATTCTGTTTGATTTGTTTTTTTGGAAAGAAGAAGTTGGACAAGTGAAAATCAGAGCGCTGTATGCAATGTGGTGCGGATATCTACAAACGCTTAGCAGCATAAAGCTGTTGGATAAAGACGGCGAGATATCTAAAGGTGTAACAACTCATATCACAAAAGGAGAAGCCAAAAAGCTGATGAAGCTCCTTAAAAAATTAAATATTTTTCGATTTTCTACCTCATCAGCGTCATTAGGGGAATAGTCCCAATCGTCTGTAGAAGCGATAACAACAGTATCGTTCTTAAAGTCAACTATAGCGCCAACACCATATGTAGTGATAAGCTGAGTTTTTCTTATATCTCCAACGGAGATCTTTTTGTCTGAATATGTTGATATGCCATTGTTTTCGTCTTTGACTTTTTTTCTGAAATTTGGTTTAGGCATTTAATTGCCCCCTATCTTTTGGTAAAATAAATATTTGCGTTTGGCTCAACATTTCGTACAGAATTAAGTATGGTAGGAATATCTGAGCCGTTTTGATTATCTGCGCTTCTGAACAAAGCAATATCTTCATTATGATAATCGGTAAAAACTAATTTATTTGGAAGCCGCTCTGTCAGAGTGACCCAACAATCAAGGTAATAATCGAGCCATTCTTCTGCATAATCTCTTATTCTGGACTCGATACTTTCGACACGTTCAAGCATGGTTTGTTATATCTGCTCTATATCTTTATCATCAGCAGTTTTTCGACGATGGCAGCAAAAATCCTGCTCTCACACAGAAGATCGTGGACAGCGTATCGAGGTTTTCTGAGAAGGATCAGAAGCTTGTGTTGGAGATTTCGGAGAGGTTGGGGAAAGATTGAATCGATAAAGTGCCTTAATGCTAGTCATAAGGCACTTTTGCTATGTGGAGCATACAAAAATAGAGTTACGCTTTTCGATTTCTCAAAGCATAACCCTACTTTTTTATGTAATACAAAAACTCCCCCTGCGGCGTTAAGTTCTGATAATAAAAAAAGCCATGACGGACAATGCCCGTCACGGCGAGTGACTGGTCAAGGTGACGGGAC
>ERZ780212.2683-NODE-2683-length-10678-cov-1.504754_pt1 | contig 10678 bp, 5 predicted proteins | sample MGYA00511364_ERZ780212 | MGnify/ENA primary metagenome ERZ780212 (study PRJEB29588, sample SAMEA2147991) | human gut metagenome | biome: human gut; feature: human-associated habitat; material: faeces | place: Denmark | collected 2008/2010 ...
CGGCACTTAAGCGCTGTCCTTTAGCGCTTTAGTACCGCTGCGAGCGACACTCAGTGCAAACGTGTCTTCGTTGCTTCTACCAGCCGCCCAGCGTCCGTTGCCCCATATATTTCACAATCATCACCCTATAGTTATATTACCCTCCGGATAATTAATCCTCTCTCCCTTAGAGAAATGCCACAATGTAGCAATCGTAAGCGGTCCAAGTCTTCCTATGTACATAATAACAATAGATAACAGCTTTCCTGCAATTCCTATCTGTTGTGTAATTCCTGTTGAAAGCCCTGCCGTTCCAAATGCACTTGCGACCTCAAATAATATATCAATAAAATCAATATCCGGCTCAAATATTCCCATAAGATAAGATCCAACAGTCACAACACACATAGCAAGTATCATAATAACCGAAGCCTTTCTGAACGCTTCCTTAGGTACTGCATAATGAAATGCTTTCTCCGACTTATTAGTTGCTGCCGACTTAACACCCTGTATGAGGACAAAAAATGTGCTTGTCTTTATTCCACCTCCTGTAGAACCCGGCGAAGCTCCTATAATCATAAGTATTATAATCACAAGTAGTCCCGATTTTGAAAATGTCCCAAGTGAATATGTTGCAAATCCAGCCGTTCTGGCTGATACACTCATAAAGAATGCTCCCATCCACGAGATATTTTCTGTAATCTTAAGAAGCAGAGCACCAGCGATAATAAGCACAATACTCACTGATATTACAATCCTTGTGTGCATTGAGAATTTCTTCCACTTAAATCTCTTTTCCCACAATTCACATATTACAAAAAAGCCAATACCTCCAAAAAATACAAGCGTACAGGTTATAATATTAAGTGCTATATTACCACTGTAATTAATAAGGTTCTGGTTATTTCCAAGAATATCAAAACCAGAATTATTAAACGCCGCTACCGAATGAAACACGCTTATTCCCAATGCCCTAAAAAATGGATAATCTCTTATAAACACCAGAAAACCTGCTATTGCACCAGCCCCCTCAAATATAAGCGTAACAATAAATATCTTATGTATAAGCCTTACAAGCCCCTTTGCCGTATCCATATTCAGTGCTTCCTTTAAAAGAGTACGTCCTTTTATATCTACCTTTTTACCCATAACAAGTATTATTCCGGCACCCATAGTTGTCACACCAAGACCACCTATCTGAATAAGTGCCCCTAGTATAAATTGCCCCACAGGTGTAAATGTGTCATATGAGTCAACCACCACAAGCCCCGTTACACATACTGCACTCGTTGATGTATACAAAGCATCCGTGTATTTTAAATCAACACCATCCCTAACACTAAACGGCAAAGACAAAAGCACTGACCCTGCTATAATCACAAATATAAACCCAAACGCTATTATTCTTGCAGGCGACTGCTTTCTTATTAAATTAACCATCATAGTACTTCCTTAAATCGCAATATTTATACTCAAATCTCATAAAATTTATCATTTAAGATAATATATACCACCCTGCTCTCCAATGCAAGCAAAATTCTCATAAATATTCTAATGTCAGCTTCCAAACCTTCCCACAAAAAAGTGTGTACTCCGCCACTACAGCAAAATACACACTCTTCATAACTATTTAATTAAACATCTCCAACAACTAAAATAACTCCTGCCATACATCCTATGTCCCAGCCATGTGGGGAGCCGCCGGCACTTAAGTGCTGTACTTTAGCACTTTAGTACCGCTGATAGCTACACTCAGCGAAAGCATATCTTTGTTGCTTATGTTAATTTAATCCAATCTCCCGTTGTCTATACATCTATATCTGATATAATCAGCCGTCACAAATCCATCCCCCTGATTCTCATTCTTAATCTCATTATTATGATTAACAAACATTCCATTCTTAACGCCAACCCAGCGTCCTGCCTTTGCTGTAAAGCTCACCTGCTTCTCATAAGCCTTTCCATCAAAGCTTATCTCCAAAGTCACCTCTTCTACAGGAACATTTTTAACAGCCAGTGCCATTTCCTTGGTATCCTTAGTTCCTGTTCTCTTAACTGTATACCTTAAATATACAGTCTTTTCCTTATCAGCAAATGTATCCTTAGCTATAGGATAGTCCTTAAAATCTTCCTTAGAATATGCCGCCTCACAATCAAAGCTCTGGGTGCCTCTGACTGTCCTTATTGCATATTCCCCGAAATTCTTGACAATTCCAACTGCTCCATATTCCACGCCTAATGACACAATTCCGGCATAGTCTCCATTTTCAAGACCATTCACGCACATTTTAGTAACACACTCAAATTCAGGTGCAGGCCATTTCTGTAAGAGAAGATTTCTGTAATCGCTCACTGGTCTAAGAGGTGTTGATGCAAGTGCATTAAGTCTTATATATGAGCCGTCTGGTGTTTTCTTTCCATAGGCATCTGTCTTAGTCACATACCAGCTGTCATCATAATTAGAATTCCACTGCCACTGTAACATCATCTTGTCGGTATCAAATTCATCTGTTGTGTCTGGCTCACATACTGGATATTTATCTGTGTCCTTAAACTCCTCTGCTGTCTTTCCAATATTGGGCTTTACATATTGCATAACTGGTTCACCGTAATCATTGCCCTCTTTATTAACACCAATTATTGGCCAGTCATTTTCCCAGTGCATTGGCTGTAAATGTGTTATTCTGCCTGCGGCATACACATCTTGAAAATGTAAGAACCAGTCCTCACCAGTAATTGTATCTACCCACGCACCCTGATGAGGTCCGTTGACTGGAGAGTCACCCTGTCTTAATACAACCTTATATTCATATGGTCCAAATGGATTTTTGGAACGGAGTATTGTCTGCCAGCCGGTCTTAACACCGCCTGCTGGTGCAAATATATAATAATATCCGTTACGTTTATACATTTTAGGTCCTTCTATTGTTATCTGATCATTCTCATTACCATCAAATATCTTTACTTCATCTCCAAATATCCCCATACCGTCTGGTCTCATTCTTACTATATGAAGAACACTCTTATATCCGATACGGCTCTTTGCAAGACCTGCCACAAGATAAGCATTACCGTCATCATCCCAGAATGGACAAGGGTCAATCCAGCCTGCACCTGGTCTTATATTAACAGGCTCGCTCCATTCACCAAACGGATCTTTGGTTGTTGTCATATATATTCCCTCATCTGGCATTGGAAAACATACATAATATGTACCCTCGTGGTATCTTATAGATGGTGCCCACACACCACATCCGTGCAGCGGATTGTTATATCTGAATTCCGGAATGTGTTTCAAGCAATAATTAACAACCTTCCAATTCACTAAATCTTTTGAATGTAATATTGGAAGTGCTGGCGAATTAGAAAAGCTTGATGCTACCATAAAATAATCTTCTCCCACTCTTATAGCATCAGGGTCAGAATAATCTGCATAAAGTATCGGATTCCTATAATTTCCATTGCCCAAATCAGCTAACCACATAAACATTACCTCCATAATCATACATAATATTTCTTAAGTTAATCTAAGTTTACATCATTACAAGTAATTTGCCAACACTTTCATAAAGTAATTTTGTAAAAGTATTTTTACATAAGTATTTTTCATTATAGGTGCCTATATTTGCACTGCAGTACGAACCTGTATATAGGACTTTTTATGTATAATGAATTAAATTAATTAGATTTCCCTATTACATAAAAAGCCTGCCAGTATCACATCTTACAATATATCACATAATTGTGATACAATCATAAAACCCGATACAAGCAGGCTTACATATTATTCTATTTATTGAAATCTTTTTCTATTTTCTTAAGTGTTTCAAGTGGAATATAATAACTTATTCCAAGTGGATTAAATATTGCTCCTGAAGCTCCAAGCTCGTCTATAGCCTCAACAAGTTCCTTATATGTATAGAGCATATTCTCATACTGTCCCTTATAGCATTTGTCCATCTCAAAACCATCTGTAAATGCCGGTATTGCTATAACCTGCTCGTCTTCCTTATGCTTAACCCTGTCTGTAACATCAATAAAATGATGTGCTATAGATACTTCTTCCTCTGTCTCCTCCTTAACACATGGAACCATATATTCAGAATTAACCATAGCATTTAACATAGCATTTTCTCTCTTATCAAGAAGCTCTTTTATTGTATCTTTGTCTGTATTCTTTCTGAACTCCTGAAAATAAGAAATCATTGTATTCTGTAAACCTGGGTTAGTCACATAATCATCCCTAAAGAACTCATCATATGTTCCAAATGCTTCTCTTGGTATTACATATTCAAGCTTGTCGCCATCTGTAAGTCTTATATTCTTATATCCATTACGATACATATGGCATAACTCCATAGCAAACGCATCATTATTCTCAACACCAACTGATACCTCGTAACCACTGAGCTTAAGCTTTTTCTCAATAAGTGAAGAATTCTTAGGATTAAAAAGAACAAATAAATCACTGTCTACCATATATGGGTACGATGTTGTACTTGAATATACAACCCATAAATGTTCCTCTTTTCTTAATTTATCAGCTATAACCTTTGCATATATCTCTTCAATTCTTCCAAAATATGCTAAATCGTTAGTATTGCCCATCTCCTTGGCTCTTTTCTTTAAAGATGGCAGTACAACAGCCATAACCTCTACTGCATCAGCTAAAGAAAGCTTCTCCATCATATCTACGCCGTAGTCTTCATCTTTGCTGATATGTCTTATTACGTCCTGTATTTTTGTCTGATTCATAATATATATACCCTTTCCGAATTGCATCATATGTATAATAGTAACATATTTGTGTACAATTATCAATTCAACTTTATTTAATGATTCAACTCACAAAATCTTTACTCTGTTTTATTTAATTCAGCTGCCCTGATATAACTGCACGAATTATGTAATATACCGCATCTGCAAATTGCACTGCCACATTACAGCTTCACAGCTGCCATTAATTAAAGAACTCCTGCCAGTCAGTTATATTCTTATCTGTAAGACATAACATTGCCATTATTCTTGCCTGCCAGCTTGTCATTGTCTGTGCTGTGATGACATTTAAACCATCAGCCGCATAGTCATATTCACTGCCAGAATTATTAACAACAATTACCTTAATATAACCTGATACATCTTTTACAAGCTGTGTCATTGCTGGCGACAGACTTCCGTCAGCAGTATCGCTGACTACTACTACAGACTCATATGAAGCCATTATTTTCTGTGCTGTATACACATCATTGCCTATATAATCATTAACCATACCGACATAGCCCATATCCTTAATCTCTGTCACGTCAAAATGATGTTTTGCACTATCATTAACCTTATTCGCTTTATTATCAACAATATCAGCTATTTCTGTCTTATAATTGTTATTATCTTCCTCAACAACATATATACTCTTATCTGTATCTATTGTATAAGTAAGAAAATATCTGATCTGGTCTGCAAATCTTTTCCTTGCCGATACGATAACTATATCCGCATCACCACTACATATTTCCTGGACTTTAGAAGCTAATGATATTAAATCCTTTGTTTCATCAAAATCTTTATTTTCCTGAATTAATTCAATATCTATTTTATCCTCATAATCTGCTGTATTAACAAGCTCGCTCACACTTCCATATGTCCCAACAATACAAACCTTTCGCTTACCACTGGTCTGGTTATTACCATTACTATTGTCGCTGCCATTAACAATACTTCCGGCATCAGAGCTGTTATCTTTCATACCGCCCGCATTATTTCCACTATTATCTGTTATCTTATCAGTGTTATCGCTAACCGTACCATTCTCATTATCTGCCTGGCTCATATATTCAACCGGGTTAGACACAAAGCCACAGCCTGCAAGTGAAGTTACACCAAGCATAACAGCTGCCGCTATTGACACTGCATTTTTTAACTTCAATTTATTCTTTAGATTAATAAGCGTATCACTTATATTCAATAATCTCATATATTCTCCTTTTTGCCCTGATTATCAAATATATTATTCAGGACATATTAAGCATTTTAACATAATCCCCCTGATTATAAAAGTCCCCCAAAAGCTTTTAAGGCACATTCGCCTTACTTAGCTTCTGGAGGACTATAATATTAATTATAAAATGTATTATATAAACATTATATCACTCTGCATAATTATGCCGTCTATATTAATGCAATTAACCTCTGTTATCAATTGTAGCAATATCTACTATTGAAAGTTCCTGATTATTAAATGCATGCTCAAGACTTGAAATAAGTGCATGAGCTGTATCAAGACTTGTAAGGCAGTGAACGCCTGTCTCGATAGCATATCTTCTTATAAGGAAACCATCCTTTGCTCTCTCAATACCATTTTCTGGTGTATCAATAACAAGATCAATCTTATGCTCTAATATAAGGTCAAGGAGTGTTGGAGCTTCCTGTCCAATCTTATTAACCTGAATAGCGTGTACGCCATTTTCTTTAAGAACCTTAGCTGTACCTCTTGAAGCATATATCTTGTATCCAAGTGCTTCAAATCTCTGTGCTATATCAATACCGTCCTGCTTATCCTTATCTGCAAGAGTCATAATAATCTGCTTATGCTTTGGAAGTCTTATTCCAGCTCCCTCAAATGCCTTGTAAAGTGCTTCATCAAAGCTCTTAGATATACCAAGGCACTCACCTGTAGACTTCATTTCTGGTCCAAGGCTTATATCAGCACCTCTGATCTTCTCGAACGAGAATACTGGCATCTTGATTGCATAGTAATCAGCAGCCTTCTGAAGACCTGGCTCATAACCTAAATCTCTTATCTTAGCTCCTGTAATAACCTTAGTTGCAAGCTTAACAATAGGAATACCAGTAACCTTGCTGATATATGGTACTGTACGGCTTGAACGTGGATTTACTTCAATTACATATACCTGATCGTTGTATACAATAAACTGGATATTAATCATACCCTTTACATGAAGTGCTCTCGCAAGTCTTCCTGTGTAATCAGCAATCATTTCAGTTATCTTTGGAGAGATTGACTTAGCTGGATATACTGAAATACTATCTCCAGAATGAATACCAGCTCTTTCAATGTGTTCCATAATACCAGGAATAAGAATATCTTCGCCATCGCATACGGCATCCACTTCAATTTCCTTACCCATAAGGTACTTATCTACAAGGATTGGGTGATCCTGCTTAATTCTGTTGATAATTCCCATAAATTCCACTACATCTTCATCAGATACAGCAATCTGCATACCTTGTCCACCAAGTACATATGAAGGACGTACAAGAACAGGATAACCAAGTTCATTAGCAGCTTTAAGGGCTTCCTCAACAGTGAATACTGTCTGTCCTTTTGCTCTAGGAATCTGTGTCTTTTCAAGAATCTCATCAAATAACTCTCTATCCTCAGCAGCATCTACATCTTCTGCCTTAGTTCCAAGAATTGGCACACCCATCTTCATAAGAGCTTCTGTAAGCTTGATAGCTGTCTGTCCACCAAACTGAACTACAGCTCCATCCGGCTTCTCGAATTCTACAATACTTTCAACATCTTCTTCTGTAAGTGGCTCAAAGTAAAGCTTATCAGCAATATCAAAGTCTGTTGATACTGTTTCTGGGTTATTATTGATAATAATTGTCTCATAACCCTCTTTCTTAAATGCCCATGTACAATGTACTGAACAGAAATCGAATTCAATACCCTGTCCAATTCTTATTGGACCTGAACCAAGTACAAGAACTTTCTTCTTATCCTTAGTCTCTGCAGCTTCATTCTCACTGCCATATACTGAATAGTAATACGGAGTTGTGGCTGCGAACTCAGCGGCACAAGTATCAACCATCTTAAATGCTGCGTGAATATCATACTTATCACGAAGTTCTTTTATTTCTCTTTCTGTATGTCCTGTAAGTTCTCCAATAACATTATCAGGGAACTCAATTCTCTTAGCCTCTCTTAATAATTCTTCTGTAAGAGGACCTTTCTTTAAAGAATTCTCCATCTCAACGATAATCTGAAGCTTATCTATAAACCATCTGTCAATCTTTGTTATGTCATGCATCATGGACTGCGGCATACCACGGCGGATTGCTTCTGCAATCTTCCAGATTCTTCTGTCATCAACTACAGCAAGATCTTCTAAAAGTTCCTCATCTGTAAGTCCTGTAAAATCGTATGACATAAGGCTGTCAACATGCTGTTCAAGTGAACGTATAGCCTTCATAAGACCACCCTCGAAGTTATCAGATATACTCATAACCTCACCAGTAGCCTTCATCTGTGTTGTAAGTGTTCTCTTTGCAGAGATAAACTTATCAAATGGAAGTCTAGGTATCTTAACTACACAGTAGTCAAGTGCTGGCTCAAAACTTGCATATGTCTTTCCTGTAACTGCGTTCTTAATCTCATCAAGTGTATAACCAAGTGCAATCTTAGCTGCAACCTTGGCGATAGGATAACCTGTAGCCTTAGAAGCAAGTGCTGAAGAACGGCTTACACGAGGATTAACCTCAATAACGCAGTATTCAAAGCTGTCTGGATGAAGTGCATACTGTACATTACATCCACCTGTGATACCAAGCTCATCTATAATGTTAAGGGCAGATGTTCTAAGCATCTGATATTCCTTATCTGAAAGTGTCTGTGAAGGAGCAACTACGATACTATCACCCGTATGTACACCAACAGGATCGATATTCTCCATATTACATATAGTTATGCATGTTCCGTTGCTGTCACGCATTACCTCATATTCGATTTCCTTCCAGCCAGATATACATCTTTCAACAAGAACTTCACCAACTCTTGAAAGTCTTAAACCATTCTCAAGAATCTCTCTTAATTCTTCTACGTTATGGGCGATACCACCGCCGCTTCCACCAAGTGTGTAAGCAGGACGAAGAACAACCGGATAACCAATCTTAGCTGCAAATGCTTCACCAGATGGAACATCATTAACAACTAATGAAGGTGCACAAGGTTCACCTATCTTTTCCATAGTTTCCTTGAACATAAGTCTGTCTTCTGCCTTCTTAATTGTAAGTGCAGTTGTACCTATAAGCTGTACATTATTCTCTTCAAGGAAACCTGTCTCTGCTATCTCCATAGCAAGGTTAAGACCAGCCTGTCCACCAAGTGTAGGTAAGATGCTGTCTGGCTTTTCCTTTAATATAATCTGCTTTAATGCTTCTACAGTAAGAGGTTCAATATATACTTCATCAGCAATATCCTTATCTGTCATGATAGTCGCTGGGTTAGAGTTAACGAGGCATACTTCTATTCCCTCTTCCTTAAGAGAACGGCAAGCCTGTGTACCTGCATAGTCAAATTCTGCTGCCTGTCCGATTACGATTGGACCTGAACCGATTACTAAAACCTTCTTTATATTAGGATTCTTTGGCATTGTCTTAGTCCTCCTTCTTCATCATATCCATAAATCTGTCAAAAAGATACGCTGTATCCTGTGGTCCTGCACAAGCTTCCGGATGGAACTGTACAGTAAATATATTCTTACCCTTATAAGATAGACCTTCATTAGTCTTATCATTAACATTTTCAAATGCTGGTTCTGCAACCTCTGGATTAAGTGTTGCTTCATCTACAACATAACCATGATTCTGTGTTGATATATATACCTTTCCAGTAGCAAGATCCTTAACAGGGTGGTTAGCACCTCTGTGTCCATACTTTAATCTGTGTGTATCAGCACCTGTCGCAAGAGACATAAGCTGATGTCCAAGACATATGGCAAATATAGGCACATTGCTTGCATAAAGCTTCTTTATCTCTTCGATTATCTCTACACATTCCTTAGGATCTCCAGGACCATTTGATAACATAATACCATCTGGATTGGAAGCTAAGATTTCCTCTGCCTTTGTATATGCTGGATATACTGTAACCTCGCAGCCTCTGTCATTAAGAGACTTAGCAATGTTCTTCTTTGCACCGAAATCCATAAGCGCAACTCTTGGTCCATCTCCGTTAAGTACATACTTTTCCTTGCATGTAACCTTTCTTACAACCCCTGCAACCTTGTATTCCTTAATCTTAGGAAGTACTTCATCAAGATTATAATTTTCGTTAGTTGTAATCATTCCGTTCATAGTACCCTTTTCTCTTAATATCTTAGTAAGGGCTCTTGTATCTATTCCACAGATACCTGGTATATCATTATCTAAAAGGAACTTCTGTATAGGAGCTTCATTTCTGAAGTTACTTGGCATCCTTGATAATTCTCTCACAATAAATCCATCTGGCCATGCTTTTTCAGACTCCATATCTTTATAGCAGACGCCATAGTTGCCAATCAGAGGATATGTCATTGTAACTGCCTGTCCTGCATATGAAGGATCAGTTAACACCTCCAGATATCCTGTCATCGAAGTATTAAAAACTATTTCGCTAATGACTTCGCGAGTGGAACCAATACTTGTTCCCTTAAATACTGTTCCATCTTCAAGTATTAAAAATGCTTTCATGAATGCCACCTGTTCCTTTCGTATTTTGGACAAAAAAAAAGACAAAAAATTGCCTTTTTTCTCGAATTTTATAAATTCTACCACACTATCGTGTTTTTTTCAAGTATGAAATCAATCAAGTTTTATGCAATTTCAGGTATTTTTATAAATTTTTTCCTATAATGATTATTGCTAATTATTCTTGTTGATTTCATACTGTCCAATATATTTGAATGTTGTGCCCTTATCT
>ERZ780212.2689-NODE-2689-length-10658-cov-2.299632_pt1 | contig 10658 bp, 12 predicted proteins | sample MGYA00511364_ERZ780212 | MGnify/ENA primary metagenome ERZ780212 (study PRJEB29588, sample SAMEA2147991) | human gut metagenome | biome: human gut; feature: human-associated habitat; material: faeces | place: Denmark | collected 2008/2010 ...
CGCACGCGTGAACCGGTGATGACTGGCTGACCGAACTTCATCTTGTCCATGCCGTAGTTTACGAGCATCTTGAGGTTGTTTACCTCGATAATCTGCTGCCAGAGGTATGGGAGTACTGAGAGGGTGAGGTAACCGTGAGCAATGGTGCTGTGGTAAGGGCTCTCTACCTTGGCGCGCTCTACGTCTACGTGGATCCACTGTGGGTCGAGTGTAGCGTCTGCGAACTTGTTGATACGGTCCTGGTCAATCTGCAACCAGTCTGATTCTCCTAACTTCTCACCGAGGTGAGATGCAAATTCCTCGTAGGAATTGATTACTAATTTTGCCATTTCTTATTTTTCTCTTTATTATAAATATTATTGTTTCCTATTTTCCGTCTTCCGTCTTCAGCTTTCAACTGTTAACTTTTAACTATTAACTATTAACTCAAATCAGTCTCTTCTGAAAATATCGCGGGTGTAAACCTTCTCTTCCACATCATCCAGGCACTTGTCATACCGGTTGGCGATAATGGCCTGGCTCTGCTGCTTGAAGGCATCCAGGTTGTTTACGATGCGGCTTCCGAAGAAGGTGGTTCCGTCTTTCAGCGTAGGTTCGTAGATGATAACCTGCGCGCCCTTTGCCTTGATGCGCTTCATCACGCCCTGTATGCTGCTCTGGCGGAAGTTATCGCTGTTGCTCTTCATCGTGAGCCGGTATACGCCGATAGTGCAAGGCTTCTCTTCCTCCTCGCTGAAGTTGTTCTGGTTGGCATAATCGTAGTAGCCAGCCATGTTCAGCACGCGGTCGGCGATGAAATCCTTGCGGGTGCGGTTGCTCTCTACAATCGCCTGAATCAGGTTCTCAGGCACATCGGCATAGTTGGCGAGCAGCTGCTTGGTATCTTTCGGCAGACAGTAGCCTCCGTATCCGAAGGAAGGGTTGTTGTAGAAGGTGCCGATGCGAGGGTCCAGACCCACTCCGTCGATAATCGCTTTGGTGTCGAGGCCCTTCATTTCGGCGTAGGTATCCAGCTCGTTGAAGTAGCTCACGCGCAGGGCGAGGTAGGTGTTGGCGAAGAGTTTCACGGCTTCTGCCTCGGTAAGTCCCATGAACAGGGTTTCTATGTCTTGCTTGATGGCTCCCTCTTTCAGCAGTTCTGCAAAGGTGCGGGCTGCCTGGTCCAGTCGCTCGTCATCATTCGGTCTGCCCACGATGATGCGGCTCGGGTAGAGGTTGTCGTAGAGTGCCTTGCTCTCGCGCAGGAATTCAGGAGCGAAGATGATGTTCTTGCTGCCCGTCTTCTGGCGGATGCTTTCGGTGTAGCCTACCGGAATGGTGCTCTTGATGACCATGATGGCATCGGGATTCACCTGCATCACCAGACGGATGACTTCTTCTACGTGCGAGGTGTCGAAGTAGTTTTTCACCGGATCATAGTTGGTTGGTGTGGCAATCACTACGAAGTCGGCATCCTTATAGGCTTCTTCTCCATCGGTTGTGGCTTTGAGGTTGAGTTCCTTTTCAGCCAGATATTTCTCTATGTATTCGTCCTGGATAGGCGAGCGGCGCGAGTTAATGAGCTCCACCTTTTCGGGTACCACGTCTACTGCCACCACCTCATGATGCTGGCTCAGCAGGGTAGCGATGCTCAGGCCTACATATCCTGTTCCGGCTACGGCGATTTTTATCTTTTTATTCTCCATTTCTTTCTGTTCTTTTAGGCTGTCTATACCTTAATATATATATTAGTTGCAAAGATAATGCAAACGAGGGCAATGAAAGCTTGCTTTCAAATTGCCGAGTGCAGTTTATCTTATGCAAAGATAGTATAAAAGGAGGAGACTACAAAATGAAAATGGGTTTTTTATTAAAAAATAACGCGAGAAAGGGGATGGAGAGGAAGGAGTGCTCAAAAAGGGAGAGGAAAAGGAGTGCTCAAAAAGGAGGAGGGAAAGGAGTACTCAAAAAGGGAGAGGAAAAGGGGGCAGAAAAAGGCCTCCAAAATTCGCGAATTCTAAAACGGATGGCCGGTTGGGCGGAAATTCGCAAATTTTGAAGGCTGGGGAAACTCTGTTTAAAAACTTCCGGACTATCCCCCGACGCTCTCATAATGTCAATAAATCGGAATAATCGGGAATAGTCTCTAAAAATACATATTTTTTACTTTCATAATCCATCTTGCAGATGTAATGCTCCAGCCCGTTGCTCACCACCAGAAAGTCGACATGGAGCAGAAGATTGTAAACCGAAATCTGGTCGAATACTTTCTGTGTGATGGGGATGTGAGGGGCTTTGTACTCGATAATCATGCGGGGCTGCAGCTCACGGGAGTAGAGTACACTGTCGGCGCGCAGCACCTTGTCGCCACATTTCAGCTGGATTTCGTTGGCGAGCAGAGAGGCAGGATACCCCTTGTGCTCGATGAGAAAATGAACGAAATGCTGGCGCACCCACTCTTCGGGAGTGAGCGTGATGAACTTCCGGCGCAGCACATCCAGTATCTGGGGATGCTGTTTTGAGCCCGAAACCTTGATGTCGAAAGAAGGCAAATTTAAGCGAATCATTTTTCTGTACCTTATTATATATATAGGGTTATATTTCTTTCTTTTCTGTTTTCAATATGGTTTCTTTTCTTCTTTTAACCATACCTCATTTTCAAAAACTACCTCTTTTATATAGGCAGTTCAATTTATTTTTTGTAACTTTGCAGTCGAAGTGCAGCTGAAAACTGTACCTCAGAAAACTGCGAACCTGGAGGCGGAGCAAATGCTTGTCCGCACCTCCGGAGTTTGCTGGGTGCAAAGTTACAAAAAATAATCCAATGGTAGAAAAGAAAAGTGCAATAAGTTACGAGTCAATCATGAAAGATTTGAAGGCTCGGAAGTATTCTCCCGTCTATGTTCTGATGGGCGAGGAACCTTTTTATATAGATAAGATCTGCGACTACATTTCAGAAAATGTGCTCCAGCCCGAGGAGCGTGACTTCAATCAGACGGTGGTTTTCGGAGCTGATGTTACGGGTGCGCAAGTGGCAGATTTGTGCAAGGGCTACCCGATGATGGCGGAGTATAGAGTGGTGGTTGTGAAAGAGGCTCAGAATTTGCGGAATTTGGAAGCGCTCGAGAAGTACCTCGAAAATCCGGTAAAAACAACCATCCTTGTTTTCTGTCATAAAAACGGCAAGCTCGACAGTCGTAAAAAGTTTTCTGCTCTAGCTGCCAAGGCGGGTGTGGTTTTTGAAAGCAAGAAGCTCTACGACCGAAATCTGCCGGGCTTCATCGAGACTTATCTCAAGACCCGTAAGGCAACCATTGAACCCAAGGCTACCCAGATGGTGGCAGATCATGTGGGAGCAGATTTGCACCGACTCACTTCCGAGCTCGACAAACTGCTCATTTCTCTTCCTGAGAACGACCGGCGGGTTACTCCGGAGATTGTGGAGCGAGAAATAGGGGTGAGCAAAGACTTCAATGCCTTTGAGCTGAGAAGTGCCATCATCAGCCGCGATGTGTTCAAGGCAAATCAGATAATAAATTATTTTGACAGCAATCCGAAGAGTGGTTCTCTCTTCACGATTCTCCCGATGCTCTTTGCTTATTTCCAAAACCTGATGATTGCTTATTATGCACCCAACAGGCAGAACGAAAATGAGCTCGCAAAATTCCTGGATTTGCGCGGAGCTTGGGCGGCGCGCGAATATATTACAGGAATGAGGAACTATACGGGCGTGAAAGTGATGGCGATTATTGAGAAGTTTAAGGAGGTGGATGCGAAGATAAAGGGACTGGATAATCCATCCACTCCGGTGGGTGAACTGATGAAAGAACTCATCTTTTTTATCCTTCACTGATGCTGAAGAGCGAAGTGGGGGAGAGTAGGCGAGTTCCTGCTGAGAGTTTTCTCTCGGCAGGAGCTCGTTTCCGTTTTCGGCCTTCTTTGCCGCCTGTTTCCAGAAAGCAGCCAACTAGCGTTTAGCATTATAAATTTGCCCCAAATAGGAGATTTTCAGCTCTTTTTGGAGCGTTTACCTGGGCTCATTTTGGGCGATTTTTGGGCAAAAATGGGGGATTTAAGCGATTTTTCGAGCTAGATGCCCATTTTTCGGTTTTGCCTGAAAATAGACTTAACTTTATTGGTTATCAGTAACTTACATAAATTAACCCTCTTCATTACTCTCGAATTTGCCCGTTTCCTTGCCGATGGGCTGGAATACGCTAGAAATGGAAAAATTTGCCATTTCCTGTTGTCTGAAATCGGTCGTTTGCATTTATTAAGGTTTATGTTTCCTAAGTTTATGTTTTTAAATTCATAAATCAAAACGGGTGATTTTGATTTATAAACATAAACGCAAGAAAACTAAATACACGAATTTACATTTTATATTTATAAAAATAAAGATAAAACAGGGTATTTATAGTTATGAATGAATAAATATTCATGCTATATTTTGAATTTATAAGTAGTGGAAACTCAGTTAGTTATGTGATTTAGTTGTTTTGTAAACCATAGATTTTTACATAGGTATGGTGTAAACATTGCATAAATCGCTCTATATGCCTTTATTTAGGTGGTTTATGGTATGAATAACCAGTGATTTAGCCTAAATCTATAAAGAAAAGGTTCGTCATATATTTTGATTGATAGGTTTACATTTATAAAACTAAACCTAAAAACCGGATGGTGGAGTGAGTAGAATTTAAATTTATAAATAGAAACCTAAAGTTTAAAAATCTAAATTTATTCAGAAATGTTTGGTTATTCTAAATTTTTGCTTTATCTTTGTAAAATCAACCCGAAAAGGGCCCAAAAGTGGCTTGTTCGGAAATAAAACATCGTATCAGTAGAAAAATAAACGCTAAAAATTTTAGAGCATGAAAGATAGAATCAGACAGCTGATGGAGGACCAGCACCTCACTCAGCAAAACTTCGCTCAGATGATCGGAATCTCGACCGCTACGCTGAGCAATATTTTCAACGGGAAGACCAATCCTTCGCTTAGCATTGTGGATGGCATCCATAAGAGTTTTCCTCAGGTAAACGTTTATTGGGTACTCTACGGTACTCCTCCTATGTATCAGAACCAGGCTTCCCTGGGTGGCAGCGAAGAGGGTGCTGCAGACATGTATCAGGGCGTTACGGATGGAGCAGCCGGTGGTGCTGAGGGGATGAAGCAGGGCAGTCAGCCTTCTGGAGCCGCCTCTGCCGAGCCTATGCTCGATTTTGGAGCCGAAGGAGCCACAGCCTCCCCTACTTCTCCCTCGCTCTTTGACCAGCCTCAAATGCAGGGTGTAAATCGTACACCTAAAAATATCGCCCAAGCGGCGGTAAAATATGTAGACAAACCGCAAAGAAAGATTACCGAAATCCGTATTTTCTACGATGATCAGACCTGGGAAACCTTCGTTCCTAAGAAATAAAGTAGGGATTGGAGAACCCTAAAACAAACACATAGGAGCGGCGATAAAGAAAAAATATCTCTTTTCTTTTCGTAAATTCGGATTTTTGATGTACCTTTGCATCGTAGAAACGTAGGTGGGCGTAACTGGAAGCTACGGGTACCTATTATAATATACGTACATTATATAATAAGCATATTAAAAATTAGCAATAAGATGAAAAAATATGTTCTCGACCTCAAGGTGGTTTCTGTAGAGGCGCTTAGCGATAAGCACGTTTTGATTAAGCTTACCGATGAGAAACCTTTGCCTGAAATCTTGCCTGGCCAATTCGTTGAAGTAAGAGTAGACCATTCGCCTACTACCATGCTTCGCCGTCCTATCTCAATCAATTTCGTGGATCGTGAAAATAATCAGCTCTGGTTGCTCGTAGCAATGGTGGGCGATGGTACCCGTCAGCTCGGACAGCTCAAGGAGGGCGATGTGCTCAACTGTATGCTGCCTCTCGGCAACGGCTTCACCATGCCTACCGGGAAGAGCCAGAAATATCTGCTCGTAGGTGGTGGCGTAGGTGTGGCTCCGCTCCTCTATTTCGGAAAACTCATCAAGGATTTCGGGGCTGAAGTTACCTTCCTGCTGGGTGCACGCAAGGCTACAGATCTGCTCGAACTGGATGAGTTTGCCAAGATCGGAAAGGTATGCATCACTACCGAGGATGGCTCGGCTGGCGAGGTAGGTTTCGTTACCAACCACTCTGTTCTGGAGAACGAGAAGTTTGATATGATTTCTACCTGCGGACCTAAGCCGATGATGGTGAGCGTGGCTCGCTTTGCCAAGAAGGCTGGCGTGGAGTGTGAGGTTTCTCTTGAGAACAAGATGGCGTGCGGCGTTGGTGCCTGCCTCTGCTGCGTAGAGAAAACTACCGAGGGTAACCAGTGCGTCTGCAAGGATGGACCTGTCATCAACATCAAGAAACTTACTTGGGAAATTTAAGTGAAGAGTGGAAAGTGAAGAACGAAGAGTGAAGAATTCGTTGGAAACGAAGAACGAAGAGTGAAGAACGAAGAGTGAAGAACGAAGAATTCTTTTGTCTTTGTTTGTAAAAACATTTTTAAGTAAAAACAGAAGATTATGGCTGATTTAAGTGTAAAGATAAAGGATTTGGAGTTGAAGAACCCTGTGATGACTGCATCGGGTACTTTCGGCTACGGATTGGAATTTGCCGATTTCGTTCCTCTGGAGGAGATTGGCGGTATTATCGTGAAGGGCACTACCCTGGAACCGCGCGAGGGAAACGACTATCCGCGTATGGCTGAAACGCCTCAGGGCATGCTCAACTGCGTAGGTTTGCAGAACAAGGGTGTGGAGTATTTCTGCTCTCATATTTATCCTCAGATCAAGGACATTGATACCAATATGATTGTCAACGTGAGCGGACATTCGCCTGAGAGTTATGCTGAGTGTGCGGCGCGCATCAACGAGCTGGATAAGATTCCGGCTATAGAGCTGAACATCTCCTGTCCTAACGTGAAGGATGGCGGCATGGCCTTCGGTGTAACCTGTGAGGGTGCAGCCAGCGTGGTGAAGGCGGTGAGAAAGGTTTATAAGAAGACCCTCATCGTGAAGCTTTCGCCTAATGTTACCAGCATTGCCGACATCGCCCGTGCCGTGGAGGCTGAGGGTGCCGATTCTGTTTCGCTCATCAACACGCTGATGGGTATGGCGGTGGACATTGAGAAGCGCCAGCCTCTCTTGAGCATCCGTACGGGTGGTTTGAGCGGTCCTTGCGTGAAGCCTGTTGCCCTGCGCATGGTTTGGGATGTGGCTCATGCCGTAAACATTCCGGTTGTTGGTCTGGGCGGCATTTCTTCTGCCAAGGATGCCATTGAGTTCCTGATGTGCGGTGCTACGGCCATTGAGATTGGTACAGCCAACTTCATTGATCCTGCGGTTACGAAGAAGGTGAAGGATGGAATCAACGAGTGGCTTGATGCTCACGGATGCAAGAGTGTGACTGAGATTATCGGGGCCATCAAGTAAATTACACCTTTATTATAATAAGGAATGGCTCATACCTTGACACCCTGTTTTAGGGTGTCAAGTGGGTTAACTTATTGATATACAACAGAATAACTTTTCGTAAAAATATAAGGTTATGGATTTGAATCAGATAAACCCTGTTCTGTTGCTTGCTACGCTGACGCAGCAGATTGTAGAGCAGGAGAAAGAATTGGCAGAACAGAAGGATTCTGCGGAACACTCGTCTGTAAAAGCCTCTCTGAGCGCGAATCTCCTGAAGCGCGGCAATCTGCTGATGCAGATGGGCGACAAGGATGGTGCCGGAAAGGACATGAAGCGCTACCTGGAGCTGAACCCCGAGAAAGTAGGGGAGCTGACAGGAGAATTCAAGGCTGAAGGCAGAGAACATTGCAGATAAAGGAAGGGGCTTGCCTCACGGATTCCGGCGTTTGCGTCTCTCTCTCTAGCGCCTAGCTTTTGAGTACCTTTTTCTGCATTTTTCCGTATTCTGATGATAAAAATCGGGCTAAAATATGTTTTTTAGCATAAAATATAAGGAAAATGAAGAAAAATATATCAAATTGTTTGGCAATATCAAAGAAAAATGTTACTTTTGCAGTCGAGTTGAGATTTTTGCAAGTCGAGACTCGAAATCTGAGCTCTCCCTGCTCCTTATATAATAAAGGAGAAACGGGCTCGGAAAGAACAAAAGTGAGTAACATATAAAATGTAAAGACAATGAAGAAGTTTAACGCATTCTTTTTTAGCTATTACTTTTACTTTGCAAATAATTGTAAAGCGGGAAGTTGCGTGTAAATTTCAACTTAGGATATTAGATTCTTGAAATCATCGAAACGGTCCCGCTCTTATTGAGTAGGACCGTTTTTCGTAACATTAGACAAGATAAAAGAAACATGAAGAGAATAGCAATTCAAGGAGAGCTGGGATCTTTCCACGACATTACCGCCCACCAGTATTTCGAGGGCGAACAGATTGAAATCATCTGTTGTGCTACCTTTGAAGAGGTGTTCGAAAATATCAAGCGCGACCCTACTGTAGTAGGCATCTGCGCTATAGAAAACACCATCGCGGGCAGCCTGCTCCACAATTACGAACTGCTCCGGCAGAGCGGAACCACCGTGGTAGGCGAACACAAGCTCCATATAGAGCACAGCATCTGCTGTCTGCCAGAAGACGACTGGAGCACCCTGCAGGAGGTCCACTCCCATCCGGTAGCCCTCATGCAGTGCGGCAAGTTCCTTGCCAACCATCCCGACCTCAAGGCGGTGGAGGCAGAAGATACCGCAGGCTCGGCAGCCTACATCGCCCAGCACAAGGTGAGGGGATGGGCAGCCATCTGCTCTTCTTACGCCGCCCACATGTACGGCATGAAGGTGCTGCAGGAAAACATCCACGACAATCCGCACAACTACACCCGGTTTCTCGTGGTCTGCAATCCCCAGAAGGCAGCCCTGCTCCGTCCCATCGAAAAGGCCAACAAGGCGAGCATCGTTTTCAGTCTGGCTCACGATAAGGGGTCGCTCTCCAAGGTGCTCACCATCCTGAGTTTCTACGACATCAATCTCACCAAGATCCAGTCGCTGCCAAACATCGGACATGAGTGGGAATACCTCTTCTACGTAGACCTCACCTTCGACAACCTGACCCGATACCGCCAGAGCATCGACGCCATTACGCCGCTCGTGAAGAAAATAAAGGTGTTGGGAGAATATGAGGAGAAGGAATAGTTGATAGTTAACAGTTAATAGTTAAAAATAAGAATTATGATACAACCAGCCAATAGAGTAACGGAAATACAGGAATACTACTTCAGCCGAAAGCTGAAGGAAGTGGCTAAGCTTAATGCCGAGGGCAAGGACATCATCAGTCTGGCCATCGGAAGTCCAGACATGCCGCCTTCTAAGCAGACCATTGACAAGCTCTGCGAGGTAGCCAACAATCCAAACGCACACGGATATCAGCCTACGGTGGGCATACCAGAGTTGCGCAAAGCAATGGCTGGTTTCTATAAGCGCTGGTATGATGTAGACCTCGACTGGGCTACAGAAATCCAGCCCCTCATAGGTAGCAAGGAAGGCATTCTGCACGTAACGCTCGCCTTCTGCAACCCTGGCGATGAGGTGCTTATCCCGAATCCGGGATACCCTACCTATACCGCCATCAACAAGATTCTGGGTACCAAGATTACCTACTACGATCTGAGAGAGGATAACGGATGGCAGCCCGATTTCGACGCCCTGGAGAAGATGGACCTGAGCCACGTAAAACTGATGTGGACCAACTATCCTAACATGCCGACAGGCGGTGTGGCAAAGCGCGAAACCTACGAAAAGCTGGTGGCATTCGCCCAGAAGCACAACATCGTGGTGGTGAACGATAACCCATATTCGCTCATCCTCAACGAGCACCCTATGAGCATCATGCAGGTGCCGGGAGCTAAGGACTGCTGCATCGAGTTCAATTCCCTGAGCAAGAGCCACAACATGCCAGGCTGGCGTGTGGCGATGATTTCGAGCAACAAGACCTTCATCTCATGGATTCTGAAGGTGAAGAGCAACATCGACAACGGAAGTTTCCGAGGCATACAGCTGGCAGCTGCCGAGGCGATGTTGAACAACACGGATGAATGGCACCGCGAGAACAACATCCAGAACTACCGCCGCCGTCGCGACATTGCTGAGGAGATCATGAAGGTGCTCGACTGCCAGTTTGACCCTAACCAGGTAGGTATGTTCCTCTGGGGCAAGATACCTGAGAAATATGCCGATGTAGAAGACCTGACAGAGAAGGTGCTGCATGAGGCACGCGTCTTTATCACCCCTGGCTTCATCTTCGGAACCAACGGCAAGCGTTACATCCGTATCAGCCTCTGTGCCAAGGATGAGAAGATGAAAGAGGCCCTGGAAAGAATCAAGAAGGTTTTTGAAAGGTAAAAGGCCTTTGAAAGGTAAAAAGGTAGAAGGGTAAAAAGAGCCTTAACCCCTTTGAAAGGTAAAAAGAGCCTTTCACCTTTCCGCCCCCGTTCCCAGCGATTCCATCGCTGGTCCCCCTGGGCTTTAATCTTAAAGATAAAAAAGAAAAAAGTAAAAAAATAAAAATATACGACTATGGAATTAGAATTAGAACCATTGAATTTTCCTAGTGATCAGGAACGCCCTTGCGTCATTGCCGGCCCTTGCTCGGCAGAGACAGAAGAGCAGGTTATGACTACCGCTAAGCAGTTGGCTGCCAAAGGTTGCC
>ERZ780212.2698-NODE-2698-length-10631-cov-2.760117_pt1 | contig 10631 bp, 8 predicted proteins | sample MGYA00511364_ERZ780212 | MGnify/ENA primary metagenome ERZ780212 (study PRJEB29588, sample SAMEA2147991) | human gut metagenome | biome: human gut; feature: human-associated habitat; material: faeces | place: Denmark | collected 2008/2010 ...
ACCGGACGTTATCCGGCATCCTGCCCTGTGAAGCCCGGACTTTCCTCACCTGCAAAAATGCAGCCGCGATCACTTATCCAACTCATATAATCTTATAACAAATCACCGGCAAAAAGTAAAGTGAAAATAATCAAAAAACAACGAATGTAGTTTTTAAAACTACTTAACACAGTTAAGAATGCTTGATGTGGATTGCGATTCATGATATAATCTATAGCAAAGACGAGCAGACTAATATATGACTTCAGGCATATGGCGCACACAGCGCTGGAAAGGACTAACAATGGAAGATGTATATTTAACTAATAGAGATTATGTGAAGATAAAGAATCTGAATCTGGTGAGCTACGGTGGCAATCAGAACTGGTCAAAGTCAAAGAAGATGCAGAAGGTCGGATGTGGTGTTATAGCCATGGCAGACCTCACGATGTATCTTGCTGAGCAGAATCCGAATATGATGACCGATGCCATCCGAAAGATCAACAAGCCAAAAGGCTTATACAACAAGCATGACTATCTTGAGTATGTGAGATTTTTCTATGTGCACTACGTGATACTTCTCATGCACAAGGGTATGCTGGGAATAGCACTCAAGCATACGATGAACAGATATTTCATGCTGAACGACATAGGGCTCAAGGCAAAGTGGAAGATGATGCAGTCCGATGAATCGATGCTGAGAGATATAAGACATCTCATAAGAAAGAATAAGCCGGTCATACTGGCCATAGGACCTAACAGATACAATCCATTTGGCAAGAAGGGTATCAGCCTTTATGTGGACAAGGACGGTGAGCTGAAGAGCTCCATCAGGGAGAATGTCCACTCACATTATGTGACTGTTACAGGAGTGTGCACCATAAAAGGAAGAGAATATCTTGTTGTATCTTCATGGGGAAAGAAGTATTATATAGACTATAAGGAATACAGGAATTACGTGAATAACGTCGGTGACAAGTTCACGAGCGGGATATTATATATCCAGGGATTATTATAAGATTTTACACCAGGAGGACATTGTATGAACGCAGTAGAATGTATCAAGACCAGAAGAAGTGTGAGAAAGTTTACAGATGAGATGGTGAGTGTTGACACAGTCAGAGAGATTGTTGAGCTGGCGTCATATGCGCCATCATGGAAGAATACACAGGTTATCAGATATACACTTGTGGAGGATCCGGAGATCATCGCTAAGATAGCTGCAGAGGGCGTTATGGATTTCCCTCTCAACCAGAAGACAGTCAGCAGAGCGAAGCAGCTCATGATAGTCACCAAGAAGGACGGAATATGTGGCTATGAGAAGTCAGGAGAGTTCAGCACAAGCAAGGGCAGCGAGTGGGAGATGTTCGATGCCGGTATAGCAACTCAGACATTCTGTCTTGCCGCTCATGATAAGGGCGTTGGAACAGTCATACTCGGAATATTTGACGATGCAAAGGTAGGAGAGATAGTTGGTATTCCTGATGGACAGACCGTTGCCGCAGTTGTGGCTATGGGTTATCCTGCATTTGCACCGGAGATGCCGCCTAGAAAGTCAGTGGACGACCTTCTCACAGTGAAGTAGATCACAGAACGGTACAATTACATATAAAAAGAAATTGATGTAAGCTGCACTTTAGTATACACTAAGTGCAGCTTTTTTTAATAAGGAGGCAACATGACAGACAGGATTTCTTCAAAGGCTGATGTTCTTAAGAGCCTGTATGGAAAATTGAAGTATTCGAGAGTGGAAAAGCTGAAGATAGTAACCGGAGCTGAGCTTGATGCCGATTCATATGGACTTGCGGCGGAGATAGCAGAAGAATTTGCCGGAGGGTATATCGTGGTCAGAAGCTCGTCCTCAAATGAAGACGGACTCAACACTTCGAATGCCGGTCACTATGAGAGTATTCTGGGAGTGGACCCTTCAGACGGAGAGGCGGTAGTAAGGGCAGTCAGGGAAGTGCTGGATTCATATAAATGTGATCTGGACGATGTGTCCGGCGAACAGGTTCTCATACAGAGACAGATCACGAATATCAGCTACAGCGGCGTTATATTTTCAAGGGAGATCAAGAAGGACAGACCATATTATACGATAACCTACGATGATTCATCCACAGACGCGGTTACAAGCGGAAGGGGAGGAAAGACGGTATACATAATCAGGAATGTGGACTGTGATGAGCTGCCGGCGAACTGGGCTGCGCTCATCAGATCCATGCGTGAGCTGGAGGAGATGCACCCTGAATATCCACTGGATGTGGAGTTCGCAATAGATGAGGACAATACAGTCACGATATTTCAGATGAGACCTCTTGCAGCCAGCATCAATGGTGTTCACTCCGATGTCGATGACGAAGAGGTGTTCAGGACTGTTTTGGAGGCTGAGGATACATACAGGGAGATCAGCAGCCTGGTTGGGGACAGGAACACCATATTGTCGGATATGGCATTCTGGAATCCTGCGGAGATCATAGGTGAAAATCCCCATCCGCTTGACTATTCCCTGTACAGGGAGATCATCACGTCTGCGGCATGGAATCAGGGACTCAGCTACATTGGTTACAGAGAGGTGGATGGAGACCTCATGTATAAGCTTGGCAACAAGCCGTACATATCTCTTAAGAAGTCGTTCCTGGGGCTGATGCCGGATGAACTGGATGACAGGCTGGAGGCGAAGCTTCTGAAGTATTACGATAAGAAGTTTATAGATGATCCGACCGCCCATGACAAGATAGAATTTGAGATAGCATTTTCCGAATATGACTTCTCGACGGAGGACAAGCTGGGGACACTGACGGAAGCCGGGTTCACCAGGGAGGAGATTGAGGACCTCTCGGATTCGCTGTTCAATCTGACAAACAATGCGATATGCAATTTCAATAGAAACAGGATGAAGGATCTCAGGGCTCTTAACGGCCTTCGTGTCCACCGTGAGAATACGAGAAGCAACTGGCTTATGGCGCACAATGATGTGGTAACGCTGATACAGTATTTTGTACAGCTCATAGAGAGCATAAAGCATTACGGAACCCCGAAATTTGCGCGACAGGCGAGACTGGCATTCATATCGAAGGCGATTAGCAGATCCCTTGTGTACAGAGGATATTTTACGGACAAAGAGATAGACGATTTTATGATGTCGATATATACTGTTGCGTCGGAGTACGATTCTGACTTTCAGGATCTGGTGGACGGCAGGATAACAAGAGTTACATTTGATGAAAAATATGGACATCTGCGTTCAGGCACATACGACATAACCTGCGAGACATACGCCCAGCGCGAGTTCGACCTGTCAAAGGGAAGCGCTGCTGCGAGAAAGCAGAGGCAGACCATAGAGGAGCTTAAGCATAATCCTCTGGATTCGGTTAAGCTCATGGAGGCACTTGAGGATATAGGCTTTTATGTGGACCTCAGGGAATTTCTGGATTTCCTCAAGAATTCCATGGAGGAGAGGGAATTCTTCAAGTTCGAGTTCACCAAGACATTAAGCCTTGCCATAGACATACTTATAGATATAGGCGATAAACTTGGCATAAGCAAGGAAGACATGGCATATCTTGAGGTGCCGGATATTCAGCTTATGGTGAACAGACCTGCGGAATTCACAGGCGATATATGGAGAAAGATCATAGATCAGAACAAAAAGAAATTCCAGAGGGCGTCCATGCTTATACTGCCGGATGTCATATATGATCCGTTGCAGTTAAAATGCATAGAGATATGGGAGGCCAGACCTAACTTCATAACATCTGAATGCGTCACGGGTGACATTCTCCTGCTTGAAAATTATGAGAATGAGGATCACGAGGATGTGGCTGACGTTCAGGATAAGATAGTAGTTCTCCCGAAGGCGGATCCGGGATACGACTGGATATTTGCAAAGGGGATAAAAGGATTTATAACGAAATACGGCGGAGTTGCATCCCACATGGCGATAAGGTGTGCGGAGTTCAACATCCCGGCGGCAATAGGCTGCGGAGACTGCATATACAGTTTCGTGGAAAAACAGCAGACGGTGACGCTCGACTGTGCACACGGTAAGATAACAAAGGGGGTATAGGTTTTATGTTACATGCACTTATAACACAGCGGGAAGGACACAATATGTATGGAAAATATACGGACGTTCTCGAGGCTGCTTATGTGGAGTTCTATGAGAGCCTTGGAATAAGACTCAGACCGGTATCCAACTTTACAAAAAACTTTGATGAGATAGTGGATGAACAGTTTGATCTCCTGATAGTGACAGGGGGCGGAACGCTCCATCCGAGACATTATGTGGAGCCGCACAATGCAGAGCTGCAGCCGCACCGTGATGCGCTAGAGGAGCAGCTCATAATGTACTGCGTCCAGAATGAGATCCCAGTGATAGGCGTGTGCAGGGGAATGCAGCACATAAATGCGCTGTTTGGCGGTAAGATAAGTTATTCCGCGCGCTTTAAGGTGCCAAGACCCAGAGGCACAGACCACATGGCAAGGATAGTCAAGACGGACAGATATATCAAGGTAAACAACTTCCACAGCGACTGTGTCTATCTGGAAAATCTGTCGACGATGTTCTATCCGATAGTGGTCGATGAGGAGAATGAATCTGTCGAGGCATTTGTATCACCGACGATGAGCATACTTGCCTTCCAGTGGCATCCTGAGCGTATATTTGAGAGCGAGGAAGGACGGCTTTTTACAAGACATCTTATACAGGATTTCCTTGGGCTTCCGAGAGATGATGTGAAACCGGCGATAGATTAACGTTGAAATGCCATATGAAAGATGCTAAAATAAACTAGCGTATACTTATGAGATAGAAAAGTTGCGATGGAGGCACTATTATGGAGAACGGAAAAGCTAAACAGCTTTTAGATAGAATACAGGATATAGTTGGAGATGGACAGAACGTTCCATTTGCAGCAGGTAAGGTACTGGTCAACAAGGAAGAGGTTCTTGAGATCGTTGAGGAGCTCAAGACTACTATAGATCTGGAACTCAAGGCATATCATGAGATCACAGACAAGAGAAGCAAGATCATCAAGGAGGCAGAGCAGGAGGCCGATGAGATCATCGCAGAGGCCGAGGAGACCGCATCCAGGATCAGGCTTACAAAGCCAAGCCCGCTCTTTGTGGACCGCAATGTCAAGAGCCTTGGCAAGCAGGACAGGCAGGCGCTCAGAACGGCCAACGAGATATATGCGGCATCTATCATTTATACAAATGAGATGCTGATGGAGATCAACGAGACCGTGAACCAGGCATATAATATGATAAGCATGGAGAGCGACAGAGTCCTTGATTCTCTGAGAAAGAAATCTGAGATCATTGAGAACAACAAGAAAGAGCTCATGGAAGGTCTCATGGATATGAAGAAGCAGGAGCGCTATGCCGATATACTGGAGATCAGCCAGCTTCTGGCGAATGAGCTGTATTATGAGAAGAACAAAGCCAAGGATGAGGAGCACAAGGATAAGAACGGTGAGCCGGAGATGGTTCAGTGGGAGTTCGATTTTGAAGATAAGAAGGAGCCTGAACCGATCCGAGTGAAGGCATCCAGGGAACCGGTCAAGAGTGTCCAGAGGGAGACTGACGATGCGGATTCTTCGATACATGTCATAAAAGACAGTGATCATGACGATAAGATGAGACGCTTTGGAGACAGAACACCGGTGAGACTTGAGGAGTCGATAACGGATGCGAGTGCCAAGGGAAGCGACTCAGACAAGAACGGCAGACCTGATTTCAGAATAGGCGGACGTATATCCGATGCCTATGATGACGTGGATGACGGAGTCGTATAAAAGTTTCGTGCAACATGCAGGGGACGCGCTAGTTTTGAATATTAAAGCCTGATAAGTTGGCGGCTGATACTTTACAGGGGGTAACGTGTCGAATAGCACATTATATGATGCAGCAACACAGCATGCATGGTATTGCGCCGGAGCATGGGAGATCATATAATGGTGGTGTCGTCGACAGGAGGCAACATTTAATATTATATACAAATAAATCAACCTAAAACGCGGAGGTAAAAAGTTATGGGAATTTTAAAGAGATTTAAGGACATTATGTCATCAAACATCAATGCACTTCTTGACAAGGCAGAGGATCCTGAGAAGATGATAGATCAGTACCTCAGAGACCTTCAGGAGGATCTCAGAAAGGTTAAGTCAGAGACTGCAACTGTTATGGCAGAGGAGCAGAGATGCAAGAGACAGCTTGATGAGTGTGACGCAGAGATCGCAAAGATGCAGACATATGCAGAGAAGGCACTTGTAGCAGGTAACGAGGGCGATGCAATGAAGTTCCTCGAGAAGAAGAACCAGCTCACGCAGAAGCAGGTAGCTCTTCAGCAGGCATATGATGCAGCAGCAGCTAACGCAGCCAAGATGAGACAGATGCATGACAAGCTCACAAAGGATGTCAGCGATCTCAATGCAAGAAAAGAGACTATCAAGGCAAAGGTTCAGGTTGCTAAGACTCAGGAGCGTATGAACAAGATGATGAGCGGTATCGGCGATTCATCAGCTTCACTTGATGCATTTTCAAGAATGGAAGCAAAGGCAGACGCTATGCTTGACAAGGCAAATGCAATGAGCGAGCTCAATTCATCAAGCGCAGATTCAATAGATGATCTTGCAAGCAAGTATGATGCAGCTCCAAATGCAGACGTTCAGGATGAGCTTGCAGCACTTAAGGCAAAGATGGGATTATAATATTCCAAACATATTGCAGAACAGAGAGGAGTGCACTACATGGGTTTATTTTCAAATCAGTTTGCTAATGTTGTAGAATGGGAAGAGTACAGAGATGACGTCATCTTCTGGAAGTGGACAAATAGAGAGATCAAGAAGGATTCAAAGCTTATAATCAAACCGGGACAGGATGCTATATTCCTTTATAACGGAGCGGTTGAAGGTATATTTACCGAGTCTGGAAACTACACTATTGATTCACAGATCATACCATTCCTTTCAACATTGAAGGGATTTAAGTTCGGATTCAATTCAGGACTTCGCGCAGAGGTTCTGTTTGTGAATACAAAAGAGTTTACATGTAACTGGGGAACCAGTTCACCGATCAGACTTCAGGCACCGGGACTTCCGGGCGGACTTCCTGTGAGATCAAATGGTAAATTCTCATTCAAGATAGACGATTATAATGTTCTAATAGAGAAGGTTGCAGGTATAAAGCAGCAGTTCACAGTCGATGACATAAGAGATAGGATAAGGGGTATCCTGGACGGACTGCTGATGAAGTGGATCACAAAGGTTGGCGGAGACGTATTCAATCTTATGGCCAATTCCGTTGATATAGCTAAGGGTATCAAGGAAGATCTGGACATGGAACTCTTGGGAATCGGACTTACGATAACTGATTTCAGAATAAGCGAGTTTACATATCCTGAGAATATACAGAAGCGTGCTGATCAGGCTGCTGAGTATTCTATGATAGGGGATATGAACAGATTCCAGCAGGTGAATATGGTTGATTCCATGGCAAGGGGTGGCCGTACAGGAACAGCCGGAAGCAATGCAACGGATATGGCAAATGCCATGGTAGGAATGCAGATGGGAATGGCTATGGCAGGTCAGATGGCCGGAGCTATGAACCAGATGAACAATGCAGCAACACAGGCAGCAGGAACCGGAACAGCTCCAAAGTTCTGTCCTAACTGTGGACAGCCAACTAACGGTGCGAAGTTCTGTGGCAACTGTGGAACGAAGCTGATCTAAAGACAAATACATTATAATTGAATAATGATATTTTCAAATAAACGCTGTTATGATATACTAGGCAGATGGAATAAAACATATGTTTGGTATATATAACGGCGTTTTTTACGTCACAGGATACAGGAGGAATTATGGCAGGACTTAACGATATGCAGGAACAGGCCTGTGAGCATGTGGATGGGCCACTGCTCATACTTGCGGGAGCAGGAAGCGGAAAGACCAGGGTTATCACACACAGGGTAGCCTATCTCATGGAGCACGAAGGAGTTAATCCTCTGAACATACTGGCGATCACATTCACCAACAAGGCGGCCCGTGAGATGCGGGAGAGAGTTGATCTAATAGTTGGGGACGGAGCTGACAGGGTATGGGTCAGCACATTTCATTCGCTGTGTGTGAGGATACTCAGAAGATATGCTGATAAGATCGGCTATGGCAAGAACTTTGATATATATGATTCGGATGACCAGAAGAGTACGGTGAAGAGTATACTCAAGGATTTTCAGATAGACCCGAAGAGGTATCCCGAGAAGATGTTCATGGCGGAGATATCCAAGGCCAAGGAGAAGTATCTGTCACCTGATGAATTTGCAAAAAAGAATGCTGCAGACTATGCAGGAACAAAGGCTGCAGAGGTGTACACTGAGTATCAGAGTCGTCTTAAGAAGAACAATGCGATGGACTTTGACGATCTTATTTACAAGACGGTGGAGCTATTCGAGCACAATCCTGATGTCCTTGATACATATCAGAATAGATTCAGATATATCATGGTTGACGAGTATCAGGATACTAATCACATACAGTTCCTGCTGGTCAAGATGCTTGCGAGAAAATACAGGAACCTGTGTGTGGTGGGAGACGATGATCAGTCCATATACAAGTTCAGAGGAGCGAATATAACCAATATCCTGAACTTTGAGAAGGAATATGAGGATGCGAAGGTTATCAAGCTGGAACAGAACTATAGATCCTGTGGCAATATACTTGCCGCAGCAAATGCAGTCATACAGCACAATGCAGGCCGTAAGGATAAGGCTCTGTGGACGGATAAGGATGCCGGTGAGAAGATCTCGTTTGAGCAGTGCGATTCGGAATATGCAGAGGGAGATATGGTGGCGAGCCGTATCAAGACTCTTGTCAGACAGGGAGTGGACTACAGGGATATAGCTATCCTCTACAGGACGAATGCACAGTCCCGTGTGCTCGGAGAGAAGATGGTGTATGCGAACATACCATACAGAGTATATGGCGGCACAAACTTCTATGCCCGAAAGGAGATCAAGGATGTTCTGGCATATCTCAAGGTCATCAACAATTCCACTGACAACCTGTACTTCAGGAGAGTGGTAAATGTTCCGAAGAGAGGTATAGGCGAGGCGAGTCTCAGCAAGGTTGAGTCATTTGCGGATGCGTATGGATTGTCGATGATGGATGCTGCGGCGAGAGCTGACGAGATACCGGGAATGGCTGCCAAGACCTCGGCCAAGATCAGGCAGTTTGCGGAGCTTATCACATCATTCAGGGATATGCTGGCGGATGGTGAGAGCCTTGACTCGGTGTACGACAGGATCCTTGAGGATACGGGTTATGAGTCAGAGCTCATAGCAGAGCACACAGAGGAGGCCATGACTAGACTTGAGAATATCGATGAACTCCGCAACAAGGTGGTGGAATTCACAGAGGATAATGAGGAGGCAGGGCTCAGCGAGTTCCTGGAGGAGATAGCGCTTGTGTCTGACCTCGATGCCATGTCGGAGGATGACAATCAGGTCAAGCTGATGACTCTCCACAGTGCCAAGGGTCTGGAGTTCCCATACGTATTTATATGCGGAATGGAGGACAGAGTATTTCCTAGTGGAATTGCACTCAACTCAGATGATCCCGATGCTCTTGAGGAGGAGAGACGTCTGTGTTACGTGGGTATAACCAGAGCCATGAAAAAGCTGTACCTGAGTGCGGCGAAGGAACGAATGATGCATGGTAACAGGGTGTACAGCGATGTGTCCAGATTCATAAGAGAGATCCCGCCTATGCTGTTTGAGCATGAAGCTGATATGAAGAATATGGCAAAGCGAAGAGAGTCGGAGTCTGTCGACAGATATAACAGAGGTGAAGGACGCAGAGATGCGTATGGAAGTTCATATGGTGATACATATGCCGGCTATGGCGGTGGAAGAACCGCTGGAGCAGCCTCAGGCAGAAGCTATGGACAGAAGAATCCATACAGCAGCTATGCAAAACAGCAGTCATACGGGCAGCCGTCTTCCCAGCCTTCGTTCGGCAAAGCCTTTGTGGTAAACAGTGTTGGCAAGCCGGATTATGCTGTTGGAGACAGAGTCAGACATATTAAGTTTGGTCCGGGTACTGTGGAGGCTTTGGAGAAGGGCGATAAGGATTACGAGGTTACAGTGAATTTCGACAGATGCGGTGTCAGGAAGATGTTTGCTTCGTTTGCAAAGCTCAAAAAATGCGAGTAGTCAATTAAACCGCATGTTAGATTTATTTATAAAATACATATAGAAATAATCAAAACCGTATGCTATAATTTTGGTATGTGTTGGGAGATAATAACTGTATGTTTCTTCTCTCAAATCAATATAATATAATGAAACCCGTTACAGGGTTAAGAAAGGGTGGAATGTAACGATGAAGAGTAGTGACGTAATCTTAGTTAAAGGCGATGCAACAGAAGAGAAGGCAAAGAGCACATTATTTGTGATCTTGGTTATCATTGGTGCCGTTGCTGCTATTGCAGGTATTGCATATGCAGTATATTCATATCTTACACCAGACTTCCTTGATGATTTTGATGATGACTTCGACGATGATTTCGACGATGACTTCTTCGAGGATGAAAAGGCAGAAGAGAAGAAAAGCGAAAAGAAAGAAGAGAAGGCTGAGGAAAAGGCTGAATAA
>ERZ780212.2699-NODE-2699-length-10624-cov-2.811808_pt1 | contig 10624 bp, 7 predicted proteins | sample MGYA00511364_ERZ780212 | MGnify/ENA primary metagenome ERZ780212 (study PRJEB29588, sample SAMEA2147991) | human gut metagenome | biome: human gut; feature: human-associated habitat; material: faeces | place: Denmark | collected 2008/2010 ...
CCTGTTTTATGATTCATTTACAATATATCGCGTTTTTTACGAAAACAAATCGATGTTTGCGTTTTCTTTTTCAGAAAGATATTGCGCTTTACGCTCGGAAAGCTCTTTCTCAAATTCTTTATCACGGACCTGTCTGACGATCGCCGCATAGCCGGATTCGTCTACCTGAAAGACTTCGCCGCATTTGGGACATTTGATTTCCTGCATGCACCTGCTCCTTTATCATGATTGGATATTCTATTAGTTTACTCTGTCGAGCACTTTTTTTCAAGGCGAATCCCGATAGAAACCTCGGATCGTTCCAAATCCGGTATGAATCACTGCGGTCTCTTTGCAAAAAGAAAGAAAAAATAGTATACTGTCAAAAGGAAAATCAGGATGAGAAAACCATTCCGGCGTGCAGACGCCGGTAACTATGAAACGAGGAAACAGCATGACGTTACAACAGGTATTGAGCCAGGTGCGGCGAGCCGCCGACGATTATGAAATGATTCAGGACGGAGACAAAATCGCAGTCGGGATTTCCGGTGGAAAGGATTCCCTGACGCTTCTTTATGCGCTGAGCACGCTCAGACGCTTTTATCCGCATCCCTTTGAACTGCATGCGGTAACTGTCGACCTTGGCTTTGAAAACTTAAATTTGGGCAAAATAGAGGCACTCTGTAAAGAGCTGGATGTCCCATATACAATTGTGCCGACGCAGATCGCTTCGATCGTATTTGACCAACGGAAAGAAAAAAATCCCTGCGCACTGTGCGCAAAAATGCGGAAAGGCGCATTAAATGAAGCGATCCGTGGGGCAGGCTGCAACAAAATTGCTTATGCACACCACAAGGACGATGTCGTGGAGACGCTGATGCTGTCTTTGATTTATGAAGGGCGCTTCCATACGTTTGCCCCTGTCACTTTTCTGGATCGGATGAATCTGACGGTGATCCGTCCGCTCGTTTATATGAAGGAAGCGGATGTGATCGGATTTGTCCATAAGCTTGATGTTCCGGTTGTCAAAAGTCCCTGCCCTGCAGACGGACATACTCGCAGAGAATATGTCAAGCAGCTGCTGCGTCAGCTGAACCTGGAAAATCCGGGTGTGAAGGATCGGATGTTCACTGCGGTTCAGAGTGGTCTTGCGGAATGGAGGGTACATGAAAAACAGTAACAATTACCATGATGAAACTGCAAAGGAAAATATCCTCCAGCTGCGAAAGCTGCAGGAAGAGCTGCCGCGCTTCTGTCGCCAGTATTTCCGTGGAATCGAACAGACGACCGCGCCCCGCACGCGGCTTGCCTATGCGTATGACCTCGGTGTCTTTTTTGAGTTTCTGCACAAAAATAACAGCGTGCTTTCGAAGATGGATATCACGGAGTTTCCGCTGTCAGTTCTGGATCAGATCACAAAAGCGGATATCGAGGAATATCTGGAATATCTTTCGTATTATGTCAAAGACGACGGTACGGAATATACCAACGATGAACGCGGGAAACGCCGCAAGCTCGCTTCCCTGCGCTCGTTTTATAATTATTTTTTCCGGGACGAACAGATTAAAAGCAATCCTGCGTCCTTAGTGCCAATGCCGAAGCTCCATGACAAGGAAATCGTGCGTCTGGACCCAAACGAGGTCGCAATTCTGCTTGATCAGGTGGAGGACGGCACCAAAATGACCAAAAGTCAGATGAAGTTCCACGATAAGACGAAGGTGCGCGATCTTGCGCTTCTGACACTTTTGCTGGGAACCGGTATTCGTGTGTCGGAGTGTGTCGGTCTGGATATCAGCGACGTAGATTTTGATAATCTCGCAATCAAGGTGCGACGCAAGGGTGGATACGAGGACGTCGTCTATTTTGGGGAAGAGGTGGAGGAAGCGCTTCTCTCCTATCTGGATCAACGCAAACATATGATTCCGATGAGTGGCCACGAGGATGCATTATTTTTATCCCTGCAGAACCGGCGCATGGCGGTGCGCAGCGTGGAAAATCTGGTCAAAAAATACGCTTCTCTCGTCACAACGACAAAAAAGATCACGCCTCATAAGCTCCGTTCCACCTACGGCACGACGTTGTATCAGGAAACCGGGGATATTTACCTCGTTGCAGACGTTCTGGGACATAAGGATGTCAATACCACACGGAAGCATTACGCTGCGATGAAGGACGATCATAAACGGAAAGCTGCCAAAACAGTAAAATTACGGGAGTTATGATTTTTCGTTGACTTGTAACGCGTGCAATCTATTGTGTGGAATCGAAAACGGTCACTCTTCCAGTGTTGGACTGAGTGACCGTTTTTTCGTTCTCTTGTTACTTTTTCTGCCCGTGCTTGCGAAGGTTTTTATCGCTTCTCCATCGGCTTGGGCGATAAATCGGAGGTGGTTCGATACCCTCTGCAGGATTGTCTGCAGCGCCGGGGCAATTTAAATTGCCAGATAAATTGGCGTTTGCAGAATGTGCGGTATCCAGGTGTTCCGATCGGTTATCGACCGGTTCAGCGCCCGGCTTGCGGAAGGTCAGAATCGCCTTGAACAGATCGCCATCGAGAAGAATCTGCATTGTGCCGTGCTGCAGCTCAGTAAAGCTTCTTGCGATCGAGAGCCCCAGACCGCTTCCCTCTGTGGTCCTTGCCACATCGCCGCGGACGAAACGTTCGGTCAGCTCTTCTCCGGAGACGGTCAGCTCCATCTGGGAAATGTTTCGGATCGCAATCTGCGTTTCGGATGCGCTGTCGGTCACGGTAACATAGACGCGCGTGGATGGCATGGCATATTTGCTGATGTTGGTATAAAGGTTATCAAAAATACGAAACGTCTTTTGCGGGTCAAGCCGCAAAATTACTTTTTCTTCCGGCAGCTGAAATTTGAACGTCAGATTCTTTTCCTGCATGCGGTCTTCATATTCCAGATAGCACTGCCGAAGCAGGTTGCAGATATCGACATTGTCGTAATGCAGGGTAACGTTATTGGTAGTTGCCTTGCTGATTTCGAACAGATCTTCGATCAGTACCTTTAAGCGGAGCGCCTTTTTGTCCAGCGTATCGAGATATTCCTGCTGCTGTTTTTGGGTAAGCCCCGGCTCCTTTAACAGGTTGATATAGGTAATGATTGCAGTCAGCGGCGTCTTTAGATCATGAGATACGTTGGTGATCAGCTCGGACTTCATCCGTTGGCTCTTGACCTCTTCGTCTACCGCTTTCTTGAAATCAGTCTGAATTTGTAAAAGCTCTTTTTTATAGCTTTCGAAAACGCCGAAGTCTTCTGAAAAAGCGGTATCGAAATCCCCTCTTGCGATCGAGCTGGTCGCACGCAGGAGGTTCTGATATTTGGTTTGTATGTCATAGACGTATTTTTTGAGCAGGAAATAGATAATCAGGGAGTAAATCAACAGTGGAACAAAGCCCCATACCCAGAAAAACGTAATGACAAACAGGATGATAAAATTGACGATGACTAATTTGGAAATCATTTTCTTGGCGTCTGTGCCGATATCGAAGCTGACAAGCTCCTGATAGAACCGGTTCCAGGCATTCATAATCCTGCGCCAGTAGCGGATTATCAGGCTGTGCTCGCGAAACTCCTGTTTGCTGCGCAGGCAGCCTGCTGCAATCGTGCCGAGAAGAAAGGCGACGAAAAAGCAAAGGAAAAAAACAATCGCCAAAAACAGATACAGCGTCCCGGACAAATGCAGCGGCGAAAGAACATGCTTTGTCAGGTTTGGGAACAGCTGTCCTTGCTGAACGCCGCAGATCAGATGAGTCAGGAAATAGGGTCCCTGAAAAAACAGACAGAGAAGCACTGCTGCTATCTCGATCGGAAGCTGGCAGATGGAAAAGCTGCGGATACAGTAACCTCTTTTTTCAAACAAGAGAACCATAAAACCACCGAACAGGAATGCTGCAGCAAAAAAACCGATCAGCACGTGGGGAACCCCGGCGGCACAATAGCTCTGATACTGGAGGCTATCGTAATTGGTATCGCTCATGAACAGATCCCGGGAAGAAAGAATCTTCTGATACTGCTGTTGGGTGATGGCATAAATGATCCGCATATTCGAAGGACCGGAAAGCGAAACACGGTAACGGTAAGTCTGGCCAGAGTCTGAATCGAAATCTAACAAAAGGCTGTCGGAGTCATCAGAAAACTGCTGAAAATACTGTTCTCTTCCGGCAGTTTCCAGCTTTTTTAAAAAACTGTCGGACTCGTCGCCAAAATAAGCGCGGCAGCTGCTGACATGTCCGGCGGCATCATATTCGATAACTGCATAATAAATATAGGACGGATGCTCTGTCGAGGTTTGTCCGTTTAAAAGCGCAGTCAGTTCAGAAACACTGCTGTTTCCGATTTGCGTACCGGAAGCAGTATCCTGTGCACAGTAATCGACATATTGCGTCAGTTTCTCTGCACCCGCCTTCATTTCATCAATCTGTGACAGAAATACATTATACAGGGCTTCTTCCAGATCACCGTCAGAAACGGGGGTGTCAGACGAAGCGTCGGAAGAGATTCTGTCAGCGATCTGATAAGTTGCTGAAGAGGCAGAAAATGCAGGATCACCTGATTCACGGTTCCCCAGATAGTCGATCGTCAGATACAGATCGGAATAAGACCAGTTTTTCTGATCGGTCTTTTCTTTCAGGTATTTATATTGAATATAGTTGCTCTGATAAAGCTGTTCGATAAAGGACATTTCCGTCAGCGGAGTGGAAAATTCGCTGGCAGCGCGCGTTTGAAAGAACGGCAGAAACGCCATCAGACAGAGTGTCAAAGACAGGAGGATGACAAGCATCACTGTAACGCTTTTTGCCTTTGGACTACTGTTTTTCCATTTTGTAACCAACACCCCACACCACCTTTAAATATTTCGGATTCTTCGGATCGATTTCTATTTTTTCTCGGATTTTACGGACATGAACCATAATCGTGTCAGTATTGACCGCTTTTTCATTCCAGATGCGTTCGTAAATTTCGTCTGCGGAAAAAACACGTCCGGGATTGCGCATCAAAAGCAGCAGGATTTTAAACTCAATGGGCGTCAGGCGTACCGGCGCGCCATCGACAAAGACTTCTACAGTCTCTTCGTTTAATTCGATTCCTCCCAGCACATGATAAGTATCCTTGACCGGTTCAGCCGATGCGATCGCTTCCCGGTAACGGTTATAGCGTCGCAGGTGGGAATTGACACGCGCCAAAAGCTCCAGAGGCGTAAACGGCTTCGTGATGTAGTCGTCAGCGCCCATATTTAAGCCCATGATCTTGTCGACTTCCTCTGATTTGGCGGAAAGCATAATTACCGGGAAATCATAGCCCTTTTCCCGCACCTTCATCATCATCGTAATGCCGTCCATGCGCGGCATCATGATATCTACGATTGCAAGATCAATTTCTTCTTTTTCAATGACCGCCAGGCCCTCGATTCCATCGCCTGCCTGAGATACGTCATATCCCTGGTTTTTTAAATAAATCTCGATTCCGGAACGGATATCGGCGTCATCTTCTACGATCAGAATATGATTCTTATCCATTGCAGCTTTAAACTCCCCTCTTTTGTATGGCGCCTGATAGTAAAAATAGTGTTCAGATCGCCTGCCTGACATATGTCCTATCAGTATAGCATCCGCGTCCCGGGAAAGCAAACCTTCGGACAAACTTTACGATACGCAAAAGAGCTTAGAAAAAAGCGGCATAAAAACGAAAGAAAATCTAAAGTTTTGAAAATATGTGCCCTAATAGCAGGTATCAGCAGAATGATTTCCGAAAAATGTGACGGAACCGTTCAGTGAAAATCCGTGCTGTAGTATGGAATGATCAGATAATCTCCGGCGTGGATATCGTCTGCATCCTGTAAGTGATTCATTTCGCAGACCTCGTCGATATAATCCTGGACAGATGTATAATGATTATCCATATAGCGGCTGGAAATAGCGGAAAGCGTATCTCCCGAATATACCATAATGCTGCGGAAATACTTATAATGGACAGGTTCGGAGGATGCCTGCGCTCTGGATAAAAATCCGGTTGTCAAAATACCGATAAAGACCGCGATAAGGGTCGCTGCAAGACTGAAAAAGATCCGTTTGGTCAGTTGTCTGGTCCTGCGCAGGTGGTTGCGATAGGAACGCTCCTGATATGCTGCTACTGCTCTGGCGGTCTGAAAATAGGTGCTGTATGTTGTGTTCATAGAAATCCCCTCCTGAGTACAATCGAACATACGGTTTCGAACATATGTTTCTATACATGGATTATATCGAACGTACTTTCGAATGTCAACAGGAAACGGTAAAAATCGAACACTTCTTCGGAATGTATGTTTGCTTTTTTATCAGGGGTATGTTATACTGAATTTACATTAAAATGCAGAAAGGAATTTTTCTATGGCACAGAGAAAGATCACTGCAAAACAGCAGGAAATTCTTGATTATATAAAAGAAGAAATTTTAAAAAAGGGATATCCGCCGGCAGTTCGTGAGATCTGCGAGGCAGTTCATTTAAAATCCACGTCTTCCGTTCATTCTCATTTGGAGACGCTGGAGAAGAACGGATATATCCGCAGGGACCCGACTAAGCCGCGCGCGATTGAGATCACAGACGACAGCTTTCAGGCTGTTCGCACAGAGATGACGAGCCTTCCGGTTGTCGGCAATGTTGCAGCCGGACAACCAATCCTTGCCGAAGAAAATATCGAAAGCTATCTTCCGATTCCGGCAGAATCCGTGCCGACCGGTGAGCCGTGCTTTGTGCTGAATGTCCGCGGCGATTCTATGATAAATGCCGGGATTCTGGATGGCGACCAGATTTTTGTGCAGTGTTGTCAGGAAGCCTATAACGGACAGATCGTGGTTGCGCTGATTGATGACTCTGCTACAGTAAAACGTTTCTATAAAGAAAAGGATCACATCCGTCTGCAGCCGGAAAACGATACGATGGACCCGATCATCGTAGACGACTGCCAGGTGATCGGACGTGTGTTCGGAATGATGCGGATCTTCCATTGAACAGATTCGGTGAAGGGCACAAAAATTGCAGAACATATAACTAAAGCTTAGTACATAAGCTTTAGGAATACACCTTTTCACATTGGGAAGCTGGCAGTTTAATTGACGCCAGCTTCCTATTTTTTCATCACTTCAAGAGAAAAAATAAACGCGGTGGGGTTTCTTGATACCCGACCGCGTTTATCTTTGTCCGCTGATATACGGGCAAATCGTTTTTTATTGTAGGTTACTTTCTTGCACCATCCGAGCCGATGGTATATCCGTCAATGGTGGTATTCACCGCCATCGTCCCGTCTGTGTAGAAGTAGTACCACTTTCCGTCAATCTGCTTCCAGCCGCCGGAGAACATCTTGCCGGTTGTCTTATCCAGCCAGTACCACTTCTGGTCGTCGGAGAGCCGGCCCTTCACTGGCTTCCCATTTCTGTAATAGCTCCACTGACCGCTGTCATTCTGCTGCCAGCCGTTTGCGGTCTGCGGGTCAATGACGATCTCCACAAACCGCCGCAGTATGGTGGCAACCTCGGCGCGGGTAGCGGTTCCCTTGGGGTCAAACTTATTTCCATTCTTCCCGGCCAGGATGCCCGCCTGCTGCATGGACTTGACCGCATCCTTCGCCCAGCTGCTGATCTGTGCGTTGTCCGCAAAAGTCACAGCCTGGAGGGTTTTCGGAAGGTCGTAGCCCAGCTTTTTGGCGTAATTTGCCATGATGACCGCCATCTGTTCCCGGTTGATGTTGGTATCCGGCGCAAAGGTGGTGGCAGTAACGCCCTCCACAATGCCGTTCTGCGCCGCCCAGTTCACATAGGGGGCATAGTAGGCGTCAGCTTTCACATCAGTAAATTTCCCGGTCTTGTAACTGTCCGGGTTGATGCCCGCCAACCGCCCCAGAGCTGTCACAAACATTCCTCTGGTCATGCCGGTGTTGGGGCTGAAGGTGGTGTCGCTGGTGCCGGAGAGCAGTCCCCGGCTGGCTGCAAAGAGGATGTTATCTGCTGCCCAGTGGCCGGTAATATCGGTAAAGGCCGGGGCAGGGTTCTTGTAGCCCACGCCGTAAACGCTGAAATGACCGGTTTCAAAAACCACCGCTTTCAGGCTGGCATCGTAGCTGGATTTGGTGATCCATTCCACCTTGCCCGCATCGTCTACATAGACTGCATAGAGATTACCGGTCTGCTCACCCTTTGCCGGTGTGTAGGACAAACGCACCGAGATGGTATGTCCATTCAGGCTGGTAATCGGCGTCTCTTTGCCGCCGGAGAGATACACCAGCGACAGGTCATAGACCGGTCTTGTTTCTATGGCGGCTTTGGCCTCGGTAGAACGCAGCGCATCCACCTTATTTGCCCGGAGAATGATGTCCCCTCCAGCGGAGGCGGCATCCAGCTGCTTCAGAGTATCCAGCCCGATATTAACCGAAACCAGATGGTCTATTGCTACGGTAAACTGCCGGACGTTTTCTTTAACCAGCAGATCCAATGTCTGCGCCTTGATGGTCACGTTAAAAGAGGTCTGGCCTGCCGCCGAGGTGATGGGAACGGTAACGGCAATCCCATTCTCTGTGGTGCCGTTCTTTTTCGCATCCTGTTTGGCCTTGTCGATGGCGGACTGGACAGAGCTATTATCCACTGCCGCATTGCCGTTTTTATCCGGCTGTATGGGTTTGCTTTCACCGGTGACAGGGGCTTGAAGCTTTTCCTTCGGCTGGTTGGTGTTATCATTGTTGCCGGAACCGCCGGAGGATGAGCCTCCACCGCCGCCCGAACCACCAGAGGAGGAACCGCCGTCGCTGGAAGATTGCCTGGAAACGGTCAACGTTCCAGAAACATAGGTGATCTCATAGTTGTCATTTGACAGCGTATCAGTGATGTTGATTGCGATTTCTCCGGCTTTGCTCATATCCGGTGTCTGCTCGTAAGTCAATGTTACAGTGCCGCTCAGGGTGTCTGCACCAACCAGACCTTCCACCTTGTAATCCTTATCTGCTTCCGGGCTGCTCAGATCGGGCGCGGTGCTGCCAGTGTAGGCGCTCTTATCAAGTGCCGTAACGGTAACTGACTTTTTCGCTACGGTCACAGTCACGTTCTGTTCTGCCACATTTGCGTACTCTGCATTTCCCTGAACCTTGTACCAAACGGTGTATTCCCCGGCGTTTTTCGCTGTGGGGATCTGCTCACTCCACTCAGAATCGCCAAGCCGGTAGAGCATCGTGCCGCCAGTGGTCTTGCCCGCCGCAACCAGAGCCTGTTCTGCACCGTTGTAGGTCAGTGTGTTGACCGTAGGTGCAGTCACGGTGGGGATGCGCTTATTCTTTGCGCTGATGTTGACGGTCAGCGTGATGTCCTCATAGTTTGTGCTCTTGATTACTACGGTCGCAGTACCCACAGAGCCGGTGGTTGCCACATCATTTTTCTGAATGGGCAGGGTCAGCTTGCCGTTTTCCACCTTCGCGCCGCTGGTGTAGTAGCCGTCATTTAGTTTGATTTCGCCGATCTCATAGGTGAGTGCACCGTACTCTTTGGGAGTTTTCAGCGTGGGCAGGGCGGGGAGCGTCACAGTGTAGGTCTTTTCGCAGTCATTTACAATGGTAAGCGCAGTTTCCTTGGTGAAGTCAGGCGCAGCGGCCTTGATGATGCTGCCGGTAGTAGGGAAGCTGCTCTGCTCCAGGGCGTAATTCTTCGCGGTCTGCTCCATCAAGGTCACCGTGGCAGTGATGTTCTTGCCGTTGCCCGCACTGGCATCGTCAAAGCTGGCGGTCACGGTGTAGTCTGTGCCTCGGTTCAAGGTCACTTTGTCGAAGGTCACGCTGGAGATGTCCGCGTCTGTCGTGCCATCATAGGGCTTGGACGCAGCCGTTACCCCGGTGATCGTCAGCGGCTTCTTCCCAATGCGGACCGCCACGCTGGCGGGTGCGGTATCGTTGTGGTTTTCATCGCCAATCACCCGATACCACACGGTATACGTTCCGGCATTGGTGCCGGTGGGGATGTTCTGACTGTATGTGCCGTTCTCGGTCAGGCTGTACTGCATGGTGCCGCCGCTGGTCACGCTGCCCGCGGTAATCAGCGCTTGCTCCTGGCCGGTATAGGTCAGATTTTCCTGCGCTGTGGGAGGCGTGATGCGGCTTGCGCCGATGCTGGCCTTTTCTACCGTCACAACAATATCCTTGCTTATCTTCTCGTAACCGTTGCAAGTGGCGGAAAATCGGAAGGTGTGCCGGCCTGCGGACAGCTTTTGCGCAGAAAGATCAAATTGATTCTTTGTTGTCGCGCTGCCAACCGCTGTGGCATTGCCGTCCTCCACCTTGTACCACTGGAAGTTCACAGCGCCTGTGCCGGTTTCCTTCGCTACCTTGACAAGAAGCATCCCCGTACCGCCATAAGTCATGCTCATCTCGGTGGGATAGTTCACGCTCTTGATGGGGATCTTGGCCATAGAAACATTGGTCAGCTCCGTACCGATAGGGTCGCTGATCCAGGTACTGCCGCTCTTAAACACGTAACCCTCCGGCAGCAGGGATGCCAGCGTGACATCTCCGGTGACGGTCAGTTTTGCCGCCGTCTTACCGTTCAGATCCAGCTTGAGCGGGCTGCTGATGGTGATCGCGCCTGCATTTGCCAGCAGCTTCACCGTACCGCCGTCGG